>Ga0209344_10003403_pt1 | contig 15810 bp, 17 predicted proteins | sample Cruoilmetagenom6_FD_187293 | JGI IMG/M metagenome (GOLD analysis project Ga0209344, IMG submission 187293) | Oil polluted marine microbial communities from Coal Oil Point, Santa Barbara, California, USA - Santa Barbara Oil Seep Sample 6 (SPAdes)... | ecosystem: Environmental > Aquatic > Marine...
AAATCACTGCGATCAGAAAGTTTTCGCTTCAAAGCAACCCGCTCGCGGCCATTGTCACACCCGATCACGAAACCCGTGATCACACACGACCCGATGTGATTAAAATGCGCACGTGTTTGCGAGGGGCGGCCGATCGACCGAACCAATTTCAGCGACAGAATCCGCCTTAGACCGCTGATCACGGAGACGGCAATGCAAGCGGGATGCTGCGCTTCTTGCCATTGCCCGAAAATGTTCAAGCTTGATCGGGAGCGGCTGTGCGGTTCGGGATGCCGGCCAGATTATTGCAGCGCCAGCACCGCTGCGGGAACGATTTCGCACTTCAATCGGGTCATGGCCAGTCCACGTCCGAGGCTTTCGAGCGACTGGCCTGACTTGGCGTTCGCAATTGCCTGACGCTTCGGGATCAGCACGCCATGCTCGAGAGAAGACAGGCGGCGGCGGAAACGCTGCAGGAATGGCAGGCGGTACTCTCGCGACGGCCGCATCCGCGCTGACATCTGACCAGCCAGGATGTGCTGGCCGATATGATCGATCCACCCGATAAGCGGTCTGGCGCCAGGCTCAATCAACAACAACCAGTCACCTCGTGTCGAACGCACAACATCTCGCAGATCGGGATCTTCCAGAAAACGGCAACCGGCGGCATCGGCCAGCAAGGCAGTGTTGTCCCGTGATCCCCTGTCGAGAATAACAACTTCTGCAATAAGGCCCTCAACGGCGCCGTGGACAAGAGCCGCGAGGGTGACAGCCAGGGCTTTTTCCTGGTCCTTACATTCAATCAACACACTGATCATAGCCCCTTTTAATCGATGTGTGAGGAATGCGCCAGATGGCGCTGTGGGCCTCATTCTGGCGGTTTATCAACAGACTTCCTTTTTGTTCTTGCTTCGTTCCTTTTTATGGGCTAGGAATATAATCACGATCACCGACCGCTTCCAACTCTCTCCCGGTGTCCATGGAGGTTTCATGCCGAACCTTGCAACATTGAAACAGACTGCGCTGGCTCCCGCACTGGGAGCCGCCGAAGCCGACGCATTGATGTCGGCCAGCGGCGTACGGGTTGCTGATAATCGGGTGCGTGGACGCGGTGCCGGACTGAACATGTCAGGCCGTTTCGAGGTCAACACGCATGAAGTGTTTGACGATGGCTGGAGCAGCCTTGAAGACCTTGCGCCGTTCAAGACCGAAGTTCAGATCGAGAAGCCGCGCACGGTCATCACCCGTAACCAGTCGCCAGACCTTTCGTTTGACAGGTCTATCAATCCCTACCGTGGATGCGAGCATGGCTGTGTCTACTGCTTCGCCCGGCCGACGCATGCCTATATGGGCCTGTCGGCAGGTGTGGATTTTGAAGCGCGGCTGTTTGCCAAACCCGATGCACCACGGCTGCTGGAGCGCGAACTGTCGCGGCCCGGCTACAAGGTTCAGCCGATCGCGATCGGCACCAACACCGACCCCTATCAGCCGGTCGAGAAGCAGTGGCGCATCATGCGGCAATTGCTTGAGGTGCTGGAGGCGGCCGGGCACCCGGTCGGCATCGTTACCAAATCAGCGCTGGTGATGCGCGACATCGACATTCTGGAGCGCATGGCCGCGAAGGGCTTGGCGCGGGTGGCACTGTCGGTGACCACACTCGACCGCAAACTGGCACGAACCATGGAGCCACGCGCGGCCACCCCGGAGCGGCGGCTTGAAGCGATGCGCGCGCTTTCGGATGCCGGCATTCCGGTCTCGGTGATGGCCGCCCCGGTGATTCCGGGTCTCAATGATCATGAGATCGAGCGCATTCTGGACTCGGCCAAGGCAGCGGGAGCAGATGCAGCAGGTTACGTCATGCTGCGGCTGCCGATTGAAGTCAGCCCACTGTTCAGGGACTGGCTGTTGCGACACTATCCGGACCGCTACCGGCACGTGATGTCACTGATCCGCTCGATGCGTGGCGGCAAGGATTATGATGCCGAATTCACCAAACGGATGCGCGGCACCGGACCCTATGCCTGGCAAATCGCCCGCCGCTTCGAGCTGACGGCGAAAAGGCTTGGGCTGAATATGCGCAAGGCACCGTTGCGGACCGATCACTTTGTACCTCCACATGGCGAGGGCGTTCAATTGAGTCTGCTTTAGACCAACCTGGCGGCCGGATCGATGAATCCGGGCGCTGACGGGAAATGAATTTTTGAACAGAACAGTGTCGTGAGCTTCCCCGACGGAGCGCGCTGTCAGAAAACCGGACCGTTTCCCGCCCCATAAAGCGGTCCGGCGTCCGTGCGGCATCCCCGTCCCCCGCCGCCGGACCTTGCAGAGGATCGGGCGGGTGTGCGAGCTTCGCCGCAATATGGCTCGCACCCCGCCCGATTCGCTGTTTCCCGATTACCCTGCGATACCCGACTATCGCTTTGAGCAGCACTGTGTCCAAAGCGGATTTCATCTGGTTGCCGGTCTTGATGAAGCCGGTCGCGGCCCCCTTGCCGGGCCTGTGGTCGCAGCTGCCGTTATCCTCGATCCAGCGTGCATCCCTGATGGACTTGATGATTCCAAGGCTTTGCGACCAGCCAAGCGTGATCTGCTGTTTGATCTGATCATGGCATCGGCCCAGGTTTCCGTTGCCAGCGCTTCAGCACGCGAGATCGAAGCAACCGACATCAGGGCAGCAAGCCTGGCAGCAATGCGTCGGGCACTGTGTGCGCTTCCCGTCAAGGCCGACTATGCGCTTGTGGATGGCCGGGACGTGCCTGTGGGGCTTAGCTGCCCGGCACGCGCGCTGGTCAAGGGCGATGCCCGCTCGCTGTCGATCGCGGCTGCTTCCATTGTGGCCAAGGTCACACGCGACCGGCTGATGATGCGTGCCGCGACCGTCTATCCTGTCTATGGCTTCGAAAAGCACAAGGGGTATGGCGCCAAGCTGCATCTCAAGGCGATTGCAGATGACGGCCCCTGCCCTTTGCACAGAATGACATTCCGGCCGATGCGCAAGGAGTGAAACCGAGCAAGGCTGACGGCTGCCGATTTCATTTCAAATATCAAATCGAAGACAACAAAAAAGGCCGGGAGATGATCCCGGCCTTGATTTCAGTCTCTGTGAAAATCTCAGTTGAGACGTGTCTTCAGCTCGCCGAGCGAAGCCTTGAACAGCTCGCCAGATGTCTTGCTGTCAACCTTCGAACCGATCAGCTTTTCAGCTGCGACGATCGCCAGATCAACCGCAGAGGCGCGAACCTCGTTGATGGCATCGGCTTCGGCCTGACGGATTTTCTGTTCAGCCATCGCGGTGCGGCGGGTGACATATTCTTCGGTCTTGGCCTTGGCTTCCTCACGCAACACAGCGGCTTCCTTTTCTGCCGCGCTGAGAAGGCTCTCGGCTTCAGATTCGGCTTCCTTGCGTTTGCGCTGATACTCGGCAAGCAGTTGCTGGGCTTCTTCACGCAGCTTTTTTGCTTCCTCGAGCTCATTGCGGATCTGGTCGGCACGCTTGTCGAGTGCGCCAGCAATCATCGCAGGCACCTTCACGTAAGCGAGGATACCCAGAAAGATGATGAGACCAATAAGTGCCCAGAATGTAGCGTCCATGAACGTCTCCCCTGCTTACTTGCCGGATGCAGCACGGATCGCAGCAGCGACCTCGGCTTTGCTCACGGTGCCGCCAAGAAGATGCTTGACCATATCGCTGGCAGCATCCTCGGCAATAGCATCAACATCAGCCAGTGCCTTGGTCTTGATGGTGGCGATACTTTTCTCGGCATCGGCCATCTTGGCACTCAGTTCGGCTTCAGTCGATGCGCGCTCTGCTTCCGCAGCAACCTTGGCCTTTTCACGCGCTGTCTCGGCGATAGCCGAAGATTTCTTGCGTGCATCCGCCAATTCCTGCTCATAAGCAGCAATAGCGTTGTCAGCCTCTTCCTTCAGCCGATTGGCCTCATCGAGATCCTGCGCAATCCGGTCACGCCGGTGCTCCAGAATACCGCCGATGCGAGGCACAATGACCTTGGACATGAGCAGATAGAACAAGCCGAAGGTGATCGCGAGCCACAACAGCTGCGATGCGAAGGTCGATGAATCGAAGGGTGGGAAGACACCGCTCGCGTGGGCATCGCCCTCGTGTGCGCCGGTTTCCGAAATGGTCCCTTCGGTGGGGTTGGACTGGGCATACGCCGTGGTCACAACAAACATGGTCACCTCCAGATGAAATGCCACGCCGGGTTATCCGGCGTGGCAAGCCTAGCTCTTGTTCGTCGATTAGACGGCGAAGAGGAGAAGGAGGGCAACGAGCAGCGAGAAGATGCCCAGAGCTTCTGTCACGGCAAAGCCGAAGATCAAACGGCCGAACTGGCCGTCAGCTGCTGACGGATTGCGCAGAGCGCCTGCCAGGTAGCTGCCGAAGATGTTGCCCAGGCCAATGCCTGCGCCGCCCATGCCGAGGCAAGCGATGCCGGCGCCGATGTACTTTGCTGCTTCTGCTTCCATGATAAAACTCCTTTGGAATGGGATGGATGCGATTTTGTTGGCGGCGAACCGCCGGTGAGTGGATCCTAGTGGCCGGGATGCAGGGCGTCGTTGAGGTACATGCAAGTCAGTACCGCAAAGACGTAAGCCTGAAGGAAGGCAACCAGAAATTCGAGACCCGTCAGCGCCACGGTCATGGCCAGCGGCAGGATCGCCGTGCCGATGCCAAGCGCACCCATGCTGCCCAGTGATGCGACGAAGCCGGCAAACACTTTAAGCGTGATGTGACCGGCGAGCATGTTGGCGAACAGACGCACAGACAGGCTGATCGGACGTGACAGGAAGGAAATGACTTCAATCATCACCACCAGCGGCATCAGTATGCCTGGAACGCCGGAAGGAACAAACAGATTGAGGAAATGCAAGCCGTGCTTCCAGAAGCCATAGACAACAACGGTGCCGATGACGAGCATGGCCAGCGCGAAGGTGACGATCAGATGGCTGGTCACGGTGAAGAAGTAGGGGAACATGCCGATCAGGTTTGCCACCAGGACAAACATGAACAGTGAAAACACCATCGGGAAGAAGCGCATACCCTGCGATCCGGCGCCATCACGCAACATGGACGCCACGAATTCGTAGGACATTTCAGAGATCGACTGCAGCCGGGATGGAACCAGACCGCGGTTGGCGGTGGTCAGGAACAGGAACCCTGCAGCAAGTGCGACAGTGCCGACCATGAACAGCGACGAATTGGTGAACGACAAGTCCAGCCCGCCGATCTCGATGGGAACGAGCTTGCTGATCTGGAACTGGTGAATCGGATCGTTTGCCACCTAAAACCTCATTTTCGCCATCCGGCCGTGCCGGATATTAATTCCCGTCGTCTTCGTCACGCGCTCCGGACTTGCCAGTCCCGCCAGATCCTGGCTGGGCGACAGCGCCGGTCGAGCGCAAAACATTCAGCACCCCGGCACAGAAGCCGAGCAGCAGAAAGACAATCAACCCCCAGGGCGATGTGCCCAAGAATCGATCGAACATATACCCCAGTATCACGCCAACGACCACGCCGGCGATGAATTCGCTCGACAGTTTGACCGCTAGCGCATAGCCCTTCGAAGCTTCCCTGTTGGAGCTACCTTCCGTTTCCACCGTGCGGCGGGCAGAAAGTTCGGCGTCCAGGCGCTTGCGACGGGCGTCCAGGTTTTCCGACAGGTCCTTGTTCCTCTCATCGCTTTCGCCCGGAGCTTCCGGGGCGCCAGAACCGCGCTTTTCATCCATGGATGCGCCCCCCTGACTCGCCAGCGACGACCGGAAAAAGTCCGTATCGAAGTCGGGCGCAACATAGTTTTAGGTCAGATCATAGTCAAGGCGCGGAACGGCCTTCGCGCAGATGGATTTTTTGCATTATTTTCAACATGTTGATCGATTGGCTGGGGCACCCGCTACAGAAGTATCAGAAAAACTTCGCCCGCTGCGTCAGACTCACGCAGACGGCAGCACTTCCGGCCGCGAACCGATACTTGTCAATCAGCGGCCGCGCATGACGGCGAAACGGTCGGATATTCGGGAACCGGATGTTGTCCCGCCCCCCATTCGCCCGGTGCAATACATTCAGGACCAGCCGCCGCCGTAAGTGACGTAGAAGATGTGGAGACCGATCTGGCCGACCTTGCGCATTTTGCGGGCCCAAGGTGGGCTAACATAGGTGGCGTGATAATGGGTCGAGGAGCCGACTTCGGTGAGCCAGATCTTTCCGGCAGCCGTTGCAAGCGCGATTTCCTCGGCCATGTCCCAATGCTTTGGAGACCGGACCCTGTCCTTGATGCCGTCGCACGCGAAGGAAAACTGGCACCGGTTGCGCCAGTTTTTATTCTGGTACACGACACCGCACACAGTGGCGGGATAGGTGGGGTTGCGCACCCGGTTGAGAATCACCTGGGCGACTGCTGCCTGGCCCTTGACGCTTTCGCCTCTTGCCTCGAAGTAAATGCCGGCTGCGAGGCAGCGTTGCTCTGCTGCGGAAAATGTCTTGGCCGGAAGAGCCGTACCAGCCCAGGCATGGTCCTTTTCGCCAACCGGTGGAATGAAACGGCCACGTTTGGTTTCTTCGCGCAGAACCGAGCTGAATGGCGACTGCATGGCATAATCCGGTTCCGGCGGTGCATAGGCGGTGGCCAGAATGTCGGGATTGTCATTGGTGACCAGGCTTGCCAGAACCGGAGAAACCTGTGGACTGACATTGCGCCTGCCGCTCGGGTAGAACGCTGTCGCGATCTCGATTTCCTTGCCGCGGAGGTTGGGCGCGAGGAAAGTCATGCTGTTCTTCAAATCAGAGACCGGGCGCAACAGGCTCGACTGCCGTTCAAGCACCGAGCCTGCCGAAAAATCCTTCGGCGGCTGAACAGGTGCGACGGCCATGACACGTCCGCGCTTGAGATGACGGGTGACGCGCTCGGCGTCGGGGCGCGGATCGACCGCTCCGATCTTGCCAAGGAAGGCGATCTTGTCACCATTGGGCAAGGTGACGCCGGCGCCGGAGGCGATGGACGACGTCAGGATCGGATCGGCAAATTCGAGCTCTGCAGCCTGGATGGATCCAGCAGGAGATGCGGTGAGGTAGGTCTTCCAGCGCGCATCCGTTCCCTCGCTGCCGCCCAACATCGTGGCCATGTCGGCATGCGAAGTCACGGTGGGAGATGACACGAATGCCGCAAGGCCGAAGACCATGGGCGCGGACAGGCGGCCAAGCCAGGACAGGCTGCGGCCGGGCGAACGACGCTTCTGACGCAAAACAACTACTCCGAACTCAAGACACATACTCGATACTGTGCTTGAGAATGGAGCATTAACCTTGATGGAGCGTTAATGAGCGATCGTGAAAAGACGCACTACATGACAATACTCCAAACCCGCAGAACGCCCGCAGGTTCCATCAACCGCTGCGTTTTTTCGGCGCCAGCTTGCCCGACACCGTCCGCCGTGTGGATTTCTTCGGCATGACAGACGCCCGCTTCTGCTTTCCATCCTTGGACGCGTAGGGGTTGTCTCCGCTGCGATAGACCACACGCAGGGGAATTCCCGGCATGTCGAAATCCTTGCGCAGCGAATTGACCAGATAGCGGGTGTAGGATTCCGGCACGGCCTCAGGGCGGGTGCACGAAATCATGAAACCGGGCGGGCGCGACTTTATCTGGGTCATATATTTGAGCTTGAGGCGGCGCCCCGACACGGCCGGTGGCGGATGATGCCCCTGGGTGTGATCGAGCCAGCGGTTGAGCTTGGCGGTCGAGACCCGCTTGTTCCAGACCTTGTGGACGAAGGCGATGTTTTCCATCAGCCGGTCGAGACCGTCCCCGGTCTGGCCTGCGACGGTGACAGCGCGGATACCGCGGATCTGCGGCAGAAGGCGATCGGTCATTTCGCGCAACTCGGCCAGCTTTTCCTGCCGGTTTTCGATCAGGTCCCACTTGTTGAAAGCGATGACAGGCGCCCTGCCCTCGCGGACCACCAGATCAGCGATCTGCAGATCCTGCTTTTCGAACGGTATGGTGGAATCAAAGACGATCACCACCACTTCGGCAAAGCGGATGGCGCGGAGTGCGTCGGCGACCGAGAGTTTCTCGAGCTTTTCCTGAACCCGCGCCTTGCGGCGCATCCCGGCGGTGTCGAACAGCTTGATCTTGCGGTTCTGCCACTCGAAATCGACAGCGATGGAATCGCGGGTGATCCCGGCTTCCGGTCCGGTCAGCAGGCGTTCTTCGCCGAGAAACCGGTTGATCAGCGTCGACTTGCCGGCGTTCGGGCGGCCGACGATGGCCACGCGCAACGGCTTGGTCTCGTCATATTCCGGGCCCTCGTCCTCGTCATCGGCACCCTGTGGTATCGGGATATCAACATCGGTGATGGCTTCGGCCAGCGGATCGTTCTTGGGCGGAAAGCAACGTTCCTCGCCGAAGGTTTCGACAATGGCATCACGCAGATCGAGCATGCCGCCGCCGTGCTCGGCAGAGATCGGACACGGTTCGCCAAGTCCAAGCCGAAAGGCATCATACATGCCTGATTCAGAGCCTTTTGATTCCGCCTTGTTGGCGACCAGAACCACCGGCTTGCCGCGTTTTCTCAGGATATCGGCCAGCAATTCGTCAGCCGGCGTGAGGCCAGCCTTTGCGTCGATGAGAAACAGCGCACCATCGGCCTCATCCATTGCCGCTTCGCTCTGGGCGCGCATGCGTCCTTCCAGCGTGTCCGGGCCGGCAACTTCCAGACCTGCGGTGTCAATCATACGGAATTTGAGGTCCACCAGTTTGGCATCGCCTGGCCGGCGGTCACGAGTTACGCCCGGCGTGTCGTCAACAAGCGCCAGCTTGCGACCGGCAAGCCGGTTGAACAAGGTGGATTTGCCGACATTGGGACGCCCGACAATGGCGAGGGTTATGGTCATGGTTGATCCTTGCCCGCAGGCATCGTCAGGGTCCGGGATAAACGTCCAATCAGGACGCGCCACCCTTTGCCGCAATCATCTCCAGCATCAGGCTGGCCCGGGTCTTGATGCCATTCGGTGCTTCGCGATCAGCATCGATATCGCCGAACCACTGTGCCGCCTGCTTCAACTCGCCAGCCTTGTATGCTGCGATACCGAGCGCCTCACGGGCCGAGTGACGGGCCGGGTTCGACGGGACAGCGAGCACTTCGACCTCTGCCTGGACGTCAGCATAGCTGCCAGTGTCGATCAACAGATAGGCCGCTCGCACACGGGCTGCATCGCGGATTGCGACGGGCTGGGACACATCCTTGCCGACCTCGGAGAAGGCTGCGATTGCACCGGCCGTATCGCCCTTGTCTGCCAAAACCGTTGCTGCGCGCATGCGTGCCAGAACAGGATAGGAGCCGTAGCCGGTCTTCTCGAGTTCCTGGAATTCAGCCAGTGCAGCATCGGTGTTGCCGCCACGGGCTTTTTCCAAAGCCGCTAGGAAGACGTCGCCCGATCTGGCTGCTGTGGTTTCTTTCCAGTACTGCCAGCCGCGAAGCCCCGCAGTTACCGCCACGACACCAATCGCAAGCGCAAGCAGGACAAAGCGAAACCGCTTCCACAGCGCCTTCATGTAATCCGAGCGCAGGTCCTCATTGACCTCGCGGATGAATGTTGAATTGTCGTCTGTCATCGCGTCACCGACCGAAACCGGCCCTCTCAAAATCCTGCCGCTAGCGGCGTTGTATGGGGCCTTCTAGCCGATTTTATGTTTTCTGTAAGGGGGTAGTAATGCGAAAGCGTGCAGAGTCCGCTGCAAACCGCTCACATTCCTATGATCGGTGACACGCCGATAAGCCATTTGTGCAGCCCGCCGACAAACAGCACATAGAGGACCAAGCCTCCAACAACCGCGATGATATCCCATTTTACCGGCCCGGCCACGGGATTGCTGGTGAGACCAGCGCGCAGTCGCCTCTTCTCGGATATCCGGTCGATAACGGCCCAGACCAGAAACCCGCCAAACAGCAGTATCGATGCCAGATCTCCATTGACCAGAAGATGGAGCAAGGCCCAGATCTTGACGGCGAGCAGCATCGGGTGCTTGACGGCGGCCTTGATGCGTCCGGCGGGCACCTGCGATGCGACCAGCAGGATCATGGCGGGTAACATCCCCAGCGCAACCACATGGCTCATCCAGGCTGGCACCACCCAGAACACCACCGGGTCGAGACGCGCAACACCATATCCCCAGACAAGAATGACGAAGCCGATTATGGCGACCAGCGAGTAGATGCCCTTCCAGGTGTTCAGGCCACGCTGATCGATCTGCGCCTGACGAAACGCGGGCGCGGCGATCCGCACCGAATGAACACCCAGAAACAACACCAGTCCGACTACGAGCCAGATCATCAGTCTTCTCCTCTTCCGCGTCACGACAGCCAGCTGCCAGTGCGCCGACCATAGTCATGTCATGGCTGGTTTAGAAGCTGCGCACAATGGAAATCGGACTGTGTACCGGGTGCATTTGTGTCGCAGCCCGGGCTGGTCCAAGATGGAGCGATGGAACCGGATCTGGAGGCCGCGCGCAGGCGGCTGGATGAAAAGAAACATGATCTCGAGAGCATGTCGGCGCTGAGCGAGGAGGCGCGCGCGCCGGTGACGCTTGACCAGCAATCTGTTGGCCGGCTGTCACGAATGGATGCGATGCAGCAGCAGGCAATGGCCGAGGCGCAGGAGCGTGCGCGCAAACGCGATCTGGTGCGCATCGAAATGGCTGAGCGGCGTCTGTCGGACGGTGACTATGGCTGGTGCGTGGAATGCGGAGAGGCCATTCCAGACAAGAGGCTGGCAATTGATCCGATGGCGGAGAAATGTGTCCGCTGCGCTTCCAGTTAGTCTTTTTTCACATCTGTGCCGCATTTGAGGGTCACAGGTCGACGATCATTCCTGTCACGCGTAACACCGGATCGCCCAGCCCAATGTTCTGTTTAAAAGTTTGTCCCGCCGCGCCGCCAAGACAAGCATCAAAGGTGTTAACCGCGGTCATGGCCGCGCTCGCTGTGATGAATGTTGCTGCAACCCAGGCAGCTGAGCGTCCGGAGCAACTGGTGCTGATTTCATTCGACGGGGCGCACGACAACAGGCTGTGGGAACGCAGCCTGGCCATGGCCAATCGCAGCGGCGCACGCTTTACCTATTTCCTGTCTTGCACCTTTTTGATGAGCAAGGCGGACCGCCGGACCTATACGGCGCCCGGACATTCCGCCGGTCGTTCGAATGTGGGGTTTGCCCAGGATCAAGCCGAGGCGTTGACGCGGTTGGGGCACATCTGGTCGGCCTACCAGGCTGGCAATGAAATCGGCAGTCACGGCTGCGGCCATTTCGACGGCAAGGACTGGAGCAAATCCGACTGGCTCAGCGAGTTCGACCAATTTGACGAAGCACTGGCAAATGCGTGGGGCAACAATGGCGCCGAGGCACCATCCGGCTGGGCCCGGTTTGCCAAAACTGGCATCCGAGGCTTCCGGGCTCCCTATCTTGCGACTGGAAACGGACTGTTTGCGGCTCTGGAGAACCGCGATTTCGCCTATGACGCCAGCACGGTTTCGAATGGCCCGGCATCGCCGGACTTCACCAAAGCCACCGCGCATTTTGCATTGCCGCTGATCCCCGAGGGGCCGAAGCAACGTGCGATCATCGCGATGGACTACAATCTGTTCGTCCGGCATTCAGCCGGCCTGGAGACGCCATCGAAATCAGAAAAATTTAAAGAGCGCGCGCTAGACGCGTTTCGGGCAGCCTTTGAGGCCGAATATTCAGGCCAACGGCGCCCGCTGCAACTCGGGTTTCACTTCGTGGAAATGAATGGCGGCGCCTACTGGAATGCGCTTGAGCGGTTTGTCGAAGAGACCTGCGGACGTGCCGAAGTTTCCTGCGTGACCTATCAGGAGGCTGTGCGGCGACTCAAGCCGAAGGTGGACGGGTCAGCGAGTTGATGCTGTTTTCAACTCGCTGACATCAGCATTTTATTTCGGATCTTCCAGCGTCTGCACTGCGTCAGGACCACCTTGACCGGGTGATGGATCAGGCACTGATTGCGCGAAACCGCCACCTTGCTCGGCAAGATACTTGCGCTCGATATCATCGAGCTCCTGGCCGCGGAACACGGCTTCGAATGCGTGCAAGCGTTTGTAGATCGAGATCAGTTCAACAATCGTGGTCCAAGAGTTGATCAGGAACTGGAACGAGTTTGACACCTGTCCGAAGGCGGTGAGAATCTGCTGCCAGATACCAAGCGTGATCCGGCCCGTGACGATTGTCGGTACCAGGAGAATGTGCACGTAGATGTTGTCAGCCTGCAGATAAAAGCCGCGTGCGACGTTGAAATACATGTAGTGGAAATAAAGCCGGAAATAGTTCTGCCGAACGTGGTCGAAAAGCTCGCGCGTGGTTGGCGGCTGGGCACGGGACGGATCGTCTTCGCCATAGACCAGTTCCTTGCGGTAGGCAGCCTCAACGCGCTGATTGCGAAATTCCAGCCCCGGCAGCTTGATGCCGACCAGCGCCAGCAACCCGGTGCCGAAGGCGGCCCAGAACAACAACGCGATAAACAGCGCGTGCGGGATTTCACCAACCAAAGGCAGTTCGGTGACATATTGCGACAACGCCCAGAGGATCGGCAGGAACGCCACCAGCGTCATGATCGCATCGACGAAGGCGACACCGAGGCCCTCCATGATCGAGGCAAAGCGCATGGTGTCTTCCTGTACACGCTGGGAAGCGCCCTCGATATTGCGCACCCGCGGCCAGCGTTCCATGTAGAAATTGTTCATCGCCGTGCGCCAGCGAAACACGTAGTGGCTGACGAAAAACCGGGTCACGACATAGACGACGGTCGAGATGAAGGCGATCTGACAGAAGATCACAATGAGACCATAGAGATCTGCCTGCGAGACGGTGCCATCGCCGGTCAGCGCCTGCTGGAACTGGTCGAAGAACGGCCGGCGCCAATTGTTGAGCGCGACCGAGACCTGCACGCCGAAATAGGTTGTGAACAGGATGAAGGCGGAGCCAAGGATCGACCACCACTGCCATTTGTGCGGCGAATAGGTGAACCAGAATGCCGCAAAAGCCAGCGACCAAACCGTGTAGTAGACGTAAAACCAGAGAAAGGATGAGGTGTAGAAATAGCTCAGCCCGACAATCGGCTCGCCTTCAGGTTCCGGCAGGGCAAAGCCCAAAGCGGCACCGACGCTATCCCCTGCCCCATACCAGATGAGAATGGCCAGGCCGGCCCAGATGAGGACTGAGGGGAAGAAGATTTTCGGTTTCGGGAAGAAAGATTCAAACACGGGCGGGATCCTGGAATGTGACCTGCGAGGCAGGGCGTGATTCGTCGTGGTTTGCTCGAATACCTAAGACACCGGGACAAAGACGGCAATCCGATCCGCCCAATGCTCACGCCAATGTGCTGAAACAATGGCTCTTCATTGCTCAGCGGATCTGTGTTGTCGCGGATTTCAACTGGCAGATCCGTGGCTGGTTTGCAGTACGGCCGGCTTCACGCGCCCTGGGGCCTGCAATAGATCAGAACGATGGCGCCGGATGCGAGCAGTCCTGCAGCCGCCGCGAGGCTTGCCCAGGTGTAGGTTCCCGACCAGTCGGCGAGGTAACCGGCAACCACCGGCCCCAAAATCTGGCCGGTGCCGAAGGCAGCCGTCATCAGCGCCAGCGCCCGTCTCGGGCTTTCCGTGGCCAATTGCCGGCCAAGCTGAAGCCCGAAGGCGGTGACCATGATGAATGTTGCGCCCAGAAGGACGCCGCCGATGATGGGGCCGGCCGGCAGCGGCATGAGAACGCTCGCCGCCACGCCGACGGCTTCCACCAGACAGCCCAGTGCAAAGACATTGGCGAGGCCGACACGCCGTACCGCGGGCATCCAGTAAGCCACCGAGGGCGCGGCGGCGATGCCGGTCGCAAGCCAGACGCCTGCCTCAAACAGCGAGGAGCCGCCGCCATCGCGGACGATGGCAACCAGGAATGTGGCGGTGACGATGTAGCCAAATCCAAAGATGCCGTAAGCGATGGTTAGCGCAACCAGCGACGGGGTCCAGACAAGCGGTGGTTCCTTTTTGGCGGGACCGGCGCGAACAACGCCCCGCGGCAAATAACGCACGACAACGATCAGACCGGCGAACGCCAGCAGTGCTGCCATGATCCAGGCCATGCGCCAGCCGCTGTTGGCGAGAATAATCAGGCTGAACATGACCGCCGAGATCAGAATGCCAAGCCCCACGCCGCCAAAATGGCTGGACTGAACCCAGGGCTTGTTGGCCGCAAGGCCGTGCGAAAGCACGATCGCCGAGGTGAAGACCATGACGAATGCGCTGGCCAGGCCCGCCAGAAAGCGGATGATAGCCAGAATGACGACATTGCTCGACACGCCCATGGCCAGCAGGAGCAATGCCGTGGCAACCAGACCGAGAAGTGCAACCTTGCGCTCGATGCCTTCCGCCCACCCATAGGCCGCGAGAATGGCGCCGAGGAGATAGCCGACATAATTTGCGGACGCGATCCACCCGGCCTCTGTCGGGCCGAGTCCCAGGCCGGTCATCATGGCCGGAAGCACCGGCGTATAGAAGAAACGCCCCAGCCCCATGGCCACAGCCATGGCCAGCGCACCGGCAATGGCGGTCATCAGGATCCGGTTTTCTCGGCCAGGTTCGGAAGCGGCAATATCAGCAGAATGAGGCATGAGCGAAGGACGGCGCCGGAGGTTTGATCAAATCTGTTGTCTCCATGAACCCGTTAAGGACGGGTGACAACCCGCCGGACCCATCCTCAACGGTTTTTGAGCATGCGTTAACTCAAACTTGATTGGAACTTCCAGCCCGAAAGTTTATTGTGCGTTGCAACATCAAAAAGGACGACTCGATGAAAACCGTGATCATTACAGGCTCGACCAGCGGCATTGGTCTGGGCATTGCCGAGAGTTTTGCCGGTGCCGGCTACAATGTGGTTCTCAACGGTCTGGGCGATGAGGCTGAAATCGAAGCAACACGCGCTCGGGTAGCCTCGCTTGGCGCGGGTGAAGTGATCTTTCATGGCGCGAACATGCTCAAGCCGGAGGAAATCGCCGATCTTGTTGCCTCGACCGAGAAGCATTTCGGCTCCGTTGACGTCATCGTGCCCAATGCCGGCATCCAGCACGTCGAGAAGATCGAGGATTTTCCCATCGGCAAATGGGACGCCATCATCGCGATCAACATGAGTTCGGCGTTCCACCTCATCCGGGCTGCCATGCCGGGCATGAAGGCAAACGGCTTTGGCCGGATCATCGCAATAGCCTCGGCACATGGGCTGGTGGCCTCGCCCTACAAGAGCGCCTATGTCACGGCCAAGCATGGCGTTCTGGGACTCATCAAGACAGTGGCGCTGGAAGGCGCGGAGTTTGGTGTCACGGCCAACGCGATCTGCCCGGGTTATGTGGAGACACCTCTGGTCAGCGGTCAGATTGCCGACACCGCCAAGGCACGCGGAATGAGTGAAGAACAGGTCATCAACGACGTCATTCTCAAGGCACAACCAACAAAGCAGTTTGTAACGGTCGAGCAGATTTCATCACTGGCGAAATACCTGGCCTCGGATCAGGCCGCCCAGATGACCGGTGCAGCGTTGCCGATCGATGGAGGCTGGACCGCACAATGACCGCCAAATCAGCGGGGGGAAAGAAGAGCAAGATCATCAATCTGGCGCTGCAGGGCGGCGGCTCGCACGGGGCCTTTGCCTGGGGTGTGCTCGACCGGCTGCTGGATGAGCCCGACATTGACTTTGAAGGGCTCTCGGGGACCAGTGCAGGCGCCGTCAACGCTGTCGTGCTTGCCCATGGCATG
>Ga0209344_10003404_pt1 | contig 15809 bp, 13 predicted proteins | sample Cruoilmetagenom6_FD_187293 | JGI IMG/M metagenome (GOLD analysis project Ga0209344, IMG submission 187293) | Oil polluted marine microbial communities from Coal Oil Point, Santa Barbara, California, USA - Santa Barbara Oil Seep Sample 6 (SPAdes)... | ecosystem: Environmental > Aquatic > Marine...
CACTTTAGCTTCCTTTCCAATCAGCTCCACCTTTAGAATTATCAATAAATTTCACACCTCAGTACAATTGCTCTTGGTCAGCCCAAAACCTTTCTTTAAGATAAATAAAATAATGCGCTGTGCTGAGCTAGCCTGTCCTGAGCTTGTCGAAGGGTCGAAGTATATCGAGAACGGCTTCCGACGGCGGAACCTCCAACCTGGTCTCGATACAAATTTGAGCTCGGCTGTCGCCTCCCTCAAATTCACTCGACCTGACAGCAGAACTACCATTGTCAGTTCGAGTGTTTTTTCTCGAAGTGTAACGAAGAGGAAAAATGTATCGAGAACGATTTCGTAATCCTTCATGCCAACCCGGTCTCGATACAAATTTGAAACCACTACCGCTCTTTCAAACTCTACAACCTGACAACCGAAAGCAGATAACCGAAAACCGACAACCGATACCCCATTTCTTTTTCTTATTTTTGAAGCCAAACCAAAGCCCTGTGGAAGAACAACCCTTAGTCTCCATAATTATCCCCACCTACAACCGCGCCCACTTAATAGGCGAGACCCTGGACTCCGTCTTGGCACAGACCTGCCCAAACTGGGAGTGTATCGTGGTGGACGATGGCAGCACGGATAACACCGATGCGCTGATGGCCGACTATATGGCCAGGGATACACGCTTCCGCTATTACCACCGCCCCAAAGACCGATTGCCCGGTGGCAATGCCGCACGGAATTATGGTTTTGAAATCAGTAAGGGCAAATACATTCAGTGGTTTGATAGTGATGATATTATGTTACCGCAAAAATTAGCTCTTAAGGTACAAGCACTGAAAAAGGTAGACGTTGATTTTGTGGTATGTGAAAATAAAGAAATTTACTCATTAACGCCTTACCTTACAAAAAAAAGATGGGATATTGTAAGAGAAGGAGATCCCTTGTTAAATCATTTAAAGGGTGATATTGCATTTACTACTGCCGGACCGATGTTTAAACGGAGTTTTTTAATTGATAATCTATTATTTGATGAAACAATAAGAATAGGTCAAGAATGGGAGTTTTATACTAGATTATTAGTTCATCGGCCGAATATTACTTACTTACATACAGCTTTGTATCATTTTAGAAATTTGGATGATGGCATTCGTAAAAAGTACCATACTAAAAATGTACAAAGTAGATCTGAGATAGAGCTTTCACTTTACCGTTTTATTGCTAAGCATAATTATTTTAAAAATAGTTCTTATCTAGAAAATTATAATACGTATATTTTTTTTCAAGTTTTAAGGCGTTATCGATATTTGAGAGCGCATACCTCATGGTGGAGTAGCATTTCGTATCTTTGGAGAGGTCTTCAATGTGTACCGCTTTCATTTTACATAAAGGCACTAGGAAAAAAACTTAACTTGTAAGCTACGTTTGTTGATACTAATATGTTATTTTAATTTATGAATTTGATTTCTATTGTCATACCTACTTACAATAGAGCCCATTTGTTGGGTGAAACTATAGAGTCTATCCAGAAGCAAACTCACCCTTATTGGGAATGTATTGTGGTAGATGATAATTCTACCGATGGTACTGAAAAACTGATGAAAAGCATAATTAGTAAGGACACTCGTGTACAGTATTATAAAAAGCCTAGTACCTTACCTAAAGGACCATCAGCAGCAAGAAACTTCGGGTTTGATAAAAGCAAAGGAAAATATATCAATTGGTTTGATAGTGATGATATTATGCATCCCCAAAAACTAGAAATTGATTTAGAAACCATTCAATCGGGTGATTATGATTTTACAATTAGTCAATCCAAGTTTTTTTCTGAAATAGAGAAGCCTAAAAAAGAATTTTGGAATGAAACCTTATGGAGTGAAGACCCTATTAACGATTTTATTAAAATGAAAATAGGTTGGAGTGTCAACGCGCCACTTTGGAAAAGATCATCGCTTATTGCCACAGATTTAAAGTTTAATGAAAATCTCATAACTGCGGATGATTTTCTATACCACATACAAGCATTGGAACTGGGCCTTAAACCAATAGTAATAAAAAAAACCTTGTCTTTTTTAAGAGTACACCCTAAACGGTTAAATGAATATAAAATAAAGTCTCCCTTTAAACTAGATGTAAATCTTTATTTGATAAAGAATAAAAAACAATTGAAATTAAATGAGCAAACAACTGATTATTTAAATTCCCAATTTATAAATCAATATTTAAACTTGTTGAAAAATAAAAAAATAAATTTAGCAATTTCATTATTATTTAAAGCTTTACAAAAACAGTATAAAATATTATTGAAACTCAAGTTGATTAATGTTCTTTCTATTGGATGTATTTATAAAGCAACTGGCTTGGGCTACAAATTTTTAAAATAAATCTATGTGCGGCTTCCTAGGAGAATATACTTTTAAAGATAAGCTTTCAAATATCACTGAATTTGAACAGTTGCTTGCATTGTCAAAGCACCGCGGTCCAGATGCTACTAAAATTCAAGAGGCTAATAATAACTATCGGTTAGGCTTTAATAGGTTGGCATTATTAGACGTAACATCAGCGGGAGATCAACCCAAAAAAAGCCCATCACAACGATATCACCTTGTCTTTAATGGGGAAATATACAACTACAAAGAACTGGTTAAAGAATACGGGTTACAAGGGTTGCGCTCAACAGCCGATACCGAAGTGCTATTACACCTATTTGATGCTATTGGCATTAATGACACCCTAAAAACACTGAACGGCATGTTTGCCATAGCCGTAATAGATACTGTTGCAGACGTCCTGTATTTAAGCAGGGATTTTGCCGGGATTAAACCCTTGTTTTATGGTAAAAATGACAATGGAGTTGTGTTCGCCTCGCAGTTTGACCAAGTTTTTAAACACAGTTGGTTTAGCGATAACCTGTCCTTAAGACCAGAAATACTACACGAGTACTTTGCCTTTGGGTATATGCAAGCTCCAAATTCCGTTTTTCAAAACATTTATCAAGTCAACCCTGGGGAATGTTTACAAATTGACTTAAATGGTATTATCGAGTCATCGAGTATCGCTCACTTTAAAAAAGAAGTTGAAGTGCAAGCTAATTACAAGTTGGAAACATTACAAAAGAAAATTAAAAAGGCCGTTTTCCTGCAATTGAATAGCGATCGCTCTTTGGCTGCTTTTTTAAGTGGTGGGGTAGACAGTACCTTGGTTACCAGCTATGCTAAGAAGAACAAGGAAGACTTGGAAGGATTTACGATGGAGGTCATTGATAAAAAACTCAATGAGAGCGACTATGCCAAAGCGTATGCCAATCATTTACAACTAAAACACAAAATAGTAACCGTCGATAAAGATGAGTTAATCGATATCGTTGACGAACACTTTACATCCTTTTCAGAGCCTTTTGGAGACTATTCAAGCATTCCATCCTATATGGTTACAAAAAAAGCAGTGCAATTTCATACCGCTATGTTGTCAGGCGATGGAGGTGATGAGCTGTTTTGGGGCTATCCGCGCATGTACGATGTATTAAAAAAAGCTTGGTGGTTTAAATTACCTTTAAAAGTTAGAAAAACCCTGGTTAGAATAACCAATAAACTTGGTGTTACAAACACGTATGCCCCTTTTTCGAAAAACTTAGAGCTGTTTTGGATGAAGAAACATATTAAGTTACCGGATAAACTACTGAATGAAGTATTTTCTCACTCATTTTCTAACGAAATGGCCAGTTTATATAAAATAGATAAAAGCTATACAAGTAAAGGTTTACAGCACTATTTAAGATGGAATGAATTTTATGGGCATATGCAAAGGGTACTTGTGAAAGTAGATAGAACCAGTATGAAAAACAGTTTGGAGGTAAGGGTTCCTCTTTTGGATAAACAAGTAATTGATTACGCCTGGTCACTCTATTATCCTATCGATTCATTAAAACAATTGAAACAACCGCTAAAAGAATTAATAAAGCAAGAAATACCCGAGAAGTTTTTGATGCAAGAAAAAAAAGGATTTTCAGTACCAATTGAAAGTTGGTTAAGAAATGAATTAAAAGAAAATCTTCAAAAAGTGGTCTTAGACAAAAAAATATTCGGTATCGATACAGAAAAAGAACACCTATTTAAACAATATATACACGATTTTATTAATGGTGAACATGATAACGGATGGGGCGTATGGCATATTTACGCATGGCAAAAATGGGCTATTAACTCAGAGCTAATTTGATCAAGAAAAAATTACATATCACCCTCTTCGACGGCTCTTTTAAAACCACCCCATTCATCAACCGATTGGCCAAAGGGCTAGCAACCCATGGGCATACCATAAGCATCATTGGCTTTAACGAGCACAACCCGCACCCCATCCCAAACGTTATCTACCAAAGTTTGGGCAGCAACCGCGCTCATGTTCGTCTGTTTGTAACCAGCCTGGGCCTGGCACTTGGCAGCAAAAGCCTAAGGGCCGTTAAAAACACGTTTTTGTATTTGGCTAAAAAGAACCGTAAAAAACTCCAACAACAAAATCTAAACCTGGGCCTAAAAAAACTAAACCCAGACATCGTCCACCTGCAATGGCCATCCCTCTTGCCCTGGATGGAACCCTATATGCCCTACCCCCATTTCAAGGTAATATTGAGCCAGCGCGGGTTCCACAACAACGTGCGCCCCTTTGTGGACGAGGCGAATTTTAAATACCTCCAAAAATGGTACCCCAAAATAGCAGGTTTCCATTCCGTTTCCCACGCTATGGCGACCACCGGCGATAAAATTTGGAGCGCCCCCGAAAAGCTAAACCGGGTGGTCTATACAGGCCTTGATTTAAACCGCCTATCCTTTTCCGCATCCTATTCCCAAAAACCCCCCTTACGGTTGCTATCCATCGGTAGGGCCCATTGGATCAAAGGCTACGATTACGCACTACGGGCCTGTAAACTTCTAAGGGAAAAAAATATTCCATTTCAATACACCATCATCGGCGGCGCGGACGATGAAGAACTGCAATTTTTGGTACACGACCTCGGGTTGGGTAAGACGGTGGTCTTGGAACAACGGCTGCCACAGCAGGAGGTCTTTCAGCGGATGGCAGCGGCCTCGGTCTTGTTAATGCCCAGCTTGGAAGAGGGCATCCCCAATGTGGTGGTAGAGGCCATGGCCCTGGGCTTGCCCGTAATCAGCACCAATTGCGGTGGCGTACCGGAACTGATCGGGCATGGCGTGGAAGGTTGGTTGGTGCCTACCCGTAATCCTCAGGCATTGGCGGGAGCAATTGAGGATTTTTTGGGGTTGTCCCCAAATCGGGTTGAAGAAGTACGTTTGGCGGCTCGGAAAAAAGTGGAACAACAACATAACGAGGAACAGATGGTTAAAGGAATGGAGGATTTGTATTATAAGGTTCTTTCCTTAAATGCGAGATAGGTTTTTTTTCCACAAAGGCACAGAGGGCACAGAGCCCTTTGTGAACTCTGTGCCTCTGTGGTAAAACTTTTAAAGGATAAGCGTTCAACGTTCAAGCTCTTAATTTTCTATATTTACCACACCAAAATACCTTCCCCAAGCCGTGACTAAAATCAAAACGCCCATAATTCCACCCCACCAACAATTCGCCAAGGTAGCTGCTCCCCAAGAGTTGGACCATCAAGCCATCTGCATCTTCGCCGCAACGGGCTTCTTTCTCGATACGGATACCTATTGGAAAAACAAAAAAGTACTGCCCGCCGCTTCCGAAAATACACTTGATGAAAACGGTTTCCTGTTGGAAAGCAAACCTTGGTTCCAATGGCATTACAGCCCCCGCAACATCAGTTTTGAAACGGCTTTGGAAGAATTCACACAGCTGTTTGAACAAATTATTGCGGAGCAGATAAAGAACAAAAAGGCAATCCTACCCCTTTCGGGAGGCTTGGACAGCCGTACCCAGGCGGTTGCCTTTGACAAGCTCAAAACCCCCGTTACAGCGTATAGCTATTCATTTAAAGGCGGTTTTAACGAAAGTGGAATTGGAAAAAAAATCGCGAAGGTATGTGCCTTTTACTTTAAGGAGTTCACTATTGAACCCGGGTATCTCTGGCCAAAATTGGAAGAATTGGCTTCCATAAACCAATGTTATTCCGATTTTACCCATCCCCGGCAAATGGCCGTGCTGGACGAATTCAAACAAATGGAAGGCGCCTTTTCCCTGGGGCATTGGGGCGATGTACTGTTTGACCGGGGTGCCCCGGAAGGAACTTCCCACGACCAACTAATGCCCCTGATCCTAAAGAAAGTAGTAAAAAAAGGAGGCATGGAGCTCGCCCGGGCCCTGTGGGAGCAATGGAACCTGGAAGGGGATTTTCAAACCTATTTAAAAGAAAGGATAACAATACTGCTCAATAAGATCCACATAGACAACCCCAGTGCCAAGTTCAGGGCTTTTAAAAGCCTGTATTGGGCCCCGCGCTGGACCTCCGTAAATCTTTCGGTTTTTGAGGCCGCGCACCCAATCGCATTGCCCTATTACGACGATAGGATGTGCGAGTTTATCTGTACCGTGCCCGAGGAATACCTGGCCGACCGCAAATTGCAGATAGCCTATATAAAACAGCAAAGCCCGGCACTGGCCAAAATAACTTGGCAGGAGCACAAACCCTATAATCTTTATACCTACGAAAACAACAAACCGCCCCACAACCTACCGTACCGCCTTGGGAACAAGCTAAGGCGCGAACTGAAAAACAAAATGGGCAACCCCTACATACAGCGCAACTGGGAACTCCAGTTCCTCGGCATGGAAAACGATGAAAAATTGCAGGAACGCCTCTTCGCACAAAACCTGCATCCTTTCCTACCAAAGGAACTGTTGGCCCGATTCTACAATAAATTCCGAACGGAAAACCAAGTGGTGTATTCCCATCCGTTGAGTATGTTGCTTACGTTGGCGGTGTGGTGTAATAGACGGTAGTTTTTAGTGGGTAGTGGGTAGTTGTCAGTTTGGGTAATCGGTTTGTACTCTCAAATAAAAAATAACAATAAAGGATAAACAATATCCTTCAGGTCCCTGAGCGGAGCCGAAGGGACATCCCCGCGCGCTCTGCAAGAACCCCATTCACATCCTTTGAGTATGTTGCTTACCTTGGCGGTGTGGTCTAAAAATCGTTGGCCATTGTCAGGTCGAGTGCTCGCAAGGCACGCCGCGAGTGTATCGAGACCGATTCGTTACGCCCGAACCCGGTTCTCGATACATTTTTCCTTCTCCGCTATCGCTCCGAATGAAAAACACTCGAACTGACAAGGGCTGTTCAATTTAATCCCACGACGCCTGTCAGGTCGAGCCTGTCCGTCCGATAGGCGGATGAATTTGGATTGCCGACAGGCAAGGCAAATTCGTATCGAGACCTACTTCCGAAACTTCTTTTTAGCCAAATTCGGAAGCAAGTCATATTCTTCATTTATAAGAGCCTCCTTTTTTGCCCGCGACCATTTTTTGATTTGTTTCTCGGCGGCTATGGCCAAGGTGATTTCAGAAAAGGTACAATGAAAAACTAACCTAACAGGCAATCTTTTAGCCGTATAACTATTTAGGTGCTTTCTATGTTGGTGATCTTCCAACCTTTGGGTTAAATTGCTTGTTACTCCAGTATAATAGGAACCGTCCGAACAGGAAAGTATGTAAACGTAGTAGGTTTTCATTTCATTAAATTTAGAAAAAATAAATGAAGATTGGAATGGGGTCAGGGTAGGATTCTAAGGTATCGTACTACTATTCCATTCTAAAACCCATTCTCACTCCCAATGTCAGGTCGAGTGCTTGCAAGCCGCACAGCGAACTCAGGACATCTGTCAGGTCGAGTGATTTAGCCGGCCGTTAGGCAGGCTAAATTGTATCGAGACCGATTCGTCACGCCCGAACCCCGTTCTCGTACATTTTTTATTTTCCGCTAACGCTCCAAGTAAAAAACACTCGAATTGACAAGGGTTGTCCAATTCAATCCCATGACGCCTGTCAGGTCGAGCCTGTCCGTCCGATAGGCGGATGAAGTTGGATTGCCGATAGGCAAGGCAAATTCGTATCGAGACCCATCCCCCCTTTAGGGGTCGGGGGTCCAAACCCTTCTAGGGCTTTACTACTACAAAATTTATATTGAGAACCTCACTTAAAAACACTACTTTCACAACTGAAAAACTGCTACGGCCAAATGCACAATTCGAGCTTACCCTCCAAATTTATATGTCTTATTTCCGATAATATGCGATACTATCAGTATCCTTTTTAAGATATTGCTTAACTTGGCACGTTGTAAACGGCGGAACGAATAGCCCATGAAGGTATCTGTAATATTACCCGTATATAATGGCGACAAAACCTTGGCAGCAACGCTAAAAAGTATAAAAGCACAATCCTTTCAGGATTTTGAATTGGTTGCTTGTATAGACGGCACTGATGATGGTTCAGAGAAAATACTTAAAGAGCATCATGCGGTGTTCCCCGATATGGTAATTTTAAAAAATGACCGAAACCTGGGCCTGGGGCCTACCATGAACAAATTGGTAGCCCATACTAAGGGGGAGTATATTGCTGTTGCCGAGCAGGATGATTACTACTATCCCAACCGTTTGCAATTACAAGTGGATTTACTTGACTCAAGAAAGGAGGTAGGGTTGGTTTCGGGAATAGCAGAGTTTTGGAATGGCGAAAAGGTTACGTGTATGTTCCCGGGGCTTTTAGCGAATGGGAAGCAATATCCAGAAGGAGATCAGATGTTTTTATTAAATTATCGGGAACAGATAAAGGTGGTTAACAGTTGTATGATGTTTCGTAAATCAGTCCATATTAATAATGGAATGTATTTCACAAAACACTACCCGAGCATCAGCGTGGACTGGACATACATTTTACGCTTTTCATTGATTTCAAAAATACATGGGTTGCATGAGGTTTTGGTTCGTTTGGATAGAAGAACCAATAGAAATTCGGTAACCTCCGATAAAGAAAAACAGTTTGCCGCAACCAGGGAATTGTTGCGAAGTTTTGCCTATGAATTTCCGGAACTAATTACAAAAGAAGATTATGAGTTTGCTAAACTTACACAAGAATATTTGGAAGTTAGCCATAAACAAGGGGTTGGTTTTGTTGTAGCTTCTTTGAAAAACATTTTTAAACACCCCAATGACGTTAGTTTTAGGGAAAATCTTATACGTCGGATTTTTAAAAAAATCAAGCATTGAAAACCAATTTATTCATAGCAGGCGCATGCAAAAGCGGGACAACATTTCTCCATGAATTTTTGGGTCAACAAATAGAAATTTGTGCTTCCTATCCAAAAGAACCCTATTTCTTTGAGTTGATGGAAGATCAGAGAAATCAGGATCATTATTTTGAAACTACATTTAAAAATTACAAATCTGAAAAATTCCTGTTGGATGGAAGGCATCGAAATATGTTTTTTTCTTGGATACCAAAAGCAATATACGAGTATAATAAAGACTCTAAAATTATATTTATACTACGGGATCCTATAGAAAGAGCCTATTCACATTGGTGGATGTGGTATTCTCGGAAAATCATAAAGTACGGTTTCCATAATACGATAAAAAAGGAAATTGAACGAATTGCTATCGAAGGTTTTCAAATGGATTTTTCGCCTGAAGCGTATTCATTGTTTATCAAAAAAGATGCCCCACATAATAGAATTGCCTATGCAGACGCGACAACAATTGTAGAATCAGGTTATTATTTCACCCAAATTAATAGATTTAAAAAACTCTTTGATGAAAATCAGTTGTTAATCATTGATTACGCAGAACTTTCGAACCTTGCGGTTCTCAAAAAAAAGATGGAGTTGTTTTTAGGTTTTGAGATGTTGATACCGCAGCATAACATTTCTGAAAATAGCGCACCAGCTTATGCCAAATCGAATTATAAAATTGGAAAGTATGTGCCCATTGGAATTAAAGAATTCCTAAAATCCCGGTTTTTAAAAAAGCGAAAAATGCAAGAAAAATCGAGAATATTGTTAAATGAACATTATCAAGAGGAAAATCAAAAACTTTTTGATGAATTAGGAGTAGAATTTGTAAAAAAGTGGATGTAATAATTATAAAATTCTCAAACCCAATCAAAAAAAATGTGTGGTTTCTTAGCTGAATATTCAATAACAACTACTAAAAACATACCCAAGTCTGAGTTTCTCGTTCTTCTGAACAAATCGAGACTACGGGGTCCCGATTCACAAGGATATTTTTCTAATAATGCCAATTTACAACTCGGGTTTAACCGACTTGCTATTCTGGAGCTCACCGATGCGGGAAAACAGCCGATGCACAGCCCTGATGGCCGGTATGTGCTGGTGTTCAATGGAGAAATATACAATCACCTCAAACTGCGCAGCAAATTGCATCGCACCGCTTTCAACGGCCATAGCGATACAGAAACCATCACGGCCTGTCTCGAGGAATGGGGAGTCCAAAAAACCATTCACGAACTCAACGGAATGTTTGCAATCGTTATTTACGATAAAGTGGAGGAAACTCTTTTTTTAATACGAGATTTTGCAGGCATCAAACCGCTATTTTATGGATGGAACGGGCAAACACTTGTTGCGGCAAGTCAGTACAACCAAGTGTTTTTACATCCGGAATATAACGAACAACCCTTAAATCCGCAGGTACTCAAATTGTATTTGGAACAACATTATATGCCTCCTCCATTTGGGCTTTATAAAAAAACGTTTCAAGTTTTGCCGGGGGAAATAGTTTCTTTAAAAAAAAATGGAACCATAAACAGAAAGAAATATTGGGAACTGCCAACTTCGGTGAACTTTTCAATTTCACAACCCATTGAGGCTAAGGAAGTTTTGAAAGAAACTCTTGGAGGTGCGGTAGAGAGCCAGTTGCTTTCAGATGTGCCTTTAGGGGCTTTTTTATCCGGAGGAGTTGACTCGAGTTTGGTCGCCTCCTTTATGTCTAAGAACAAATCGAAAACACATGTTTTTACCATTGGATCGGATAGCAAGACCCACGATGAATCAGAACGTGCCGGGCTATTTGCCAAAGCATTGGCCCTGCAGCATGAAATTTGGAATTTGTCGGCTTCGGAAGTTATCGGTTTTTGGGATGAAGCCATGGAGTCGCTGCATGAACCCTTGGCCGATTTTAGTATTTTGCCTACCTATTTAGTGTCAAAACTTGCCAAAGAAAAAGTCGGAGTGGCGCTCAGCGGCGATGGGGGCGACGAACTTTTTTTTGGATATGAAAGGTTTTGGAGTGTTGGAAAGAATATCGCTTTCCAACATTATCCCGCTCTGTTGCGTAAAGCAATTTATGGTGCTGATAAATACACTACAGGAAATAGCCGCGTAAACAGCGTATTGTTGGCATCCAGTCAAAGATCAGCCCACCAAGGGCTACATTCACGCTTTAGAAAAAGTTGGTTAAACGAAATTGCGCCCCAACTTTCAGAAGTGTCATTACCTGAAAATTATGCTGTGTATTCCTATAGCGATTCAAAAGATATTCGGGAATTACTCTGTAATATGCGCCATGCCGAATTTTATGGCATGATGCAAAAAACATTGCGTAAAGTTGATTTGGCTAGTATGCAAAACAGTCTTGAGGTACGGGTGCCGTTCCTTGATAAAAATGTAATTGAAGCTGCCTTAAAAATCGATCCATTATTAAGTTATGGCGAAGGACGGCAAAAGCAACTTTTAAAGAATGTATTATCCGGTAGAATTCCATCGGTTCCGGAAGAAACCGTAAAAAAAGGGTTTTCCATTCCACTTTCGGGCTGGTTGCGACAGGATTTAAAAGAAACAGTGTGCAACCACTTGCTGGATGCCGATCTGGCCGATTTTGGTTTTAATAAAAAAGCCATTGAAAAAATGCTCAAATTTCACTTCGAAAAAAAACAAGATTTAAAATGGCCTATTTTTACGCTTTACGCGCTTACTCGTTTTAGATGAAAAAAATAAGAATCTTATTTACCATTCCCAATTTTGATACTGCCGGTAGCGGAAGAGCCTTGTTGAATATTGCACTAGCTCTTGACACCACTCGTTTTGAGCCGCATATTCTCTGTTTGCACGAAAGAGGGGATTTTTTTAAGGTAGTTAAAGATTCGGGAATTCCGGTCCATATTTTTAATTATGTTCCAAAGGAACGCCCTGTTTTTAGTATGTTGTTAAATTGCTTTAAAGTGGCGCAAAAAATAAAAAAAATAAATCCTGATATTGCTCACAGTTTTCATTACGGTGCCAATTATACTGAAGCACTATCTGCACGGATGGCAGGGGCAAAATGGATTTTTACAAAAAAGAATATGAATTGGGGCGGGAAATCAAAGAATGCGTGGAAACTGCGATCTTTTTTAGCAAATGGAATTATCGTTCAAAATACCGATATGCAAAACGAATTTTATGCTACTTCAAAAAAAACAATGCTCATTCCCAGAGGGGTAATTTTGGATAAATTTAAGAGCTCGGAGCCTATCCCTCAAATAAGAACCCAAATGCGCACACAAGCGGACGCACGAGTTTTAATCTGTGTAGCCAATTTTGTTCCCGTAAAAGGAATAGAAATTTTGATTAATACCTTTGTTGGGCTTTCTTCTCGGTTTCCCGATTGGGTGTTGTGGTTGGTTGGCGATGATAAAAATGAATACGGAATAAAACTTCACGAATTAGTGGCGAAACTCAAGTTTGATTCCAAAATTATTTTCTCCGGAAAACAGATGTCCGTGGTTGATTTCTTAAATCACGCTGAAATTTTTGTCTTGCCAACTTTAAACGAAGGTCGAAAAGAAGGCTCTCCGGTAGCTATGCTCGAGGCAATGGCTAATTCAAAAGTGGTTTTGGGCTCACGGGTTCCGGGTATAAAAGACCAACTTAAAAATTTCCCTAATCATCTATTTACGCCAAAAGATGAAAACGACTTAACCGAAAAGTTGCATAATTTGATGAAAATGACGGAGAAAGATCTCCGAGAAGTAGGCAACACCTTTCTAAAACATGCAGTTGAAGAATACTCCTTAAAAAAGGAAGTAGTACGTCACGAACAATTTTATTTATCTATAGTATAAAATAACTTGTCAATGCGCATCGCCCTAATCCTTTCCCAACCCCCCGGTTATTCCGAGACCTTTTTTAATTCCAAGATTAAGGGGCTTCGGGAGCATGGAATGGATGTACGTTTGTATTGCCAGAGCAAAAAAGACGACTTTAAGCTTTGCCCTGTTATACTGAGCCCAAGGGTAAGCCGCAATCCGCTTTTGCAGTCTTGGTATTTCTTAAAGGAATTTGTTTTGCTTTTACCACGTTTACTCGCCGTAATCCGCTATATAAAGCTGGAACACAAAGAGGGTACTGGTTTTCTTCAAATTTTTAAAAAGATATATCTCAATGCACATTTGTTAAAAGCCAACTTGGATTGGCTGCACTTTGGTTTTGCCACCATGGCCTTGGGCAGCGAGACGGTGGCAAAGGCTATTGATGCCAAAATGGCGGTGAGCTTTCGGGGGTTTGATATTGCCGTTTATCCAGTGAAACAACCAGATTGTTATAGAATGCTATGGAAATATTTGAATAAAGGGCATACCATATCTAATGATCTACTGGTATTGGCAAAAAAGCATGGGCTACCAGACAGTATTCCTATTGAAAAAATTACCCCTGCAATTGATATTAATTTATTTCAATCAAAACCAACCGATTTTCAGGAAGCCAAAAATATAGTTTTTTTGACCACCGGTCGCCTGCATTGGAAAAAAGGCTTTGTACACACTATTGAAGCTTTGGCGATTTTGAAAGCGCAAGGCTTGAATTTTACCTATAAAATAGTAGGAGAAGGACCCGAATATGAGCGCATCGCCTTTGCGGCCTATGAGTTGGGTTTAAGAAATGAGGTTTTATTTTTGGGAAAATTACCGCATCATCAGGTAAAGCATGAATTGGAGAGTGCAAGTATATATATCCAATACAGCATACAGGAAGGCTTTTGTAATGCCGTATTGGAGGCGCAGGCCATGGGCAAGCTCTGTATAGTAAGTAATGCTGAGGGCCTATCGGAAAACGTCCTGCACGAACAAACTGGGTGGGTAGTACCCAAATACAAACCCCAGTTACTGGCCGAGACAATAAACAAGGTATTGGGCTTAAATAGTGCAGAAAAGAAAACTATTATCCAATATGCGCAAAAAAGAGTGAGGGAAGAATTCAATATTGAAAAACAACAAAAGGAATTTTTGGATTTTTATAATTAAGATAAATGTCAGCTTGAGTGTTTTTCATGTGGAAGGGTAGTGGAAAATAAAAAATGTCTTTGTTGAGCTTGTCGAAACGGGAACCGGTCATTTGCAAATGGTGTTTGCCAAGACAAAAGGGTCTCGATACAAATTTTAACTCGGCTCTCGCCTCGTTAAAATTCACTCGACCTGACATACTCCCTAATTAGTTGTTTAACAATTGTCAGTTCGAGTGTTTTTTATTTGGAGCGAAAGCGGAAAATAAAAAATGTATCGAGAACCCTTTACCTGCAAAGGCTGTTTTTCTCTGCAAACTGGTCTCGATACAAATTTGAGTCCGGCTGTCGCCTCACTCAAATTCACTCGACCTGATATACGTCCTAATCAGTTGTTTAACAGTTGTCAGTTCGAGTGTTTTTTATTTGGAGCGAAAGCGGAAAATAAAAAATGTATCGAGAACCCTTTACCTACAAAGGCTGTTTTTCTCTGCAAACTGGTCTCGATACGAAATTTAAGTTCGTCTGTCGCCTCACTCAAATTCACTCGACCTGACATACGTTCTAATCAGTTGTTTAACAGTTGTCAGTTCGAGTGTTTTTTATTTGGAGCGAAAGCGGAAAATAAAAAATGTATCGAGAACCCTTTTTGAGAAAAAATGTCTAATTTTTTCTTAATTTAATTTCATGAAAACCTATTACGTATATATTCTTTCCTGTTCAGACGGCTCCTATTACACGGGCGTTACCTCCAATTTAACAAAGCGATTGAAAGACCATATGCACAGAAAGCATTTAAACAGTTATACATCTTCCAGACTACCCGTGGAACTGGTATATTATTGCACTTTTACAGAAATAACAATGGCTATTTCTACGGAAAAGCAAATTAAAAAATGGTCTAAAGCTAAAAAGGAAGCTTTGATTAATGAAGCATATGATTTATTGCCAAACCTAGCTAAAAAGAAATTCAAGAAATAAAGGGTCTCGATACTAATTTGTTTCCCCTGCGGCTCAACAAATTCACTCGACCTGACATACTCCCTATTCAGTTGTTTAACAATTGTCAGTTCGAGTGTTTTTCAACATAGCGATAGCGGAGTTGAAAAATGTATCGAGAACCCTTTATCTGCAAAAGTTGTTTTTCTCTGCAAAATAGGTCTCGATACTAATTTGTTTCCCCTGCGGCTCAACAAATTCACTCGACCTGACATAAGCCCTATTCAGTGGTTTAAAGGTTGTCAGTTCGAGTGTTTTTTATTTGGAGCGAAAGCGGAAAATAAAAAATGTATCGAGAACCCCTTCCGATTTAAATTATAACTTCCATAAACAGTATATTTACCTACGTGAAAATCTACTACCCAAAATCCCACTACAGCAAAGCCCATCGCGGCCTGCTCTTTCCCTTGTTGAAACCTTTCATCAAAGCAGAAGGATTCACCGATGCAGAGCGCATTGCTACCTATGGAATTTCCGAAGGGGATTTCGAGCTTACGGAGTGTTTGGAAGAGGCAGATGTAGTTATTCTAACCATGGCTTGGAACTATTACGTAAAAACAAAGCAAGAAAGTCTCGCAATTGCTTTTGTAAATGAATGTGGAGCCCTAAATAAAAAGGTGATTGCCT
>Ga0209344_10003407_pt1 | contig 15800 bp, 16 predicted proteins | sample Cruoilmetagenom6_FD_187293 | JGI IMG/M metagenome (GOLD analysis project Ga0209344, IMG submission 187293) | Oil polluted marine microbial communities from Coal Oil Point, Santa Barbara, California, USA - Santa Barbara Oil Seep Sample 6 (SPAdes)... | ecosystem: Environmental > Aquatic > Marine...
AGGTGCCCTCATTGTCGGAATAGGTGTCGATAAAGCCGAGATCGACGACCTTGTCGCCGAGCACGCCAAACACGCTTACGCCACCCTGGGTGTATCCTTGGCCGGTGAAGCCGCTCTCCACCAGCCAGCCGTAATTGTCTTTGCCAAGACGAACCACGCGGAACGCCTCCTCCGGGGGAGCCATCCCCCATGACCCGATGTCCTCAAAAAGGCTGTTGCGCGCCACCAGAGCCAGGCGGTTGCCCGCGGCGCGCAAGACAACAAGCCCGAGCTTGCCGGCGCAGCCGTGACACTCTGCGTGGCTTCCGTCAGGCTGGATCGCATGGCCCGACATGGCGGCAAACTGTGTCACCTCGCGCCCAACCATGACGGAAGACAACAGATGCGGACGCATGCACAGCCGCTCGGCGCCAGCTTTGCCGATCCAGCATTTGGAGCGCTTGCTGTAGGGGCCGTAAAATTCTTCCATGACCGCGACCCAGAAGCTTTTGGCATCGTCAACAGTCGAAGTCGGGATCGAGGTCAACACCTGCGACCGGACCGGCCCCAGTCCGGCGAGCATGCAAAACCCCAAAAAAAGTAAAAGTCTCGCCATGGTGCGCTTCCCCCTCGCCGTCATCATCGCTTTGGCGCGCCGATCCTGCAAGCCCATGCTGCCAAACGAAAAACGACCCGATGCGAACACCGAGCCGTCATCATTGACGGTGATTGGTTGAGGCTTACACCTTGACCAGCGCCTGTTCGGTATCGGCGATCATGGCAATGCGTTTCGGGGCTTCCATTTTCCGGGGACCTCCGCTTGGTTGCGCAACAAATTCCTTCGGAAAGACCCCGAATAAGGTCAGCAGACCTGAACGCCGCATTCGCTAATGACGAAATTATCCGCGGGCTCGGTCAGGGTGCCGTCGAACTGGCGGCCGTCATCACACTGGGCGCGGGCTTCAAAGGTCAGCCTCCCGGCCAACTCACCTTCCTTGATGTTGAAAAAATAGCTGACCTCGCACTGTTTCTCGACTGCGAGCTGGTCGGACAGATTATCAAGCCAGGCCGGATTAGCGGATTGGGCGTAGGCCAGTGGCGACAGCGCCAGGATCGCGACAGTTGTGAAAGTCAGCACATTGAATTGCGGCATGGGGGCCTCCACGGATTAACTTCGGTGGAAGTCTAGCGCCATTTGTTGTCTGCGGACTTGTTGCAGATCAAACGGCCCGGCATCAAATGCCGGGCCGTTGAAGATATTCATCAGGCAATCAAGACTTACGCCTTGGCCAGCGCCTGTTCGATATCGGCGATGATATCGTTGACATCCTCGATGCCGACCGACAGTCGCACCACGTCCGGACCGGCGCCGGCGGCAACCAGTTGCTCGGCGCTCAGCTGACGGTGGGTGGTTGATGCCGGGTGAATGACCAGCGAACGGGTGTCGCCGATGTTGGCGAGGTGGGAGAACATCTCCAGGCCTTCGACGAACTTGACGCCGGAATCGTAACCGCCCTTGAGGCCGAAGGTGAACACCGAGCCGCCGCCCTTGGGGGCGTAACGCTGCTGCAACGCGTGGTTTGCGTGATCCGGCAGGCCGGCATAATGCACCCATGCCACCTTGTCGTGCTTGGAGAGCCATTCCGCAACGGCCAGCGCGTTGTCGCAATGGCGCTGCACGCGTAGTGGCAGGGTCTCTACGCCGGTCAGGATCATGAAGGCGTTGAACGGCGAGATCGAAGGTCCGAAATCGCGCAGACCCAGCACCCGGCAGGCAATGGCGAATGCAAAATTGCCAAAGGTTTCATGCAGCACCATGCCGCCGTATTCCGACCGCGGCTCCGACAGCATCGGGTACTTGCCGGATTTAGACCAGTCAAACGAACCGCCATCGACAATCACGCCGCCCATCGAGTTGCCATGGCCGCCAATGAACTTAGTCAGCGAATGGACCACGATGTCCGCGCCATGCTCGATCGGACGAACCAGATAAGGCGAGGCCATGGTGTTGTCGACAATCAGCGGAATGCCATGCTTGTGGGCAAGCTCAGCCAGCGCATTGATATCGACAAAGGTGCCGCCGGGATTGGCGAGGCTTTCGACGAAAATCGCCTTGGTGCGCTCGTCGATCTGGCTCTCGACACTGGAAAGATCGGCCGGATCGGCCCAGCGAACTTGCCAGTCAAACGACTTAAAGGAATGGCCGAACTGGTTGATCGAACCACCGTAAAGCTGATTGGCGGCAATGAAATTGTCGCCGGGGTTCATGATGGTGTGGAAAACCAGCAACTGCGCGGCATGGCCGGAAGCCACCGCCAGCGCGGCGGTGCCGCCTTCAAGCGCTGCCAGACGCTCTTCAAGCACCGCCTGGGTCGGGTTCATGATGCGGGTGTAGATGTTGCCGAATGCCTTCAGGCCAAACAGCGAGGCTGCATGATCAGCATCGTCAAAGACGAAGCTAGTGGTCTGGTAGATCGGCGTGGTGCGCGCGCCCGTGGTCGGGTCCGGCTGGGCCCCCGCATGAATGGCTAGTGTATCAAATCCCGGTTGGCTGTTCGACATGATCGTCTCCCCTGTGTGCCCTGTTGGCTGTCGAGGTGTTTATCCCGCATGTCTGCGTCCCGGTCAAAGAAGATTTTTGCGTGAAATCAGCCGTTGCCTGGCATGCACGCGCAAACAAGGCCGGTTGCAAGAAATATTATTCCATCAATCGCCATCCCGTGGCGGCACTCGAAGTCCAAAACTCTGGTAGCCCTCGCGGCGTACCGGCTTGCGCGACGAAATCACGCCGCTGTTGACGCCGCTCCAGCCGATTTCACCCGATAGCCGGGCATATTCAATCTTCGGGCAGCGGTTCATCACCACCTTGTGGCCAGCCGCTTCAGCACGCGCTGCCGCTGCGTCATGGCGGACGGTAAGCTGCATCCAGATCACCTTGGGCAGTGGCTCAAGCTTGAGTGCCTCCTCGACAATGCCGGGCACTGCATCAGAGGCGCGAAACACGTCCACCATGTCGATCGGCTCAGGGATATCGGCAAGCCGCGCAAAAGTCATCTGCCCGAGGATCTCCTTGCCCGCCTGCCCGGGATTGACGGGAATGATGCGGTAGCCTTTGCCGAGCAGGTATTTCATCACGAAATAACTTGGCCGCACGTCATTGGCCGATGCGCCCACCACGGCGATGGTTTTTACCGATTGCAGGATTCCAGAAATATAGTCGTTGTCATAGTGATCGTGGTTCATGAGCGGTTTTTCCTCGGCGAGACTTCCGGTTTGGCAATGCGCGCCGATCACGTCAAGTCTACGCCTCTTGAAGTTTCCGCCATTTGAAGGCGGGGCCCTTGTCCAACTTCAAATCCGCGCCACATGTAAGTTAGACCATCTTGTCGAAAGCCAATTGGGAGACACTCATGACCTGGATGCACATGCCCATACGGCACTTGACCCCGCTCGCCGGCTTGCTGGCAGTTCTTGTGGCGATGGCGGCGACGCCGGCAAACGCCATCAGCCGGATCGAGACTACCCGGACCGATTGCGCCGACATCCGCGCCACTCTGATTGACGAGGGTGAGGCTATCCTGCGCTACACCTCGAAAAAGGGACTCCCGATCTATGATCGTTACGTCAGCAACTCACGGATGTGTCAAAACTACGAGGTTGGCGCTTGGGTCAGCCTGCCGGCTCGCGACACCAACGCCTGTCGGGTGATCGCCTGTCAGGCCGACACGAATGACAGTGACGACATGACCCGTTTCCGGCCGCTGCTGCAGATCACACGGTAGGTAGCGGATCACTCAACAAAGGGCCTGATCACTCCGGCAGACGCATGTGGCCATCCTCGCCCAGCGGCATGAGCGGGTTGTGCGCCAGTTCCCACAAATGCCCATCGGGATCGGCGAAATAACCCGAATAACCGCCCCAGAACACCTTGTGCGGCTTCTTCACCGGCTCGGCGCCACAATCGACTGCGAATTGCCAGGCAGCATCCACCTCGTCGGGTGAGCCGAGATTTTGCGCCACCGAAAAGCCTTCAAAGCCCTGCCGCGCGGTCAGCTCACGACCGGCGTCGGCGGCGAGTGCGTCGCGGCCGAATAGGCCCAGCACGGTTCCATTCATCCGGAAGAAGGTGACATCGTCATTTGACGCCGAGGAACGCTTAAAGCCCAAGCGCTGGTAAAACGCCGTCGACGCCGCAACATCGGCGACGCCCAATGTGATCATCGTGATGCGGGGTTCAAACGTCACTGCCACCTCTCCTTCTGCGCCGCCGCAATTTGCGACAGCACATCCCAACCAGAACATACCGCGAACACAATACTGCATCGCAGCCTGGCCAAGATCGGCATGTCGCCGGGTAATCTGGGCGATAACGCAGCCCCTATTCCCCGGTCCACTCGGCCTTCCGCTTGTCGATGAAGGCGCCGATGCCTTCCTCCGCGTCCCGGGCCATCATGTTTTCAACCATCACCTGGGCGGTGTAGTCATAGGCATCCTCAATCGTCATTTCCGCCTGTTTGTAGAATGCCTCCTTGCCGATCTTCAGCGTCAAAGATGATTTGGAAGCAATGACTTCGGCGTATTTCCTGACGATCTGATTCAGGTACTCGCGTGGCACGATACGGTTGATCAGGCCGAATTCGCGCGCCGTCGAAGCGTCGATGGTCTCGCCGGTGAGCAGCATTTCCATGGCCTGCTTGCGGTGCACGTTGCGGGTCAGTGCCACCATCGGGGTGGAGCAGAACAAGCCGATATTGACGCCCGGGGTGCAGAAGGTGGAGGTGTCCGTGCAGACCGCCAGATCGCACGAGGCCACCAGCTGGCAACCGGCGGCGGTGGCCAGGCCGTCGACTTCGGCGATCACCGGCTTGGGCAGACGGACAATGGTCTGCATCAACTCGGCGCAGAGCTTCATGGTCTGGCTGAAAAACGCCCTGCCCTTGTCGGCATCGGCGCGATGGGCGGTCAGTTCCTTGAGGTCGTGGCCGGCGGAAAACAGCTTGCCGGGTTTGGCCGAGGCGATCACCACGACCCGCACCGCCTTGTCGTCACCGGCGGCGGCAATCCGGTCGCGCAGCGCCTGCATCAGCGCGATCGACAGCGCGTTGGCCGGCGGATTGTTCAATTCCAGGCGCAGCACACCCTCGCGCAGTTCCTCAATCACCACATCGGATGGTGTATCCGGTTTCAGCTCAACCACATTCATCTCACGTGACCCTTGTTTGTTCGCGCAACAGCTTAGCGTTTCAAAGGCGATGCGCAAACCCTCTGGCAACGTTGACCGGACGATCAATTTCCGTAACGGTGGTCCTGAAACAGTCGGGTCAGTAGGCGAAGATGGCCAACATCCTGTCTGGCTGCGACGGGCAGGCTGACCGCTTACCCGGCCATTTACAATTGTATCCTGCCTGCAGGACCACGTTACAGGAATATTCCCATGCCCGCACCGGCCTCGCCCGTGATGACCGCCCCGGAAGTCTCGGCCTATCTCGACGAAGTGTTTCCACAGATCAAGGCGAATGGAGACAACATAGAAGTGATCAAGGTATCACCGGGGAATGCGCGCGTCTGCCTTCACGCTGACGAGCAGCACCTTCGCCCCGGCGGCACAGTCAGCGGGCCAACCCTGTTCATGTTGGCCGACCTTGCTGCTTACGCAGTGATCCTGGCGCATATCGGCCGGGTGGCGCTGGCGGTCACCACCAATCTCAATATCAACTTCCTGATGAAGCCCGCACCGGGGGCGCTGGAAGCCACCGCCAGTATCCTGAAACTGGGCAAACGGCTGGTGGTCACCGACATCGCGATCCGCGACGCAAACGGTGAATTGGTGGCGCACGCGACCGCCACCTATTCGATTCCGCCACGGAATTAAGTGGTATTATGATACCTCATTACTAAGATGTTGTTTTTGCTTCGATATTTTCCGATGCGCCGCGAGTCATCGTCTTGACGGGAAAATCGGGCTCGCCTATAAGCACGAAGCGTCCGGATCTCGTTGGATCTGGCGCACGGTTGTCACCGATCAAACGTCTCTGGCAAGGATCGCGGCAACACAAGCAACAAGAAACGTCCGGCCGCTGGCTTGATCAGCCCGGATCCTGAATGAGAGAAAATCCATGAAAACCTTTTCGCAGAAGCCTGCAGAGGTGGAAAAGAAGTGGGTGATTATCGACGCGACAGATCTCGTCGTCGGTCGTCTCGCCACTGTCATCGCCACCCGCCTGCGCGGCAAGCACAAAGTCACCTACACCCCCCATGTTGATGATGGCGACAATGTCATCGTCATCAATGCGGAAAAGGCTGTGCTGACCGGCAACAAATTCACCGACAAGAAGTATTACTGGCACACCGGCTATCCCGGCGGCATCAAGGAGCGCACCGCGCGCCAGATTTTCGAAGGTCGCTTTCCCGAGCGGATCGTCGAAAAGGCTGTCGAGCGCATGGTTCCGCGCGGCCCGCTTGGCCGTCGCCAGATGAAGAACCTGCGCGTTTATGCTGGTTCCGAACATCCGCATGAAGCCCAGCAGCCGGCCGTCCTCGACGTCGCCGCGCTGAATTCCAAGAACAAAAGGAGCGCCTGATAATGGCTGAACTCAATTCGCTTGAGGAGCTCGGCGCATCTGTCAACGCGACCGAAGCTGCACCGGCTGAACCTGCGGCACCGGTTCACGTCCGCAAGGTCGACGATCTGGGCCGTTCCTACGCCACCGGCAAGCGCAAGAACGCCATTGCCCGCGTCTGGATCAAGCCGGGCACCGGCAAGATCACCGTCAACGGCCGTGATTTCGTGACCTACTTCGCACGTCCCGTGCTGCAGATGGTTGTTCAGCAGCCGGTTGTCGCCGCTGACCGCCAGGGCCAGTTCGACGTCGTCTGCACCGTCACCGGCGGCGGCCTTTCCGGCCAGGCCGGTGCGGTACGCCACGGCATATCCAAGGCGCTGACCTACTATGAACCGGGCCTGCGCGCGGTTCTCAAGAAGGGTGGCTTCCTGACCCGCGACAGCCGCGTGGTTGAGCGTAAGAAGTACGGTAAGGCCAAGGCCCGCCGGTCGTTCCAGTTCTCCAAGCGTTAATTGGAACTTCAAATATCTTAATAATTTCAAGGAGGCTCTGCAGGGAGCCTCCTTTTTTCATATCTACAAAATGTTCACAACGATTTGAAATCGCAGTTGTTCTAGTTTACGTTTTTTACAAAATGTAGACACCGCGAAATAAGGATCGACCTTTTTGGATGATGAACACAGCCTTAGAGACGGGCGAATCCTGGTCTACAAGCGGGCTGGCAGCCCCTACTATCAAATGCGTCTCAGGATCCAGGGACGAAAAGGTTCGGTTGTACGATCGACCAAATCGAAGTCGCTCCACGAAGCGTGCATAACCGCCAGTGAGACTTACGATGATCTGCGGTTCAAGGTTAAGAACGATATTGAAATTGCACCAAACACATTCAACTCAATATGGAAGCGATGGCTCGAAACCCACAAGAATCTGATTTCAATTCATCGTCTAAAATACATCACCGGAACGGCCAATCGATACCTCCTTCCTTTTTTTGGTGAACTCCAATCTGACCAAATCACAAACCAGAAGGTTCAGGCATACTGGACCTGGCGCATAAATTTTTGGACTTCACCCGAAGGCCAACAAAAAATTGAATTGGCTCAAAAGTCTAGAACGACGGAAAAACGGCCGTACAAGCAGAAACTCGGCAACGTGGCAAAAACACCAGCCCAAAAATCTCTTCAGATGGAACAGTCCGTACTTAGGCAAATTCTGCACTGGGCAAAATTGAACGGCATTATCGGCACTCTTCCAGAGATCAAAGCGCCCAAAATCAACAAACAGAAAGGCGTTGTCCGTCGACCCGCATTTGAACTTGAAGAATGGAAGACGCTCTACCGATTCTTGAGGGAATGGGTAAAGTTGCCAAAGGCTTCTGATAACAAGCCAAAAGGCCCAAATAGCCATCATATTTGGCACCGGAACCTTGTTCGGTCCTATATCCTCTTTATGGGGACAACCGGACTTAGGCCAAATGAAGCAAGGCAATTAAGGTGGCGAGATGCTGAAATCCAAAAGAATCCGGATGGCTCTGATTATCTCCTTCTCCACATCAGTCCCAATACGAAAACAGGTTCCCGTGAATGCGTAGGACTCAAAAATACAATCGAATATCTTGATCGTATAAAGGCGCAATCATTGCACACTGAACCAAATGACCTAATTTTTTGTGACAAGCAGGGAAATCCCATAGAAAACTTCGGCAAGACCTTCAAATCGGTTCTGCTGCAGTGCAATCTTCTCGAAGATAGACACGGTGATAACAGAACAATTTACAGTCTTAGGCACACTTATGCGACGCTTCGAATTCTGGAAGGCGGCGCAAATATCGAAGATTTGGCCCAGAACATGGGAACCTCGCCAACTCAAATTTACAATCATTACAGACACATTACAGTTAGACAGAAAGCCCCTGAATTGAGCGGAAAACTGCACGAACAAATGAGCCGAAAAGGTCTGTATTTTTAGTGGCAGACCCCACAATATCTCAGGACGAATGGTCTGCCTAAAACGCAGCTGGTATAAAAAAATACCCGCCAAGGCGGGTATTTACAGGGGCAAAACGCTATACACAGCGTCCATTATAGTAGCGCTGTCCGGGAGGGCAGTCTGCTGCCGAGACAGCTTCAGCCACAATAAACATAGTCATCAAAGTCACCGCTATTAACGTCAATGCATTTCTCAATGAGGCTCTCCCACTTCTTGATCAAAACGAAACGCCGACGACGGGCGCCTGCGCCTATAAAATCTAGGTCAGTTGGAACAATCAGTCTCTCCCCTATTCAGGGGGTAATTGCTGCCCGGACCGGATAGGTCGCTAACAATTTGGCCAGTTGGTTTGTTTGCATTCCGACATTGGCAGGAGGACCTACGATGTACTGGAACAAGAGCCGTGTTTCAGTCGCTATCTAATCGAGCTCTTGGCCACGCAGATAATGCGGGCAAACGAGTCCTGAGCCTAGTTTAAAGTGCAGCAAAGGTCTCCTCCCCGCCCGAAGCTACCAAACCCACTTTGGCGCTTTCGGCCCATTGCGGCGATTGACCACGACTTCAGGGCGCAACCCCCGCCGACGTGGTGGCTGCCAGCCTCAGTCAAAACGGAGAACTGACGATCGTCACTCGCAAGCATAGTTGATTGCCCGACTGGTCGCGGCGAACGCCGACTCAAAAAAAACAAACGGGGGAACCATTTGCCTGCGTTTGTCTATATATAGAACTTCTACAACTGGCTCGCCGACCGAAAGGAAAACCGAATGACGACAATCCGCGGAATTTCCCGAAAGTGGATTCAAGGTCTTGCTGCCATGGCCTTCCTCGCCGCTTCCGTCCATAGTCTGCCGCTCGGCGCACAGGGCGTCGTCGAACAGGAGGCGGTCGACAGGATCGTCGATTCTGAAATCAACGAAGAGGAGGTGCGATCCGGTGCAAGTGACGAGCGCGTCATCACCGCGATCGAGAACCTGGGTGAAAACATCGACATTGTCCGCAAGCTCACCACGCTTGACCGCGTCGAAATCGTCTATCTACCGGATTCCTCGGCGATGGAAGGCGGGCCTCCAGCAGAAATCGCGACCAAACTTACCGAACACAGCGAGACGGTTGACAGCCTGCGGCGGGAACTGGAAAGCAACGCGCTGCTTTATCACGCGATCAACTCCAAGAATGTCCTGATCCAGGATATCCTCGCTATCGAATTCGACGGCGGGAAGACCCTGGTCATTTTCGCCGCCGCCAAATCAGCGCAATAGCCTTGATATATCCTGGCGCTCATCTTCAATGACGGCAAACAGATTAGGGGCTGTTGACGTTCGGGATTCCCAAATCACCTGACTTCTGATTCAAGGTTGCAAACGGAGGAGAGCAACCTTGACCCGAAGAGTCCTATCCAATTCGCAATGGGCGATCATCGAACCATACTGCCTGGGTAAAACCACCGATCCCGGACAAACCGGACGTGACCCACGACTTTTCATGGAGGCAGTCCTCTGGATCGTCCGCACGGGCGCGCAATGGCGCGAATTGCCGGGTGAGTTTGGCAAATGGAATTCTGTATTCAAGCGGTTCCGCAGATGGGTCAAAGCGGATGCTTTCTATCGTATGTTCAAGGTATTAGCCTCAGACGCCGATCTGGAATACGCAATGATCGACGGTACTATCGTCAAGGTTAGGAGAAGGCTGAAACTCAGAGCACTCTCGTCGCCAACACCCGTTGTTTTCGACGCGTAGCATTGAAAACACAGCCAAGCCGAATGTCAGGAATCCGCCCGAAGTTGCCAGGTCATAATTGGAAATTCCGGCCCAGAGCATGCCGACTTTCGGCGGGTCTCCTATCAGTAGTGGCTTCAAACCCGGCTGGGAGGTGACCATATCTCATTTTTGCGTTCGCCTGCCGGACTGACTTATTGTTGACAACCCTGAGCAACTTGACGCAATTTTTAGGCGTTCATGAAAAGAAGAGGCACACATGCAATGTTGAAATATCTTTTGACAAAAATGTCGGCATCAATTGAAGTCGAACACGGTGCGCGTGAGAAAATGTCACGTCGTAATTTTCTGTTCGGAGCCTGCACTGTGATCGGGACGGCTTGTATTTCATCAAGTATTGGAGTTACCGATGCATCGGCGACACCTTTGGCCACAGCGCCTTTGGTAGAAGAGGGCAACGGGTTAGTTGAGTTGGCGCAGGCGCTCCGCAAGGATAAACGCCGCCGCGACGATCGGGGAGGCCGACGGGTCAACCGCAGGGACCTTGAACGGCAGTGCAAGCGCTCAAAGAAGTTCCGCCGCAATAATCGTGGGCTTTGCAAGCAGGTGACTGGACGGACCTTCGGAAGCCGAGGGTCCTGTATCCAGCTCGGACCACTTCAGATTTGTGAATAAGCATGAAAACCGGGCTTGATACACCCGCCACAATGTCAGCGCTGTGCCTTGGGGAAACGCCTCCCAAGGCTGTATGCATGAAAGTCAGAGTTTCTGATGCTGTGACCTTGGACACCAGAGATCTCGCCTGAACGTGGTTGCTAAGGAGAGACCTGCGTCCGCCAACCGGACTCATCCCTTCGATACTGATCACCGGTCAATGTTTCCCACGCAGCAAAAAGGTTCATGTTTTGAAAGCCCTGACCGATTGAGTTGGCCCTGGAATCGAAGATGCTTCTGACACTGTTCCTTTTGGGCTGGCTATGATGATTTCGACGAACTTCTCCCTTGGCGTTGCGATGCTCAAGCAGCTAAACTGGGGAACCCTCCACCTGGCCAGACCGGGTTCGCCGGACGGTCACCATATTATTACCAAATGTTAATCGAGCCGTTCAGTTAAGGTTCATTTTTCGGACCCTATCTTCCTCTCATAAACCTTGAAAGGAAGCGTCATGAAAAAAGCACTCATCATCTCGATCGCCGCACTGCTAATGGCAGCGCCCCTGGCTCAGGCACAGGCTCAGACCCGGTCTGACCACCGGAAGCCGCAAATCCAGATTCAGACCCAGTCAGATCACCGGAAGCCACAGTCCCATTCTCAGATCAAGAAGTCCGCGCCGCAGAAAGTGACTACAAGCGAGCACTGGTCCAAGGGACAGCGGATGAACGACTGGAAGAAGCATTCCGCAGTGAGTGACTACAAGCGTCACGGCTTGCGCAAGCCCGGGAACGGCCAGCGTTGGGTTCAGGTCGACAATCAGTATGTGCTGATCAGCATCGCATCCGGCCTCATCGCCGGGATCGTCGCCGGGCGCTAAAGGGCAGAAAACCTCCCCTGCGGAACGCGGGGGAGGTTTTAAGCGCGAGCCTGTGAGGTATGAAGTGACCGGACAGTCCTAATGCGTTGTTAATAAAGGACATGGTTGGCGGTATTTTCCGTTTGCATGAACGCTCAGAAGTGATTTCCACCTGATAATTGTTGACGGGAAGCTGTGTCCGTATGCCGCCAAACGGGCGGCACACACCCTATATTCGATCGGCGAACATCCGATGTGGGGAAACCGCAGACACGTATTCGCATTTGCGGAAAATGTCCGCTCTCCGCCCGTTTCAGACATTAACTGAATTGGGTAGCACAGCTGGTTCCCGTCCGAATGTGACAGGAAGCTCATGCCTGGCAATGGTTTGAGCTTTTCCGCATAATCGAATTGTGGTATAATGATTATTGCAGGAGGCATTTCCAAATCTGGAATGCGAAGCAGCTAAAGAAATAGCAGCCCTGCCCGCTCCATCAGTATCCTGATACCCCAGATTTTGGCTGGAGCCAGAGGGATTGGCCTTTTCCTGGTCGCGAAATGCTGATCCAATTTTTTTGGAATTCGAATGTCAATTTTCGTTCCCGCCCGGCAAATCATCAATGAAAGGACGCCATGAAATCAAATGGCTTTGGAAGTTTCGAACAAATAATTATTTTCAGTGTGGATAGGGAATGGGCGGATACTGTTGCCCAAATCCCTGGAATGAAACCAATTGAAATCGGTGATGATCATGGACGATCATTCTTTGAATGGCGAAATTGGACCATAAGACAAGGTGATGATGAAGGTGTCGTTTGGTATCTCACCCTCGCCTTTAAAGAAGCACTAGATTGCGATTGGATAATCGATTGGGTTAAATCAACTTACTAATTTAAATCTAGCTTATTCAGGGATACACTTTCTAAAAGAGATGCAATGTTGCAATCATGAAATTTTAACAAGGACATAATTCTGTCCCTATTTTCCATCATTTTTTTAAATTGGATATTATCATATCCGCCATTTCCTTTTAGCTTTCTGTCTCGATCAACATCAAGTTGATATGGAAAAACACCAGGAAAAGGAAAATCTATATCCAATCCAAATGATTGCTCATATGCCTTATATGCGTAAGAGAACATTTTGTCGAAAGAACTATCTGTGATATTAATATCAAATTTCTTTAAGTGAGCATTGCATTTTAGAGAAATATTCTTTTCATTTATTTTATCGATTGATTCCAATCCATTCTTTATACGGTTTTCCATTTCGTCAATATTATTAATGTTTCTGTCATACTCCTCTTGCGTGACAACTAAAACAATATGGAAATGAGGAATTTCCGGATTGTAGAATTTTCCCTTATTTATTTTGGTCGCCTCTACATCTGCGCCAATCAAGATTGACGCAACTTCGTTTCCTTTGTGTTTTTTTAGAGGATTAATAGCTGAAACTATCTTTAGATAAAATATTGTGTACATTGATTCCATTTGATTATATATTTGGAATCCAGTTGATTTTGTATTATTCAATTTTTCGTATTTTATTGTTATTAAATACGATCTTTTGTATATTGTATCATCGATTTTGTTTTGGTTACACAACATTGAGCTGCATAAGAAATTTTTATCTATTCCGATTCTACTATTTGAATTATTTGTCATTAAGCAATATCCTTCTATAGGCCATGAATTCAAATTCATGTTCCTCATTTTTCTCGATGAAAATATTGTGTATTGCGACGTCTTTCAATAGATTCGCATTAATCGCCTATTTCATTTATATTTTCGATTTCAACTCACAACATACTATCTTGAATAACCCTACTATTTATAATTGCGGCCACCTAAGCAGATATTTGATCTTGTAATATTACCATTTTTTGCACAATATGTCAATTGAATTTCCGCTTTTGGTGGGTTAAGCTTACAATATTCCTCGTACTGACAAATTGAGAAAATGAATACTTCCACATTGGCTGCACACGCAATTCTGCATTGCTTGAATCAACTGGTTGAGCGCTTTGAGAGCTCAGGGCACCGGACGGATGAAATTTTGGATTCAGATGCGCCAATCAGATGGAACGAATGGTCCGCATTGATCCATCGTGTAAATGAGTTGAGGTTAGTAGGTCCGTATATTGATGGGACGCCTGAATTGAGCCTGCTTGTGCAAAATGTGACTGAAGTACCCACCTCAGTCGAAGATTTGGATTTCGAGCAGATTCACCAGATAATTTATTTCCTGGTCCGAAGCGAAAAGTGGGGGGATTTGGACCCTTACACAGGTGGAGGTCCATTATGGGACGCATTGTACAGCGGTACCTTGCGCGCAATCGCTTGTCGCCTCGAAACCATCGGCACCTAAAGATGATTTAACAGGTTAGCCTCAGTGGGCATGTTGATAGTCAACTAGGAAGGATATGGGCCATCAGCTGAAGGGGGCAATCCGGCTTTGAGCCAAATCTTGGCTGTGGCTTGCCACTGCTTCGTTCTAATCATGGTTCAGAGCCCCTACTCTGCCAATAGCCTATAGACACTTGCGCGGCCAATGTTGAGCCGCTTAGCAATTGCACTGGCACCCAAACCGCTTTCCCGAAGGGATTTGACTTCACCGGCGTCGATAGTGGCTTGCCTTCCTTTGAACTTCCCAGCGGCCTTGGCCTTCGCTATCCCTTCCATCTGCCTTTCATGACGCAAGTTTGTTTCGAACTCTGCGAACACCCCCAACATCTGGAGAAAACACTTGCCAGCAGCTGTTGCGGTATTGATCGGCTGTTCTGTGGCTTCCAGTAAAGCGCCGCGCGCTTCAATTTCGGAGATGATACCAACCAGATCACCAATCGAGCGAGCGAGCCTGTCAATCCTGGTAATGACCAGGACGTCACCTTTCCTTAGAAATTCGATTGTGGTTGCAAGTTCGGTGCGATCAATACGGTTCGTACCAGACCTCTTTTCCGTCCGGATAATCTCACACCCTGCTGCTTTCAATGCTACCACCTGGATGTCAGTATCTTGTTCGCTCGTCGAAACTCTTGCGTATCCAATTCTCGCCATTCATCTACCTCTATGTCTCATTTACATCTAGAGCCATATAATAAATGTCTTATATGAAGTAAGTCAAGTCATATGAGACGTCAAAATAGGCACTTCTCAACGTCTTGCCAGGGTATACCCAAATCAAACACTGACGCATGAATGGCAGCAAAGCGAAAGTCGCGGGGAGCGTCTTTGAAACCAGCGATCGGCAGCTTCGGGCCGAAAATGTCGATACCAGCACGTAACTCGAAAGTCTCAATCGGACTCAAAGAAGACCGTAATCAGATCAAACCCGTATGAAAGCACTCGTCTACAAAAACCATACATTTTCAACAACCCATTTTAAATAGCTGTATTTATTATAATTTTTGTCCCTCCAGTTCTCCAAGCGCTAAGGCGTCTGGTCGACATTGGACTTCTATTTTTGGACGGGGCTTCGGCCCCGTCTTTTTTTGTGCCTATCGGCAACGACGGACTTCTCTGAGCCCCGCTCCTTTGCCCGCCGAAGAACGGCGATGTGCGCTTGCGATATCAGCAAGCACTCGATCGCTGCACGGCCCCGGCGGTGCCTGCGATCAGCGGCGGCACACCCGAACATATTGAGGCGAGTTCAGAAATTCACTCAAGCGCCGTGGCTTGGCTCTGGGACCGGATGCGGTCGGGGCCGACGAAGCCAGGCAAGCATCAAGCGCGATAATGGCCGTTCGACCAGGGTGTAAAAAACGGCAGCAACGGCCAGCGCCGCTACCGTCATGATCAGATAGTGCGCCTGCCAAGGCAGGCTGATGGGGTGGATCGCCGACATCAGGTGCTTGATATAGAACGTCACCACGAAAACATGGGTGATATAGAGCGCATAAGACCAGTCTCCCAGGCGGGCCAAAAGCGGGCTGGTGAAGGTAAGTGCGCCCAAACCGCCATACAGCACCGCCATGGCCGGCACGCCCCAGAAAAACGGCCGCCAGTCCTGCAGCGGACGCTCCCATTGGCTTGCAAGCAGAATG
>Ga0209344_10003408_pt1 | contig 15799 bp, 19 predicted proteins | sample Cruoilmetagenom6_FD_187293 | JGI IMG/M metagenome (GOLD analysis project Ga0209344, IMG submission 187293) | Oil polluted marine microbial communities from Coal Oil Point, Santa Barbara, California, USA - Santa Barbara Oil Seep Sample 6 (SPAdes)... | ecosystem: Environmental > Aquatic > Marine...
AATATGATGTCCTATTGATTTGTGATGAAATTGCCACTGGCTTTGGAAGGACGGGCGAACTATTTGCTTGCGAACATGCCAATGTTTCTCCTGACATTTTGTGTTTGGGCAAAGCGATAACCGGTGGCTATATGAGCTTTGCCGCAACGATGACCACCGGAAAAATTTCCAACGTCATCTCTCAGGGCGAACCAGGAGTTTTCATGCATGGTCCAACATTTATGGGAAACCCACTGGCATGTGCGGTGGCGAACGCAAGCATTGACCTACTGATTTCCTCCAATTGGAAAGAGAAAGTTCTTCGAATACAAGAACAGCTAAAGCTACAACTTTCTCCCTGCCAAGAATTAGGGCAAGTAAAAGATATTAGGGTTTTAGGAGCAATTGGGGTGGTTGAACTATATCAACCAGTAGATTTGGCCAGCATTCAAAAACGATTTGTGCAAGAGGGGGTCTGGATTCGACCTTTTGGAAAATTAGTTTATGTCATGCCACCCTATATTATATCCAGTTCTGAACTTTCTCAGTTAACAACCGCTATTTATGCTGTACTAAAAAACTTGTAAACTAAGAAATACCTTAATGCTGTCTTACAGATAGGGAGTATCGTATTATCCGCTTTGTAAAGATGCGTGGCCGAATCGCTACGAATTCGGGAGTCGAAAAGCAAATTTGCTTATCACCCGTACCAAATCGGATTTGCCTATTTTAAGGTTGAAATCAAGGCGGTTCTGAGACAGACTGCCGTTAGCGCTCATACAAAAAACTTCTAAATCAATCAGTTATTAAGAAATAAAATATTCTTAGATATATGTACATACAATAGATGTTTATACATATATTTGTATCTTTATTAAATTTGAAGTTGGTTCTATGCTACTACAAGTAATTTAAAAATTCAGGAGATGGAAGAAATGTGGAGGACAACTCTCTTTCAAAGTCATCATACGTATGAAATAATTAATTATTAAAAATGGTATGGAATCAGAATAGCACCTATTGTACTGATTAAATGATAAAATGGGTAAAATGAAATAAAGCATGTACAATCAATGGGTCATTCAGCCTGGCGGCAACGCCAAAAAAGCTATCAATGAAATAGTTGCAACGGTTAAATTGGCCAAAAAATTAGGATATAGCCGTTTTTGGGAATCTGAACACCATGACTATGCGCTCATTGCCGGCTCAACACATGAGGTGTTGATGGGTGAAACTGGTCGATGAAACTAGCTCCATCCGTATTAGATCAGGAGGCATTATGCTACCTAACCACAGTGTTTTGAAGGTTGTTGAAAATTTTAGAATGCTCGAAGTTCTTTTCCCTAACCGGATTGGTTTAGGCATAGGTCGGGCTCCGGGCACCGATTGGATCACCTCTTCAATTCTTAACCCTTCCAATGATTTTAGCGAAGCAAGTTATTTGCAGCAGCTGGAATATATGCGTCATTTTTTTCGTGATATCTTAGCCACAAAACAAGGCTCCTTACTTGCAATGCCACAATCAACAACAATTCCATCACAATGGATATTGAGTTCCAGAGGAGGAAGCAGTTTGATTACCGCTAATTATGGGATGGGTTCAAACTATTGGCAAACGCATTTGAGTTAAAGCCTGTTACATAAATCTCTTAATTTTAAATAATTAACACTTAAAAACAAAAAAACATGAAGTACAGACAATTAGGTAAATCAGGTTTGATGGTATCGGAACTTTGCTTGGGAGCCATGAGTTTTGGCGGCGAGGGCTACTGGAAAGTAGTCGGTAATCTGGATTACCCAGCCAGCAAAAAAATTGTGGATATGGCTCTTGATGCCGGCATTAACTTTTTCGACACGGCCGATGTATATTCCCACGGTCAATCCGAAGAAATTCTGGGTAAAGCACTAAAAGAGAAACGCAACGAAGTAGTGCTTGCCACCAAAGTAAGGGGGCGAATGAGCAAGGACATCAACGATGTGGGCCTATCCCGTAAACACATTATTGAGAGTTGTAATAATAGCTTAAAGCGATTAGGCACCGACTACATCGACCTTTATGTGATGCACAGTTTCGATCCTATTACCCCGCTTGAAGAAACTTTGGGCGTTTTATCGGATTTGGTGCATCAGGGAAAAGTGAGGTACATTGGCGCCAGTAATTTCACGGCATGGCAGTTGATGAAAGCTTTGGCAGTATCGAAAGAAAATCATTTTGAAAAATTTGTATCACTTCAAGCTATCTATTCGTTGATTTCCAGGGATGTGGAATATGAATTGACTCCGCTGCTCGAAGATCAAGGTGTCGCCGCTGGGAGGTGGTTTCTTAACAGGAAAATACAGGAAAGATAAACCCATGCCCGAAGATTCCAGAAGAACAAAAGAAGAAGAACAAAACTTTATTCCGATAGATGTGGAAAAAGGTTATGTTATTGTAGATGCCCTGGAAAAAATTGCCAACAACCACAACGCGAGTATTGCGCAGGCAGCATTAAATTACCTGCTCAGAAAACCGGTGGTTTCTTCTGTCTTGGTGGGTGCCACCAAACCACACCAATTGGAAGATAACCTTAAAGCAACCGAATGGGAAATGAGTTCCGAGGAAGTAAGCCGCCTGGATGAATTAAGTAAATTAGACCCAATTTATCCACATTGGATGTTGCAATTCACTTACATGGACAGAACCAGTACGGAAAATTTCTTTTAATTGTAATTGTTTGGCTAACCGAATCCCCCCAAGTCCTTGCCTTGGGGGTATTCATTAATTGAAACAAATCACTGGCGTAAAATGAATAACAGGAATATTCAAGATGAATTTCAAAATTTAAAACCTTATGACATGAGCTTGTACTTGGATTCATCTGTTTCAGGCAAGCAACAGAATTACATAGATGTACAATATTATTTTGATAAAATCTTCAGCGGTTTTAAACCTGTTGCAATGAACGAAAACAATTTAAATACGATGCTCGACCTGCTAATTAGTTGGGGAACCGCACTGAAAGCGATAAGAAAATAAGCGAAACAGAATGGGAAAGCTACCCGTACATTTTATACCTCATGGTGGAGGTCCGTGGCATGTAATAAAAAATGCCATGGGCGACCCTATTGGCTATGGTCAATTAAGGGAATACCTTGAAAATTTTGGTGAGCAATACAGTCAAAAGATAAACGCGATTCTTGTTGTTTCAGGACATTGGGAAGAGGATTTGCCAAAGCTGCAATTCGGTTCAAATCCACCTTTGCTGTATGATTATTATGGTTTTCCTGAATCCACATATCATTTAAAATGGCCAGCTCCCGGTAATCCCGAATTGGCTGAACGGATTGAAAATCTATTTAAAGCAAGCGGTTTTGAAACAAAAAGAGACTATAAAAGAGGCTTTGACCATGGAACGTTTGTGCCTTTGATGATTGCTTTCCCTGAAGCCAATATTCCGGTGGTTCAGCTTTCGCTAATCAATTCCCTTGACCCTGAAACGCATATAAACCTTGGAAAAGCACTTGAACCTTTACGGAATGAAGGTGTGTTGATTATAGGTTCAGGAATGAGCTACCATAATATGCAAGGGTTTATGTCGGGAAGTTCTTCGGCAGCAGGTAGTTCAACACAATTCGATGACTGGCTCACACAGACAGTTGAGATAAATGATGCCAAAAAACGAAATGAAATGCTCATTAACTGGAAGAAGGCACCGAAAGCAAGAGAAAGCCATCCAAGAAGTGAACATCTGGTTCCGTTGTTTGTAGTTGCCGGTGCTGCAGGCAGCGATAAGGGCTTCCGTGATTATTCGGGATTGCTCATGGGAATTAAAGTTTCAGGATATAAGTTTGGCTGATTGATAAAAATTAAAATAAAATGGAAGAAATGAAAACAGGAGAAAACAAACCCGTAACCATAGAGTTTTTTCATGATGTGCTTTGTGCATGGTGTTATGCCTTTTCTCCCCGATTAAAAAAATTAGCGCAGCAATTTCCCGAACAGGTTTTAATTGTGCATCGGGCATTTGCTTTAGCTCCATCAACAGACGGAATAGAACGAATATTTGGGTCAAAAGAACAGGGAAAGAAAGAGATATTAGAACATTGGCGTCAAGCCAACCTCAATGATGATGAACATAGAATGAACCCTGATCTTATGGCGTCCAGGGATTTCGATTATCCTTCTTCTACTCCCGGTTTGACCGCATGCAAAGCTGCCGAACTTCAAGGTGGAAACCTTGTGCATGGCAGAATGTTCGACCGCGTTCAAAAAGCACATCTTACCGACTGCCTTAACATTGCCGATTTTGAAACACTGAAAATGTGTGCCAAAGAAATTGGGCTTGATACGGAACAATGGAAAAAGGATTATGGCAGCGAGAAAGTAAAGCAAAAGCTGAACGAAGATTTTCAGCGGGCACGTATGTATGGAGTAAATGCAGTGCCCACAATTGTGGCCAATGGTAAACATAAACTGAGTGGGGCGCAACCCTATGCCGTTTTAGGCGAATGGATTAGAAAATTAATCTAATGCTTCCAAAGAACAATGCCTATGAAAATAGTAATAACATTTAATACATTTCCTGAACAAAGGAAATTAATGAAACAATTTTCAGGAAACGGTGTGGAAACCGTCTTCCTGGAAGATAGTCCAAAGGAAATGACTATAGACATCGTTTCAACTGCCGATATATTGTTATCCTGGAATCCGGAGAAAGAAGGATTGTACGATCTTGCAATGTCCGGCAAAAATGTAAAATTTATGCAACTTCTTTCCGCCGGATACGACCATGTTAAACTGGAACGTTTTCCGGATTCCATGAAAATAGCTGCAAACCAGGGAGCCTATGCAGAACCCATGGCTGAACATGCCCTGGCAATGATACTTGCCCTGAGCAAAAGATTGCCAATCTATCACAATCACCTGTCTGATGGAATATTTAATCAACTAAAAAGCACGACCAAATCAATGAGGGGTTCCGTCCTGGGAATAATTGGTTTTGGTTCGATCGGGAAAGCTACGGCAAACTTGATGAAACCGCTCGGGGTGAAGGTATTTGCCATCAATACCACAGGCAAGACCAATGAAAAAGTTGAGTTTATCGGCACCCTTAACGATTTGGATTTTGTACTTAAAAATGCCGATTCCCTACTTATTTCCTGCCCGCTTAATGAGCAGACAAATAATTTAATCAATAAACAAAAACTGGATTTAATGAAACCAAACGCCGTTTTGGTAAATGTGGCAAGAGGACAAATAATTAATGAGAAGGAATTATATGATCATCTGAAAACCCATCCCGACTTTTACGCCGGTATAGACGCCTGGTGGGTGGAGCCCTTTAAATACGGTAAGTTTGAACTTCATTTTCCCTTTTTTGAACTGCCCAATATTCTGGGCTCGCCACATAATTCGGCCATGGTAGAGGATGCCATGATAATAGGCACAGAAAAGGCTATCGATAATCTAAGACTTTTTGTCCGGGGAGAAAAAGTCAATGGACTGATTCATTAATACATTCAAGCTATATGACAATAGATCACATGAAAATAAAATTAAAATTATGAAAGCAGCACGTTTATTTGAATTAGGAAAACCTCTTCGGGTTGAAGAGGTTGCACTCCCCGAATTGAGGGACGAAGATGTTTTGGTGGAAGTAAAAGCCACATTTATCGCACCTTCCATGAAAGATATTACCCAACCTGGCGGACTTTTTATCCGCCCTACTTTGCCTGCCATTTTGGGTTCGGATGCAGTGGGCAACATTTCAAAACTTGGTAAACATGTGAAAGGGTTGAAAGAAGGTCAAAAAGTTTGGGTTAATTCCCTCTTGTATTACCCGACTGATGAGTTTGCCTTGAAAGGACGGGAAGGATTGAGCGAGTCTATGGCTTTTCAGGGAATGTTTACATTTAACCCAAACAATGTGCATTTGATGGACGAATATCAGGGCGGATTCGCAGCATATATCAAAGCTCCTTCATATAACATCATTCCTTTGCCGGAAAATTTTCCGGTTGAACATGCGGTACGTCTCGGCTATTTGGGAACGGCGTTTCATGCCTTAAAAAGAGCCCATGTTCATTACGGATTAACAGTTTTGATTAATGGCGCCACAGGAACTGTAGGAACAGGGGCCGTTCTGCTCGCCCTGGCGATGGGAGCTTCAAAAATAATTGCCATTGCCAATAAAAAAGACAGGCTTAAAAAAATCAAGCAAATCAATCCGGCCATTATTGAGACACTTTCACTTCAGGATGGCGAAGTGACGGGTAAAATAAAGGAACTTACCAACGGGCAGGGCGCTGAATCGTTTGTGGATTGTTTATCTTATGTAGATACTTCTTCCACACACCAGTGTTTGTTCGCTGTAAAAAAAGGTGGCACAGCCGTTTGCATTGGCGGTGCGACAGGAAATATAACCGTTCCTTATTCATTTTTGCTGGGAACTGAAATTAATATTACCGGGTCGCTTTATCTACATTCATATGAAGTGAATGAAATGATCAGCATGGTTAACTCCGGAAGGTTAAATCTTGATTTCTTAGACACAAAGGCTTTTGCACTTGAAGAAATTAACGAGGCAATTGAGTTAGCAGGTTCAAGGATCGGTGGCTTAAACACGGTATTGGTTAAAATGTAAAAACAGATGAGATTAGTTTGATTTAAAAGATTTTCTACAAAACTAACGGGTTCTGTTTTTTAGAAAACTCAAATAAAACAATTTTTAGGACCCACCATTAATTAACAATGAAAACAAAAAAAATCATTAAAATGAAAACAGTTAAAAACATGAAAAAAAGTCTTTTGCTATTAGTATTAATTGGAAGTTCCGCCATCATTACAAGTTGTGGCGGCAATCAATCCAAAAAGAATACGGAAGAAAAAACAAAGGTTGTGGCCACTGCTGAACCAAAGATAGTTAACGAGAGAGTGACCTATACTTCGGGCAACGATACATTAATTGGTTATCTTTATTATGACCAGAACAGTAATGAAAAGAAACCGGGTATTATTGTCGTGCATGAGTGGTGGGGAAACGATTCTTATGCGCAAGCACGTGCAAAAATGTTGGCTGAACTTGGATATACCGCATTAGCCGCAGATATGTATGGACAAGGCAAGATACTGGACAATCCTAAAGATGCACAGGAAAACGCAGGTGTTATTTATACGAATCCTGATTTATTAAAAGCACGTATGACTGCGGCATACCAAGCCTTAATAAACAGCAATCGGGCAGCCAACGACCATATTGCAGCTATTGGTTACTGTTTTGGTGGAACAGTGGTTTTAAATGCTGCCGCCATGGGAGTGCCTCTCGAAACAGTCGTCAGTTTCCATGGAGGGTTAGCTGGCTTTAAGGCTTCCCCTGCCATAAAAAATACACAGGTACTTGTCTGCAATGGAGGCACCGACCAGTTTGTTTCGGAAGATGATATTAAAAATTTCAAAAACGAAATGAACCGGGAGAACGCACCATTCGTATTTAAAGAATACGAAGGTGCGACCCATGCGTTTACTAACCCCGAATCGACAGAAGCCGGAGAAAAATTCAATATGCCGATTGCCTATAACGAAACCGCTGATAAAGCTTCGTGGCAAGATATGAAAGATTTTTTTAAAGAACATTTTCCGGTAAAATAGGTAGCTATCAAAGGAAAAACAAAATGAAAATCTTTCAACAGAAATAAAAGGAGCTGTTTGCCCAGTGGGAAATGCAGATATTTTTAAAATTTCCTATCAGAAACTTTCAAAAAATAGTTATAAACAATTAAATTTTAAAATGATGAGTACTACAGAAACTTCAAAAACGAGAAAAATTGTTGCCTGGATAATAGCAGGCTTATTAACCGCATTTTATTTGTATAGTGCAAGCGGTAAATTGTTTCTCCACCCCGAACAAATGGAACAAATGAATTTAGGCGATTGGCGCATTATTATAGCGTTAGGCGAAATAGGATCGGCTTTGCTGTTTCTGTTTCCAAAAACCAACCGTTTTGGTACTTTGTTATTAAGTTCTTATATGGGCGGAGCAATCATTATGCACATGACAGGTAGCATGAGCATTATGATGCCAAGTGTGGTGCTTATTTTAGTTTGGGTAGTTTTTTATTTAAGAACACCTGATTTTTTCAAGATGAAATAAAATGAAGATTGAAGATGAAATAAAAGGAAGGTTTCGGAATGAATATCATAAGGGTTTGGTAAACCTGACATACACTAGCAAACAGTTGAGTTTTAAGTTTTATCAATCGCTAAAAAAACACGGACTTGCCGAACCGCAATACAATGTTTTGAGGATACTGCGAGGTTTTCGTTCCGAAGCCCCTCTTTCCATTTGTTTTATTAAAGAACGCATGCTTGACAAAGACTCGGATGTAAGTCGTATAGTTGACAGATTGGTTCAAAAACGGTTAGTTAATCGGGTAGAAAATCCTGAAGACAGACGCCAAAAATCTGTTAATATTACTGAATCAGGTATGGCATTGCTTGAGAAAATGTTTATTTGTGAAAAAAAAGCGGACACCTTGCTTAGTAATTTAACAACTGAAGAAGTTAATGAATTTAACAGGTTGTTGAATAAAATCAGAGAAAAGAAAGAATAATGCACATAACGGTAACAATGCTCCTCTGAAAAGCCATAGTCCAGTTCACTAAAGTTAATTAGGGTCTCCTCATACTAGGCTAACCCATTAAATTTCAGTAAATTAAATCGTATTTGAGGGTGTTTTAATGCAAATTATTTCGTACAAATACTTTGCATATGGTACAATGCACCTCCCAGCACCAGCTCAAAATTGAGGAATTCGGCAATCTTTACCAAATGAAACTTGATTCCGGCAACCGGTGGATACAGTTGGCCGCCCATTTTCCATGGGACGAGTGCGCAAAGATCTATTCCCGGCACTTCCCGGAAAGCGGAAGGACGGCCATCGACCCGCGGATCGTGATCGGCAGCCTGATCATCAAGCACAAACTGGGCCTGAGCGACGATGAGACCGTTCGTATCATCGGGGAGAACCCCTACATGCAGTTCTTCCTGGGGCTGGACGAGTTCTCGCCGGCCCAAATCTTCTCGCCCTCCCTTTTCGTGGAATGGAGGAAAAGGCTTGGCAACGATACCTTCAACGGGTTCGCGGACGTACTGGCCACCATCTGCCACGGCAAGGGGGCCGAGGCGGGGGATACGGAGAACAGGGGCAAGCTCAAGCTCGACGCCACCGTGGCCGACCAGAACATTACAGGGCCAAGGTAAAGATCGCCGGGGCCGATGCCATCTATGCCACCAACGGCAACCGCATCCGTACCGACTTCAAGCGGAAGGGAAGGGCCGGCAAACATGAAAAGCAGAGGAAAAAACTGGCCGGGGCCATCACCAAGGAAAGGGCCGGCCGCCTGGAGGGAAGCTTCGGCAACGACAAGGAACATTACGGGCTCAGGAAAATCAGGGCCCGGACCAAGGCCACCGAGACCCTGTGGATATTCTTCGGCATACACACCGCCAACGCCCTTGAGATCGGCAGGCGAATGTGGCGGGAACGGCTGCTAAAGGCGGCCTGAAAACAAAACGGCACGAAGGGCCGGGGATACCTATCTCCCATCGTCACCGGAACGCGCCGGAATCCTGACTTTATCGACAAAAATACCCGAAAAGAAGCAATCGGAAGCAAAAGCGCCGTTCGACCTGTCGGACCGAACGGCGCTGCCTTCAAATTTTATTGAAAAATAGCCTTACTCCTGAATATCCCTTACAATTTCCAGCACAGTTTTTCCTTCTCCTCCCAACAAGAACAGTTCTGGCCTTCTTCGACCAGTTCCTGGAATCGGAGCTCGGAGGAATATATTGGGCCGTTCCCTTAACCGATACGGTCACGGCACTGGGGCTGATGGAGGCCAAAAAAGGTCCCAGACCCATTTTCTTCCCAAAAGGCAAGATTAACCCTGACGTGCTTGAAACACTATGCGGGCTGTTCGTCGAGAACAGTATAAGAATGTACTTTCCGGATGTAGCTTTTCCGATAACTTTTCTACTAAATACTAAAAGTCCCCTATGGTTCACCGTACTTAGGTTGCCCATTCTTATTAACCTTAATTTTAATAGTATTTTAAGATATTTATATGGGTAATCACGTTTCGAGGTCATCTTGAGTTGACGATTTTCTTGAATTTCTTGATAGCAATGACGATGAAGGCAAGGAAATTGAATCCTTTTCAGCTCGATATCGTGGTGTCGAACCTGTTGAGTACCGATCTGAATCCGTCCATCCATGCAAAGGTCCTTTCCACCGAGTACCTTTCTTGATAGAGTTTTTCATCGAACGGCTCGTCCCTGTCCACATCCCCTTTTCTTTGGTTGTATGGCACATTGGGGATAACGCCCCTTTTTGCGCAGGCCGACCTGAAGCCCTCGGAGTCGAACCCGGCATCCCCGTTTACGAACAGTCCATCGGTAGGTATCTCCGCTTCTTCCAATGTTGCGAAGACCTCCTCGGCGTGCACCTCAATCTCATAGAGATCGTTATGGTTGCCGGAGACGGGTTCGGACATGGCCAAGGGCAGCCCCTGTCTATCGGTCAAATATAGGGCATTGGTAGTTTTCCGTTTCTTCCTTCCCTGGTACTCCACCTGTTCGCCCCCTCTTATGGCCGTGGTATGGCTCCCGTCGAAATCCCCGCTCGAAAGGTCGATGTCCGCCTTGTGCCTTGACAGAAGCTGCACCCAGCACTCCTTCCATGCCCCGTTCCTGCACCATTTCCTGTAATGGCCGAAGACCGTCTTGTAGTGCAGGGGCTCCCCGGTGAAAAGTTCCGAAACCGGCAACATATGCCATTGCACCCCGCTTTTGAGCTTGTAGAGCACGGCGTTGACGATTTCCGCAATGGGCGCCCTCGGACTCGGGCCGTGAACAGGCATCAATAAGTAGGGCACGATTTCGGTCATTATACTATCTTTGTCAAGTACTTTGTACATGGGCTATGGGATTTATGTTCAGCGACACAAATATCCGTAGCCCTTTCTTTCGATCCAAATTTAACTCAAGACGAGTTCTTCATCTGTTACAAAACAAAAATGTGTTATAGCTAAATTTTATGAAAATTATTTTAGACCATTGGCAATTGGTTTGATTTAGATGACAATAACTGTTTCCTGCAATAAGGTGGTCAACGGGGGATATTATACCTGTACTGAACTATAAGATACCACTCTCAAAACAATGGATGCTCCAATCGACAATATCAATGTAAAAGCTGTCTTTTTTATTGCAAGTCCAATATCAAGGTCAAAGAAACTACCTAAATTGGTGTTAAACCACCATCTTCAAATAAGATTTAGTATCTGTTGATCGTTTAATAATTATATCAATAAGTCAAAGGAATAAAACAAAAACTTTTGCGCAATCGTAAAAACATACTACTATGATTGCTGAAGCTAAATCCTATTGCACTCAACTACTTTTAAACGGTTCCTGCACCAAACTTCTCTTTCATAATATAGAACATACCAAGGAAGTAGTGGACAATGCAAGACTTATTTCCAGCTATCTTGGACTCACGGACGATGAAACCGAACCAATTATCATTGCTGCATGGTTCCACGACACCGGACTTTCCAAAACCTATATTGGTCATGAGGAAGTCAGCAAAGCATTGGCCTCCGGGTTTTTAAAGAAAATGAAATATGATCCTGATAGGTTGGATACTGTCCTTGAGTGTATCGATGCTACCAAAATGCCACAATGTCCTAAGAACAAGTATGCCGAGGTTTTATGCGACGCCGACCTTTTTCATATTGGCACGCCCAATTTTTTCTTTAAAAAACTGCTACTACGAAGGGAATGGGCGCTCAATGGGATAATGAATGTGAACGAAATGGAATGGCACTATATAGACCTTAAATTTTTACACGAAAACCATTTCAAAACGAGGTATGGAAAAGATATTTTAGAAAAAGGGAAACTGGTCAACGAGGCAAAACTGAAATATATTCTTAACTTTTATAATTATAAGAACTTATAAGAATTGTGTTTGTTTTTCAAAAACAATATGGCTTAGTAAAGTAGGGCTTCCCCATTAAACTTGTATTTAAAAATGGGTGAAATGCCAATTGATATCGGCTCTGAAACAGAAGAAAGCACTCTGAGGTTATACATTCTTACAATGTGAAAATATTAAAATATAATTTAAGTCCTACTTTTCCCTATTGAAAGTCCAAAGTGCCTCTATGTATCCATGTGGCTTAAATGCAAATCATATTCACTCCGAGATATCCGGACACCCAAAAAACATGCAATTGAAATGAGATTGGGGAAATTGGCCAATTCACTTGACAGAAACAAAAAATTACGAGCTGTGATTTCATTTATGGAAAAATTCGATTGATTCATTCAATGAAAAAATTTAGTAATATAAACTTTAATGAAATTAAAAAAAATAAAGGACAACCGTGTCTTATTGCTTTTCGAGGATACCAAAGTTCTTTAAAGTTCAAATAGACGTATGTTGGAAGATGGTTTTAAATCCGGGAAATACAGTGGTATCCTGGGTAATCTAAAGGATGGCGGCTTTCTCACCGGCGAGGAAGTCAACGTCTTGATAAACGGTTATTTCCTAAAGCGTATCATTGTCCTGGATTCGGTCCCTGACGAGAAGGCAAGGATCGGATCGTAGGTCTTATTAGACAATTATAACCGTCTAAAGTCTAAATAAAAGATGGAAATTAAGAGCAGTAATCTTTAGTCTAGATATTTTTTGAAATTCTCATTAGGAGCAAATGGGTTTTGTTTTAAAATAAGGAAGGTCACAATGTAACCTCCTAACTGTTTTTAATATAAAACGATTTATCGATAACAGTTTTAAGATCCTCCTTCAAAAAGTTCGAATTCTGTCCTGCCGGGGTCACTACTGCTAAACCCCATATTATATGGGGTTTTTTTAGTTTTATACTTTTTTTGTTGGGGTGTATTTTTGGTAAATAGTATTAAATAACATTAAATTTATACTAACAATCGTAACAAAAGTGTAATAATTTTTTACCCTTTACATGAAAGCTTCCGTTAAAATTTTTAATAGCTATGTGTCTAAAGCTGGTATGTACTACGTGTATTATAATTATCATGTGCGGTTAGATATCTTCTATTTATATTTGTTAAAATTCTTCGCATGCAGGACTTCTTATTTATTGTTGCCGGACTCGTTTTATTGATAGCAGGTGGAAACTGGCTGTTAAAAGCTGCGGTTGATTTATCGTTAAAACTAAAGATTCCGAAAATAGTTATAGGTATGACCGTTGTGTCTTTTGCAACATCGGCCCCAGAACTTATTGTAAGTATCAATGCTGCTTTAGACGGTTTTCCGGATTTGGCTTTAGGTAATATAGTAGGGTCTAATATTGCCAATTTAGGTTTGGTGTTAGCCATTACTATTTTACTTAGTCCTATCGACGTCAGTAAAAGCTTTTATACTACAGACTGGCCTGTAATGATGCTCGCATCTGTGCTCTTTTTCTTCTTTATATATTTTGATGGAGTACTGCAGCAGTATGAAGGTATTGTAATGGTAGTCTTTCTTTTTCTTTTTTTGGTATACCTATTACGGTTTCAGAAACCTGCCGTAATTGATGAAGAAGATGAACCAGATGTTATGATGCCGACCTATAAAACAGCTTTGTTCTTAGGTTTGGGTGGTGGCGCACTTTGGGGAGGTTCTGAACTGCTCATTAGTGGTTCCGTAGGTATGGCAACGATATTTGGTGTTAGCGAGCGTGTCATCGCTATAACAATAGTTTCAGTAGGTACCAGTATTCCAGAATTAGCAGCATCTATTATTGCGGTGGTAAAGAAAGAAAAAGCAATCTCTTTAGGTAACTTGATCGGTTCTAATATTTTCAATTTACTAGCAGTTTTAGGAATTACTTCCATTATAACTCCAATATCGGTTATGGACGAAGGTCTTTTAACAAATGATATTTTTTGGATGTTGGGCATATCATTTTTAATACTCCCATTAGTTTTTATCCCTAAAGGACTAAGATTGGGGTGGAGAGATGGTTTAATATTAATTAGTATTTACCTAGTATTTATATATTTTACAATAGGATAAGAAGACCCCTATCTTTTTAAATAATACAAATAAAAAATGCCTTGAACTTGTTCAAGGCGTTTTTAGTATAATCAACAATTAATTTGGTATTACAACTTAGCCGATTTAACCGTTTTAACGATTACGCCTGCAATTTTGTATGGGTCACCGTTAGAAGCTGGTCTTCTATCTTCCAACCATCCTTTCCAACCGCTTTCAACAGTGGCAATAGGAATACGGATAGAAGCACCTCTATCAGAAATACCGAAGCTGAAATCTGTAATTGCAGCAGTTTCGTGTAATCCTGTTAAACGTTGGTCATTGAACTCACCGTAAACGGCAATATGTTCTTTAACAACCGGTCTAAATGCTTCACATATTTTTTCGTAAGTAGCTTGGTCACCACAAGTTCTCAATGTTGTGTTAGAGAAGTTTGCGTGCATACCAGAACCGTTCCAGTCCATATCCTTACCTAATGGTTTTGGATGGTAATCTATATAGTATCCGTAAGATTCAGATAATCTGTCTAATATATAACGTGCTACCCATAATTCGTCACCAGCTAATTTAGCGCCTTTAGCGAATAATTGAAATTCCCACTGTCCACATGCAACTTCTTGGTTAATACCTTCAAAGTTAAGACCGGCAGCGATACAAAGATCAGCATGCTCTTCTACAATATGTCTTCCGTGTGTGTTTTTTCCACCTACAGAACAGTAGTACATACCTTGTGGAGCTGGATAACCACCTCTTGGGAAACCTAAAGGTAATTCAGTAGCCGTATCCATAATGAAATATTCTTGCTCGAAACCGAACCAGAAATCTGAATCTTCATCATCAATAGTAGCCCTCCCGTTAGATTCGTGCGGAGTTCCATCAGCGTTAAGTACCTCTGTCATTACTAAGAATCCATCCTTTCTTGCTGGATCTGGAAAAATAGCAACGGGTTTAAGCAAACAGTCAGAAGAACCACCTTTGGCTTGACGTGTTGAACTTCCATCAAAAGACCACATTTCGCAATCCTCTAATTTACCGCCAAAGTCATTAACCACTTTGGTCTTACTTCTCATGTTTTGAGTTGGAAAATATCCATCTAACCAGATGTATTCTAATTTTGTTTTGCTCATAATGTACTCGTTATAAATTTAAAATAATTACAAGCAAAAGTATGTTTTTTATCAATCTGTATAACTTTTTAAGGGGGTAAATCTTTAAAAATTAAATTTATTTCTATAGACCCCTATTTTTTGTCGGGTATTTTGTCATATTTTTAATTATAGAACGTAATTTTGCCAAATTAACAATGTATTTAAATATGATGTCATCAAGATTTACTGCGATAACTGAAAGTCAGAATAGAAATAGTATTGCCATAGAAGAAAAAGGTAGACGGTCCGATTTGTTCGGTATCAACGTGTTCAACGAAAAAAAGATGTTGCAATACTTGACCAAAGATGCTTTTGAAGGTTTAAAAGGAGCTATGGACTCAGGTTCTAAAATTGATAGAAAAATTGCTGATCAGGTTGCCGAAGCTATAAAGGGTTGGGCAATTACTATGGGAGCGACACATTATACACATTGGTTTCAACCGTTAACAGGCTCTACTGCAGAGAAACATGATGCCTTTTTTGACCTAATGCCCGACGGCACTGCTTTAGAAAAATTTGGTGGTCGACAATTAGTGCAACAAGAGCCTGATGCGTCTAGTTTTCCAAGTGGTGGAATCAGAAATACTTTCGAAGCAAGAGGTTATACCGCA
>Ga0209344_10003409_pt1 | contig 15783 bp, 17 predicted proteins | sample Cruoilmetagenom6_FD_187293 | JGI IMG/M metagenome (GOLD analysis project Ga0209344, IMG submission 187293) | Oil polluted marine microbial communities from Coal Oil Point, Santa Barbara, California, USA - Santa Barbara Oil Seep Sample 6 (SPAdes)... | ecosystem: Environmental > Aquatic > Marine...
CCCGGTCGCGCATTCAGGATGCCGACTACGCTAAGGAAGTCTCCAACCTTATTCGTGCGCAGATCCTGCAGCAGGTAGGCATCGCTATGTTAGCCCAGGCCAACCAGCAGCCGCAGATGATTCTGCGTCTACTGGAAGGGCTATAAGAGAAATTCTTCCGGAAAACTGTGGCATCTTAAATTGAATGTTTGCTCAACGTCCCGCATAAAGTAAACGTGCGTAGTGGTTCAGCACCGCCAGTGTAGAGTGGGGTGGTTTTATCATATAGCTCGTAATAGGAGTAGGTTTCACCCTACTCCTAACCAATCTATATTGGATCAGAATTACATTTTGCTTGGCAACCAGAGGGCGATCTGTGGGAAAACCAATAGAAGGACCAGCATCACGAAGGCAGTAAAAATGAAAGGTACTAAGCCCTTGAAGATTTCCTCTAGTTTGACAAGATCCCCCGCCGCGCCTTTAACCACGAAGCAGTTCAACCCGATGGGGGGAGTTACTGCGCCGATCTCTGCCAGAACAATTACATAGACGCCGAACCAAATTGGATCATAACCGAGATGCATCATGACTGGATGGGTGATAGGTAGGGAGATCGCGAGTAGTGAAGGAGCATCCATCAACATACCAAGGAGCAAGTAGACCAATGTGACGATCGTTACTACCGCCCAAGCGCTTAATGTGCCGTTCACAAGTATATCTTGAATGAATACAGATACTCCGCTGAGCGCGAGGAAACGGGCGAAGATAAGGCCGCCTATAATTATGGCGAAGATCATCGCTGTCAGAACTACTGTCTCCATCAGCGACTGCCCTAATTTAATTTCACGAATGCCGCAGCGAATGACCGCCATTATAAAAGTCGCGAATGCGCCTACTGCTCCCGACTCTGTCGGGGTGAAGACACCCCCATACAAACCTCCCAGCATGACAACAATTACCAGAACCAAGGGGCCGATCATCCGAAGAGACCAGAGCTTTTCCTTTAGAGAGTAGACGGCGTCATTCGCCGGAGCTTTTCTTGGGTATATTAGCGCAATCGACAGAACTGTTGCTGCTAGAAGGACGGCAAAAATGATGCCAGGTACTATACCAGCGATTAGGAGTTTCCCTATCGCTGCATTGGTTAAAATACCATAGACTACGATTAGTGCACTGGGAGGAATTAGCACTGCGAGCGTGCCCGCAATCGCAATGGAAGCTGCGGCAAAACCGGGATCATATCCTCGCTGCACCATCTTTGGCATCGCCAGCTTCGTGAAAAGTGTTGCGGTTCCGACACTCGATCCAGAAGCCGCACCAAAAGCTGCGGTGGCACCTGTGCTCGCTAATGCTAAGCCTCCGGGGAGCCGACCAAGCCATTTTGAACAGGCTTCAAAGAGATCGTCGCCAATACCGGCGCGAATTGCGAAAAAGCCCATGAGAAGGAACATAGGAATGGCACTGAAGTGGAAGGCACTGACCACTGGATAAATAATTGAGCCCAGTAACGAGATTGATGGTAGCCATCCGTTCATCAAAAGGATGCCACCGAACCCGATGCTGAATAGCGCAAGCATGATCGGTGCGCCACACAGGATAATAGCAAAGAGAATGCCGGTTCCCGTGAGACCGATAAAAAGATCAGACATGATTATTCATTCCCCGAAGGTCTGACAGAGTTGGTATCTATGCTGGCTTTTTCGACAGGAGTAAATTCCGGTACGAAAATTGCCCCGATAGCTTCGAGTGCGAACTGGATAGCCAAAAGCCCACAGCCAAAGCTGACAGCGAGCTTAGAGGGCCAGAGCGGGAATTGGATAGCCGCACCCCAAACCATTTCATTTATTTGATAGGAACGCATGCCATACTTGAACGTCCCATAAGTAGCCGCCCCAAAAGCCAAGCATCCGATTATCATCCAGAGTGCGTAAATGGTTTTTTGCAGACCAGACGGAAAACGCTGGGCGAATGCTATCGTTCTCACATGCTCACGTTTCATCAACGTGTAGCCTAAAGGGAAGGTGATACACAGAACCAGCAGCGCCTGACTGATTTCGACTGATGCCGGGATGGGGGCGTTAAATAAGGTTCGAAGCAGGGCACTTAATGCAATCAACCACATTATGATGAACGTAGCGAGCCCAGAGATCAGTGCTGCTAAAAACAATATTTTTCCATATAGCCAATAGATCTTTTTAAATGTGCGTAGCATACGGCAATACCCTCCGCCATTGGGAACGTGGTGCAAAGCCGCTGGCTTCGCACCACGTTTGTGATATTTGCAATCACTCGGTGATGTCGTCTACGACGCGCTGGGCATCTTCGGGAGACATGCCAGCTGAGATCACACGCTCGACCCAGTTTTCTCTAGCCGCCATAACTGCTTCGTCCTGCAGAGTCGCCTCAAGGAACTCCTCATTCGGGAAGTCAATGATTTCGACCAGCCCCTCCTCCTTCCAGCGAGCCTTGATACGGGCCTCTTCTTCTTCAAATAGGTGCAGAAGCTCATCCAAGTGCTCATATTTGAGCTCTTCCAACACAGCTTTATGATCCTCAGGAAGCGCGTTGTATTTGTCGAGATTCATCGCAATGATTTGGCCCCAGTTGGCGCCGAGGGGTACATCGATAAAGTATGATGCAACTTCTTGGAGTTGGAATGAATCTACGAAACCGATATCCGAGGCCGTACAGTCAAGAATATTGTTGCTCATTGCCTCATACATCTCGACATCAACGAAGCTAACAGGAACCCCGCCCAAGGCTTCGACTAGAGCAGGCAGTGCCGTTCCATAGGTACGAATTCTCTTGCCTTCAAAATCTTCTAGTGTTCGTATCGGCGTTGTGCAGAAAAAGCCGTAATTGGAAAGTGGACGGACTGTGAGCATTTTGGCGTTATAGCGTGCCAATTCTTCGGAAAAGGCAGGAATTTCTTCGTGCCATTTTATCCAGAGTTCACCAACTTCCCTTTGGTTCCGCGTGTTTGGTGTAAAAAAAGGAAGCGCGTTATTTACCGGCAACTGATCAGGGAAGTAAGGAGCAACTATGTTGCCTACATCGATCAAGCCTGTTTCGATGGCGGTGGGAGTCTCCTGAACAGAGGCAAGCACCCCCCCGAACTGTATATTAAATTGTAACTCGCCTTCTGTTCGTTTTTTTACTTCTTCGGCCATCCACTCAGAAGCTTTGGTATACATGTTGCAGCATTCTGGGAAATGGTCGCCCCATCGCATAGTCTCGGCGGTTACTGGGGTGCTCACAGATGCGGCTAGCATGGCCGCACCAAGGGTCGTTGTTTTTATGATTTTCATTATTCCTCCTCAAGGAATTAAGCGGACTTTCCAGCGCCTTGTACGTTGCTGCAGACAATACTGATCTGCGCTTTCGCCAAAGCTATTTGCAACTTCGTTTTTCTTAGCATTTGCGGCATAGTTGAAGGCCGTCTTTATTAGACTTTTGAGTTTCTAGCTTCAACTTAAGCCGTTTCGATCTCCTGCATCTGTATTATTGGCATACTGTCTGACAATATGTCAATAATGCGTCGGAAATTGATATGGCCTGAGAGGGGGAAGCGTTTTCATTACTTAGGCTCCTAGTGCACATCCCTGTAGTCGGGGCGCACTCCAGTTGCTAAATAGATAAGTAGCTTATGATTTGGTGGCTTCCCGTGTCATGAGGTAAATATTTTTCTCGGCCACCACTACTCCCTGGCCTTAAGCTGGTGGCGTTCATTTCTTGGGCCGTTATCCACTCAAATGCTGTTGCCGACCCGCTAAATAACAGCTCCCAACACCCCGCACAGCTAAGCTGGATAGCATTAGCATCAAGCGCCGGACTAACACTAGATAAATACAATAACTGCCATATAGCTATACTAAATAGGCTTAAGGTATGAAGTGAAAGTGCTGATGTGGCGGGTCAGGCAGTCGCTAAGATTGCTCGTCAATTGATAGCACCGCGAACATGGCCGTCTAATCTTGATGATCCTCAACTACCTATTCCTGCGCTTGCCTCCTTACACACTGGAGTCCGAAGTTTTTAGTCTGTTGAGCCGGTGGCGTGTCGCATTTAGCGCACGGATTGGGCGGCCGCAGTTTTCCCAACGTAGGTGTTACGTAGGTATAACGTGAGGATCCATAAAAGCCGACAAACCGCTAGATAAGCCTCAAAATTGATGCTTGCTTTCCTAGGTGGCTGAGTTAGTGCATTTATAAATATTGCCCGAGCTGGTTACGAAAATTGATTTATTGAGGTATTGACATATTGTATGACAATATGAAAAAGTGAATATTGATAAGAGATGTACAAGGCTGGCTCAATAACAAGAAAGGAGTCGAGTGTGAGTGATGAAACGTACGAAATTTATGCTGTTAAGTATGCGCACCATGAGCGGCGTGCCCAGGAGAATTTCCTCGGGGGTGATATCCATGATGGGCCAATGGCCATGGATTACTTTGTTTGGGTCATCCGAAATGAGTCGCGTGTCATTGTCGTGGATACTGGGTTCGATCAGTCGATGGCAAATAAGCGCAAGCGCGAGATCGTGCACCCGGTCGAGGACGGATTGGCTAAGCTTGGTATCGATCCAGAAGGTGTCGAAGACGTCGTCTTAACCCATCTTCACTATGACCATGCAGGGAACCATCACCTCTTTCCCAATGCCCGTTTTCATGTGCAGGAACGTGAGATGGCCTTCTGCACCGGGCGTTGTATGTGCCATCCCGAGATAAGCCATCCCTACGCAGTGGAAGATGTAAAAGTGATGATTGACCGTCTTTTTGCGGGGCGGCTCAGTTTTAAAAAGGAGGAAGATGCTCTGGCACCGGGTATTACCCTACATCATGTCGGTGGGCATTCGGATGGTCTGCAAATGCTTCGTGTACGCACGGAGCGAGGCTGGGTCGTACTGGCCTCTGATGCCGCGCACTATTTCGACAACCTGGAGCTTAGGCTTGCCTATCCGGTTGTCTTCCATGTCGGAGACATGTTCGAAGGTTATAAGCGAATCCGTGAACTTGCGGACTCAGATGCTCACATTATTCCAGGACACGATCCAAAGGTTCTATCCATGTATCCACCCGCATCCGCCGACACAGAAGGCTGGATTGCGCGGCTCGATTTGCCTCCTAACAACCTGCAAAAACAATGAAGGGAAAATATTATGCTAGTTGAAATGCGTGTCTATTACTGCGCTCCTACCAGACTTCCGGCTCTTTTAGATCGGTTTCGTTCGACGACACTTGGCTTTTTTGAAAAGTATGAGATCGAACAAATCGGGTTCTGGACAACCGTAGTGGGTGCGGATAATCACGCGCTTACCTACATGCTCAAATGGGAGGATATGGCGCAGCGAGAGGCGCGTTGGGGCGCCTTTCAGCAGGATCCCGACTGGATAGCCAGCCGTGCTGAGACAGAAAGGGAGCACCCGATAGTCATCCGGGTAGAAAACTCCTTTTTAGCTCCTACCGACTTCTCCTCACTCCGTTAATTTCTTTGGCGACTGATGACGTTTTATCAAGGGAGAAGAGAGCATGGTTCAAATTACGATTGGTTTTATCGGCCTCGGAATGATGGGTGCTCCGATGGTGCGCTGTCTATCGCGGGCTGGCTATGCGCTAGTCCTGAAAGATATGGACGCCGAACGCACTGCAGGTCTATGTGAGGAGTTGGATGCATTGGAGATCACGGATGAAACAGTGGGAAATCTTGATGTCCTTATTACGATGCTACCCAGTTCTGATGTGGTTGAGGAAGTCCTTCTGACGCAGGGGTGGGCTGATAAATTAAGGCCTGGCGCGGCCGTGATCGACATGAGTTCTTCGAGTCCGCTACGTTCTCGCCAACTTGGGAGCTGTCTGAAGGAGAAAGGGCTAGGCTACCTCGATGCGCCGGTTTCAGGTGGTGTGAAACGAGCTGAAGAAGGCAAATTGGCGATTCTCGTCGGTGGTGATGCTTCTTTGCGGGAACGCTGGCATCCCATGCTCGAGGCTATGGGTGGGTCGATCTTGCATATTGGTGAAGCAGGGGCAGGGCACGCAGCAAAGGCTTTGAACAATTTTGTTTCTGCCTCAGGGCTTCTGGCCACGGTTGAGGCGCTTCACGTGGCCGAACGATTCGGTATTTCACCGAAGGTAATGACCAGCGTTCTCAACGCATCGTCGGGGCGTACTAATACTTCGGAGAATAAGGTTGAACAGTTCATGCTGAGTGGCACCTATGCCTCAGGGTTCAGTCTGCGCCTAATGGATAAGGATCTGGGCATTGCAGAAGATTTGGCCGCGTCACTTTCCTACCCCCTTTTGCTGGGCCAGCATAGTATCGCGCTTTGGCATGAACTAGCTGCTGGCGTCGATGCCTTAACAGACCATACCGAAATGTATGCCTTGCTTGCAAAGGAGGACTAAGAAAATGCCTCTTCCCGATTTGAGCCGCTTTTATATCGATGGATGCTGGGTTGCTCCAGTATCTACGGAGCAGTTCTCACTGATTGACCCTGAGACCGAAAAAGAATTTGGTACGCTTGCCATGGGGGGAGCCAGTGATGTCGATCTAGCTGTCAGTGCCGCTCATAAAGCGTTCCCTTCCTTTTGTGAGACGACTCCGAAAGAGCGGATCGCATTGCTGCGCCGGATACTTGCACTCTACGAAGAAAGAATAGAAGACTTTGCGGAGGCTATGCGCCAGGAGATGGGATCTCCAATTGGATTTGCTCGAAAGGCTCAGTCGGCTCGTGGTTCGCTGCACCTGAATGCGCTAATTGAGGTGATGGAGCGTTTTTCCTTTGAGGAGGATCGCGGTTCCACCCGGCTTCGCTATGAACCGATCGGTGTGTGTGGCCTGATCACTCCGTGGAACTGGCCAATCAATCAGGTTGTGGTGAAAGTTGCTCCTGCTCTTGCTGCGGGCTGCACGATGGTCTTAAAGCCTAGCGAATTTTCGGCGGTCAGTGCGATCCTTTTCGCGGAAGTCTTGCATGAAGCTGGTGTTCCACCCGGAGTGTTCAACCTCGTGAACGGTGATGGTCGTAGTGTCGGATCTGCCATCTCTTCACATCCACAGGTCGATATGGTGTCTTTCACTGGATCAACGGGGGCTGGTATCGAAGTTGCGAAAGCCGCTGCACCGACTGTAAAGAGAGTGGCTCAGGAACTCGGTGGTAAGTCCGCCAACCTCCTTCTTGATGATGTAGATTTTAGCGAGGCCGTACCAAAGGGCGTGGCTGCTTGTTTTACCAACTCGGGCCAGTCTTGCTCAATACCTACTCGCATGATCGTACCACGCAAAAAAATAGCGGAAGTCGTGGAGCTGGCACTAACCGCTGCGACTAAATTTCGCCTTGGTGATACCAAGGATCCGCTGACCGATCTAGGCCCTTTAGTAAACCGTACTCAGTTCGACCGAGTTCGCAAGCTCATCCAGAGTGGCATTGATGAAGGAGCGACGCTGCAGTTTGGTGGGCCGGAGCGACCGGAAGGCCTGGAAAACGGTTACTACGTTCGGCCCACTATTTTTACCGATGTCACAACAGATATGAGTATCGCACGTGAGGAGATTTTCGGGCCGGTTCTCTCGATTCTTGCTTACGACAGTGAAGAGGAAGCCATCGCTATCGCCAATAGCTCGAGCTACGGACTTGCTGCTTATGTACAAAGCGGCAGCCTTGAACGCGCACGAAACGTCGCTCGAAAACTGAACGGTGGGCAGGTGCACATAAACTATCCACCGCCTGATTTCCATGCACCCTTCGGCGGTTTCCGACAGTCCGGTAACGGGCGTGAATGGGGGGAGGCTGGATTGCGAGAATATCTCGAGGTAAAGGCAATGATAGGTTTCGATCCTACATAAATCCAATCCCCCATCCTGATGATTTAAAAGCATAATAGTTCGGAGACTGGCACGATGATTAATGAAAATGAATTGTTTCAGAAGGGATTTAATAACCGCAAGGCGGTTCTTGGTGCAAAGCACGTCGAAAAGTCCTGGGCGAATGCTGACGACTTCAATCGGCCGGTTCAGCGCCTTGTCACGGAATACTGCTGGGGCTCCGTCTGGGGAGATGAGAGTCTGCCGTTCAAGACGCGCAGCATGATTAATATCGCCTTGCTAACGGCCATGAACCAACATCATGAACTGGCTGTGCATGTAAAAGGCGCTCTTACTAACGGTGTAAGCCGGTGTGAGATTCAAGGAATACTCTTGCAAACGCTAGTCTATTGCGGTGCTCCCGCGGCTCTAGCCGCTTTCCGCACGGCAAGCAATGCAATTTCTGAATGGGAGAGTACTCAGGATACTAATCCGGATAATGTTCCATGATTGAGGACTTATGACAGATAGCCATCATGTTGTTGAACGGTTTAGTCGCTGGTGCAGTTGAAAGCCGCATTCGTCCCAGCTTAGGTAAATGTATCGAAACAGACAAACAACAATGGCTCTTTTCCGAAGCTAGGATTGCTAGCCGCTTTTACTGAAATCAGAGGTCTCTCCATGAGTAAAAAATATGTTGGTTTCATCGGGTTGGGCAACATGGGCGGGAGAATGGCACGTCGACTTGTTGATGCCGGAATTAAGGTTCTTGGCTTTGACCCGAATTCTTCTGCCGTTAAGTCAGCTGGAGCGGAACTTGCAAGTTCCATCCAGGAAGTTGTCAACAAATCTGAAATTATCTTGATGTCATTACCAGACAGCAAAGTGGTCGAACAGGTTGTTGAGGGTAACGGTAATGCTCTTGAAAGCGCTCAATCTGGTCATATTTTTGTTGATCTTAGCACATCGGCGGCAAGTTCTACCCGCCGACTATCCTCTCTCTTTGATAAAAAGGGTGTGTCTTACGTGGATGTCGGTATCTCTGGTGGTGCTGCGGCTGCGGAGTCAGGAACGCTGACACTTATGGTCGGCGGAGAACAGGCAGCGCTAGATCGACTGAACGAGATTTTCGGGCATATCGCCAAAAAGGTCGTACTGATGGGCGGTAGTGGAGCTGGACACACTACTAAGCTTCTGAACAACTTTCTGAATGCCGTCAGTTTGGCCGCAACAGCTGAGGTTATGGTGGCGGGGAAGAAGGCAGGCCTCGACCTGCATCAACTGCTTGATGTCATCAACTCTTCAAGCGGCGTTAACTTCGCTACGCTGAACCGTTTCCCCAAAATTGTTGATGGCGACTACCTCGAAGGTGGCCTGACCTCTAAGCTCATGACCAAGGATGTTGTGCTCTATGCAGATCTTTTGCACGAACTTGGCGTGACTTCGCTAAATTCCTCCGGTCCCATGGCAAGCTTTGGCTTGGCGACTGCTCTTGGTTATGGAGATACCATTTCTAATCGTGTCGTTGATGCTATTGGCGACATTTCGGGCAACATTCGTCTTCAACAGATTTGAGAATATTCATGAAAATTTTCCACGGCAGGGCTGAAAGAGCTACATCCGAAACGCGCACTGATACCTTTTACGGCGAGGTCTGGGCAGATCCGGTCATGCCAAAGACCGATGATGTGATGATCAATAATGTTTTTTTTCCACCGGACACCAGAACTCACTGGCATGCTCATGAGCACGGACAGATACTTCAGGTTATAGCCGGAAAAGGCTGGGTGTGTCTTGAAGGTGAGAAGGCGCAGCCTATCCGAGCTGGTGATACCGTCTGGATCCCATCAGATGAAGTGCACTGGCACGGGGCAGCTTCGAACAGCTATCTTCTCCATACGGCAATTTCTCTTGGAAAAACGAGCTGGCAAAATGAGGTGACCCCAGAGCAATTCAGGGAGGACACAGAATGACTTCCCTTCATATAGAACTTCGCAGTGAAATTGAAAAGGATCTTGGCTATTGGGATGAAGAGCAGGAGGCTCTCTTCGATCTGTCTCCCGAGTTTCTCGATACATGGCGTCGAATGGCCTCTGTCCCGGTTCGAAAGGACTTCCTGGGGGGCAAGACCCGCGCGTTTATAGGGCTAGCGGCTTCGGCTGCCGCGACTCATCTCTATATGCCTGGAGTGCGGCGGCAAATTCGCAACGCGCTCGAAGCGGGAGCCTCCAAAGAGGAATTGGTGGAGGTGCTTGCCCTGACCGCTACGCTTGGTATTCATGCCTGCAATATCGGGGTACCTATACTGCTTGAAGTGCTTGAGGAAGCAGGAGAGCGTGAAAAGGCGGAACCACTGACCGAACGGCAAGAAACACTAAAAGCAGATTTCACTCGCGATCGAGGATATTGGCATACCTTCTGGGATGGCCTTCTCGAATTAGACCCGGATCTTTTCGAAGGCTATTTGGATTTTTCCGCCTATCCATGGCGGCATGGTGTGCTGGAACCCAAGATAAAAGAATTCATATATTGCGCCTTTGACGCTGCTGCAACGCACCTCTATGTTCCAGGCTTGAAGATGCACATGAAGAATGCTCTCGAATATGGCGCAACTAAAGAAGAGTTGATGGAGGTTCTGGAGGTCGTAAGCCTTATCGGTATGCACGGTGCTGAGATGGCCGCCCCGATTCTGAAGGAAGAGCTTGCACGGTATAACCGTAACTGAGGTAAGAAGAGGTCAATGTGTGGAACATAATGCCGGTCTTGTGGCCTTGTCGCTTCTACAAGCAGCATGTTATTGTTTAATCATATTGTCTGACAGGAGTGATGGAGCATGGCGAAAATTGGCGTAATTCAACCAGATACTCTGCGTCAAAGGGTTGAAGATGCCGTTCGTCGTGCGATTATGTCTGGCTTATATCTTCCGGGCCAACGGCTAATTGAGCGTGAGCTCTGCGAAGATCTCGGGGTAAGTCGGGCTTCGGTTCGCGAAGCACTACGGCGGCTGGAAGCGGAAAAATTAGTTGAGATTATTCCGCACAAAGGGCCTATCGTTGCCACTATCACACACGAAGAGGCACGCCAGATCTATGCATTGCGAGTAGTTTTGGAAGGCTATGCTGCAAAAGAGTTCGCACTTAAAGCCTCAGACGAGGCGGTCGAAGAGTTTTCGCTCGCGGCTAAAGAGCTGAGGCGTGCAGCCCTAGAAAACAGCCGTGAGGGAGTGCTTAAAGCGAAACTGCGGCTGTATGATACAATGCTCGGAAATTGCGGCAATGAACTTGCCTGGGAAGTCCTGAGAGGACTTCATTCTCGAATAAATATGTTGCGTGCGACCTCCCTTATAAGCCCAGAACGGCTTCCCAAAAGTCTGGCTGAAATTGATACTTTGGTTCAGGCTTTTAAAGATAGAGACGCCGATAAAGCTCAAATGACGGCCAGTATGCATGTTATGAACGCCTGTGAAGTCGCATTACAGAACCTGGAGAATCAGGCTGTGTACTCTGACCCAAAAACTTCTTGATAAAAGCTGTGACTGCTCAGATGCTAGCATTGAAGGCGGTAGGCTGCTGCCGATTGTAGTAGACCATCAAGTCATTACCCACACCTTTCTTGGCATCGAGTAAATTCTGACATCCCGGTGCGGGTATCCACTTAGGTTTAATTTTCGGAACTGCCTTTCCATCGGCTTGTTATCCCAGCAGTTGTCTCGGCGGCTCATGCTCTGTGTCATTACTGTTGGCAGCATGGTCTCTACTTCGGTTGAGCCGGTGCAAGTGGATTGTGCCTGGTGATTAGACTCATTAGGAAACTTATGTCTTAGTGTGTGAACTATCTGCTCCGGTGACCAGATTGGTGTAGCAAATAGAGAACCGGATCAAACAGTTCCCCATCGGGATATCGCTTGGGACGACGGCGAGGTTAGCAGCGTGTTAATAAGGCTCTGTATTCGGCATGACTGGCGTAATATCGCTTATTAAGCTAAACCGCGCGGCGTGCCATTACTCGTGAGACGTACCCCCTACATGTCGCGAATCGAATATTGAGTCACCATTTAACCACCGCTAGCAGCGTACACAAAATGATTGAGAGCCACTTAAACGTGCTCATTTCTGGTGCATCTAAATTGCCGATTTTGGCTTTTGCGGCGGGTGTGACCGCTAATCCCATCGCAATAAAGAAAGTGAGCAGCAGAAGCAGCTGGAAGTAGCTAACCAAGGCTAGCGCCGTCCAAGCGAAGCCTCTGCTGATGGACTCAGCGACTAACGCCACGTCGTAAAGTGATAGTGACAAAAAAGCGACGATAAAGCCGATGCTCAAGATCAAAACAATAGGATCACCGAGCGAAAGCCGCCCAGAACTGTAAGTGTCAGGGGCTTCGCCGGTAGAGGCGGGGTGATTCATGTTGAATACCTTGTAGGGGCAGGGCTGGTTAAAACAGCAGCCTATCGACGCCTTTTGTTAAGCGGCGAAGTGCTGATTAATGTGCCAAATAACGGATAAAAAAAGCGCCATTCAAGGAATGGCGCAAGACAGGAAACTGGGCGTAGTATATCGCCAATTTAGACCAACGTCTAATATGTTTTAACTTGGTGCATTGTTCAGGTGCAAATGCACTATTTTGGCCATGCGGCGGCAGGTGGCGATATCTGGATAGGTAGATAACAATTTGAAAATTAAGTAAAAAGTCAATGATGGCAGTATTGCTGCAATGCTAAAGCATATTTTGTATACAAGGTATGCTCACGATGATGACCTCCACTTCGAAACGCCGTTTTTCTACTTCAACGCCCGGTTTTTCTCCTGCGCGCCTGCTGGCTGGCTGCGCGGCGGCGTGGGTTTTATTTCCGGCTGTTAGCCATGCCGACGATACCCAAATACGTTTTCAGCTGGATTGGCGTTTTGAAGGCCCCTCCGCGCCGTTTTTAATGGCCGCTGAGAAAGGCTACTTCGCGGATGAGGGGCTGGACGTTCAGATCGATTCCGGCAGTGGCTCGGCGGGGGCGATTAACCGTGTAGCGTCCGGGGCCTACGAAATGGGCTTTGGCGACCTTAATGCGCTGGTCGAGTTTCTTGCTGAAAACCCTGATGGCCCCGGTATTCAGGGCGTCTATATCGTCTACGACGGCACCCCCGCGGCGGTGTTTGCCCGCAAAGACCGCGGCATCGAGAGCCCGGCTGACTTAGCCGGTAAAACCATCGCCGCTCCCGCCTTTGACACCGGTTACCGCGCCTGGGGCGTGTTTGCCGCGGCTAATAATCTAGACGCCGACGCGGTGGAGTGGCAAAACGTCGACCCTACGCTGCGCGAAACGCTGCTAACCCGGGGCGATGTGGATGCAATCACCGGCTTCTATTTCACCAGCCTGCTCAATCTTGAAGAGCGGGGAATGAGTGAAGACGAGCTGACTATTATGCCGTTCCCAGACTACGGCGTGCCGCTGTACGGCAACGCCATCATCGCCGGTGAATCCTTCGCAGAAGAAAATCCGGAAGCCGTGCGGGGCTTTCTACGCGCCTTCAACCGCGCCCTGGGCGATACTATTGCCGATCCCGAGGCTGCTATTGAGTATGTTAAAAACCGCGACGGCCTGATCAATGTGGAAATGGAAACTAGGCGCTTAAAACTCGCTCTGGATGGCGTCGTCGACACTCCCGAAGTGCGCGAAAATGGCGTGGGCGGGGTGGATGACGAGCGTCTGGCTGAGGCGATTCAATTGGTTGCCGATGCTTACGACCTCACGTCAATTCCTTCGCCTGATCAGGTGTTTAGTTCAAACTACTTACCTGCCCAGGAAGAACGCATGCTGTTTCCGGTCGAGGGCGAATAAGTATGTCGGCAGCGTTTGTCACCTTTGATGACGTTAGCCTGGCCTACGATGCGTCGGGCAACGCCATTGAGGATATCAACCTGAGTATCCACGAAGGCGAGTTCGTCGCTTTCGTGGGCCCCTCCGGCTGCGGTAAATCGACCTTTATGAAGCTCTGCACCGGTCTGCATGCGCCTACCACCGGTGCCGTGCGAGTGGATGGAGAAGCGGTTACCGGGCCACTGAAGATCTCCGGCATGGCGTTTCAGAACGCCAACCTGCTGCCCTGGCGCACCACCTTGGATAACGTCTTGCTGCCGCTGGAAATCGTCAAACCTTACCGCCATCAGTTTCGTAAGCGGCGCGAAGAGTTTGTCGGCTGGGCGCGCAAACTGCTCAAGACCGTGGGGCTTGAAGGCTACGAAGATCAGTACCCGTGGCAGCTTTCCGGTGGTATGCAGCAGCGGGCGTCGATCTGCCGGGCGCTAATTCATCAGCCGCGTTTACTAATGCTGGATGAACCCTTCGGTGCGCTGGATGCGTTTACCCGCGAAGAGCTGTGGTGCGTGCTGCGTGACCTGTGGGAGGCGCAGCGTTTTACGGTAGTGCTGGTGACCCACGACCTGCGCGAGGCGGCGTTTCTGGCCGATACCGTCTACATCATGAGCCGCCGCCCTGGCCGGGTGATCGAGCGGCGCCAAATCGAGTTGCCGCGCCCCCGTGCGCTGGAAACCACCTACCAAAAACCCTTTATTGATCTGGTTCAGGAGCTGCGTGCTCAGATTGGCGAAGTACGCAGCACTTGATACCCGCGCTTAATGGTTATTCATCAGCTTATGTGGGTTTACTATCGTTTAGCCATCATGCGTTTCATTATCCAGGCTAACAGCACTAGCCAGCTATCTTCTGTGGGAGGCCGCTTCCAGCGGGCGAAGGGTGCCGTAGGCGCCCCCGGCTATAAAGCTGACACCCTAAATGGTCGCGAGCTAAAGCTACCTCCCACCGGAGCTGTTATCAGGCTGGCAAAGCCAATTCCACTCTTAGTAACAAGAAACCTACTTAATATCAGTACTAAATAAAAGGTACATTTATGGCACAGAATACCCCGTTAATTGAACGACTGGCGCCGTGGATAGCGGTGGTGGCACTGGTCATCATCTGGGAAGTCACGGTGCGGGTGTTTGACGTGCCCAGCTTTATCTTCCCGAGTGCCTTGGAAACCGCCCAGGCGCTGGTAACTTATTCCGGGCCTATCGCCATGCACTCCTGGCAAACCTTCTGGACAACGCTGATTGGCTTTGGTCTGGGTGTTGTCGTTGGGCTGGTGTTGGGCTTTATTATCGGCTCTTCACGCTTTCTGTATAACGCCTGCTACCCGCTGTTGGTGGGCTTTAACGCGATTCCCAAAGTGGCTTTTGTGCCCATCCTGGTCGTCTGGTTTGGGATCGGCTCGGTACCGGCGATTCTCACCGCCTTTTTGATCTGCTTCTTTCCCATTGTCGTTAACGTGGCGACCGGATTAGCCACGCTGGAGCCTGAAATGGAGGACGTGCTGCGAGTGCTCGGCGCGCGGCGTATGGACGTGCTGCTGAAAGTAGGCCTGCCGCGCTCGCTGCCGTATTTCTTTGCCTCACTGAAAGTCGCTATCACGCTGGCGTTCGTGGGTACGGTAGTGTCAGAAACCGTCGCCTCCAATCAAGGCATTGGCTACCTGATGATGAGCGCCGGTTCGCAAATGCGCATGGGGCTGGTCTTTGCCGGACTGCTGGTGATCAGCGCCATGGCGATGGTGATGTACGAGCTATTTGCGCAGTTGGAAAAGCGCATGACCGGCTGGGCCCACCGCGGGCAGAATCGCTAGCCCAGTGCAAGCCTCACCAGCGGTAAAGCAGTGAAGCGCTGGTGGTGTTATCGGTGCGTTCACTGGTGTCATCGGGCGGTTGAGAGTTGTGCTTGATTTCGTGGGATAAGCGCAGCGACAGCTTCGAGTTGAGCCGGGCAGTGAGCGCCGTCAGCGAGCGGGAAGTCGTGTTCTGGTCGGTATACTCAAGGGACATCTCCTGTTCGATATCGGCGTAGTCAGAAAAAAACCAGTGGTAATCCAGAGCAGTATAAGCCACTGCTAACCGGTAATCGCCATGTTCGCGTAGTCGGTCATGGCGATAGCCAGGCCCTGCTTCCAGCGAAAAAACAT
>Ga0209344_10003410_pt1 | contig 15779 bp, 11 predicted proteins | sample Cruoilmetagenom6_FD_187293 | JGI IMG/M metagenome (GOLD analysis project Ga0209344, IMG submission 187293) | Oil polluted marine microbial communities from Coal Oil Point, Santa Barbara, California, USA - Santa Barbara Oil Seep Sample 6 (SPAdes)... | ecosystem: Environmental > Aquatic > Marine...
CCGTATCGAGCTCGCGGCCGCTGGTCGATCCGGCTTCGTACAGAATGCCTACGCCGCCGTTGACGAGTGGGAATGTCGAGCCCTTACCGATATAGAAATTGTCGAAGTCCTCGCCGTGGAAATACAGGCGACCCTCGGCATCGAGAAATTCCTCGGACGTTCGGGCGGTCTCGGCCATCAGGCGCTCCGCCTCGTCGGGGACCAGCGGATTGGTGCGCGTCGCGACGCCGGGGTGAAAATAGTAAGTCTGGCCGCCACTCATCTCATGGTAGTCAACGGTGAGATTTGGCCGCCATTCGTGCCACTTTTTCATCCATGCGCGTGGCTCGGGCTGGGCTAGCAGTAGCCACTGCCGGTTCAGGTCGAACCAGTAGTGATTAGTGCGCGCGTGCTGCCAGTTTAAATCGTGCTCAATGTGTGACGGGTCGCCGTTCGCGCGCTGGCCGCCATAGGCGTCCAGCCAGGCAATGCGCTGGTTGTGTCCATCGGGGTTAAATATCGCTGTCACCAGGACGACACTCTCGTCGAGAATACGGTCGAGTTCGGCGCTTTGGGCCGCCGCCAGGTAGTAAATGAATGGTAGCGACGCATCCATGCCACTGGCCTCCGCGCCATGGACGCCGTAGTTCAGCCACGTGACAACCGGCATGTCACTCGATACTGATTTTCCCGCCTGAGGTTCGGTCAGCGCGACATGCTGCTCCCGAATCTCGTCAATACGTTCGTGGTTGCCCGGTGACGTAGCAACGACAAACAGGATCGGGCGTCGCTCATGTGTATAGCCGATGGTCTCAACGGTCAGCCGATCGCTCAGGCCGGCAATTGTCGTTATGTAGTCGACGAGCTCATGGTGACGGACGGGTGCGTCACCGAGTTCATGGCCCAGCACGCTGGCCGGTGTTGGAATGGCCGCGTCATAACTGACATTGGTCGGATACATGTTTGCGTCTGCGTCACGCACATCCACGTCGGCGGACAACGGGGTGACAGGTAAAGCGAACAGCAGGGCGAGCAGGGCACGGCGCATTGGGTTCTCCGGCTTATTGTTATTTTGAATCCGTCTAATACTATATAAAAAGAGGCGCCCATGAAGGGCGCCTCTTATCTGCCGTTTGTTGTTATTTGCGGCTAGGGGGTTATTGCGGTACCGGTCTCGTTCCGTCGATCGCGGGGTCTGCAGTCCAGCCAAGGGCTATCCAGTCGATCTGGCCCTGGAGATGGCAGTCACCACAGTTGGAGTCCATGCCCCAGGCTTGCTCTGCCGGAGCGACTTCGTGATTGACTGACAGGAACATTTCCGTCTCAACGAAGCCAAAGTCCCCGCTCTGGTACGGCTGGTTTGTAACTACCGCCGCGTCCTGCAGCGCGAGATCCCAATCGAATGCGCCCCAGTACGGATTGGGTCCGCCGGCCAGGCCAAACAGATGCGGAACCATGATGCGTTGGTTCACAATGTCAGCAACCTGGTTGCCGATCATCTTCTTGAACGGGTAGATCATGGAGTCCGAATCCTGCCAATCGCCCATCGGCTCGGCCATGACGACAGGTTCTGTCGTGTACGTGTCATTGCCACCAAGGAACATCTTGCTGTACTTGCCATTGAAGAAGCGCAGTTCCGGTCGAACGTTGTTCGCCCAGACGAAGTCGCCTTTCTTCTTGTCGTACGTCGCGCGGCCGGTCGCCGGGTCAACCGGGATCGGGGTGATATCCTGACCTGCTGTGTCCCAATACCACTCGACCTTCGTCGACGTGTTTCGAGCGAATGTCGGGATATGGCAAACCTGGCAAGCAAGGCGTTGATGACGGTTGTTCTGGAACACGAGTTCAACCGACGTGCCGATATGGATGTTGCCCATATCGCCATGGCAGTCGTCGCACTGTCTCATATCGCCTTCGTCAACTGAGTGATACGGCATGCCGCCGATACCATGCGACAGCATGTTGCCATCGGTATCGCGCCGGACCTGGTGGCAGGCTACACATTCCATGTCGCCGCCATCCGTGCCCATGTGCACGTCGAATTCACGCGTGGTGTCAGCCATAGACAAGGAAATGTCGCCGTGTTTGACGTTGTCACCGCCGCCCGCTTTCGCGTGGCAGTCGATGCAGTTTTCGATCGTCGGCGTGCCGCCGTTCATAGCGACGCTCTGGGCGACCAGGTCAAGGTCTACAGTCCCGACAGGAAGACCCGCTGTGGTAGGCGCTTTGGCGTAAGTCGCTGTCTGGTCGTGGCAGACGAGGCAGTCGATGTTTTCGGGATTGCCGAAATCATAGGTATTGTCGGCGTAGCCGTAGCCAGCGTGACACTGGGTGCAACGTGCTTCGTTCGACGCAAGGGCAATACAGAAATTGTTCAGGATGTCCTTCTTGCCGTGAATCTCGCCTTCGAATCCTTCGATGTTGGTTGCAACACCTTCCCACTTGAAGTGAGCCGTTTCGAGGATTTCGTCAGCCAGTTTGCCGTGGCAGTTCAGGCAGGACTGTGTGCCTTCGTATGCATGCTCAGTGAAATACCCCGCATGCAATTGGTCGATTTCATAGGCACCACTCGCGTAAGCGTTGCAGTCATAGACGTCTACGACGCCGTCGCCGTTGATGTCTTCTTCAGTATCGCCGACACCATTATTATTCAGGTCCCAGCAAGCCTGACCGGCAGCACCATCGGTGCCATCCGTGCCATTGGCGCCCGACGCGCCGTTGGCGCCCGCAGCGCCATCGCTGCCCTCGCAACCTGCCAGTCCTAAGCCGAGGGCAAAGGCGAGCAGGAGAAAGGCGTGTTTCAAAATTCCATGCCTTGTGGTCATTAGTGTTACTCCCAACGTGAGTGTTTAAAGCGTGAGTGGTTAAAGCGCGAGACGGGCAGATTCAGGAATAGAATCGGCCCGGATTGATCCAGGGCTCGGGCAGGTAGCGCGAACGCGCCTGATGTTGCGATGAGCATTATTCTTCTGCTTGCAGTCCGCCCAACATTAGCTAATCCGCTTATGCGAAATTACTAATATCCGATGGGTATCTTCCTCTTCGTGGTGGGAATCTCTATACGGTGGAGCATGGATAGTGGTAAGGGCTTTTACCTACCCCTTACGTGGCAAGGTCTGCATTGAATCGGCGGCCTTTTTGCCCCATCGTAGGAGGATGAGAGGCGATACCCGCAACCGCATCCTCGTGGCCAGCCTTCTGCTATTCAATGAGCACGGCGAGCCCGGGACGACGACCAACGAAATCGCTGACGAATTGGATATCAGCCCGGGCAACCTCCACTACCATTTCAGGAAAAAGGCGCAAATCGTCGACGCGCTGCTGGATGAGTTCCAGGCGGATGCCAAGAGAGTATTGACGCCCCCGGAAGTCGATGTCGTCACGGTTGATGACTTCTGGGTATTCCTGCACCTGCTGCTCGAGTGCACGGCGGCTTATCGGTTCCTGTTTCGGGATCTTGAGTCGCTGAGTGAACGCCACCCCCGCGTTCAGCTTGTTCTCGGGCGCTTCGCCAAAGGCCTGGCGACACTATTCGAGCTGTACCTGAGGCAACTGGCAGCGAGCGGCCTACTGGCGCTCGGGGACGATGAGGCTGTCATCATTGCCCGTAACCTGGCGGTCATAGCATTGTTCTCGGATCGATTTGACGGGTTGACCAGGCAGGCGACGACAGCCGACGACTCGGCGCTGCGCATAGCGGGCTCGATTCTGAATGTGTTGAAGCCGCTGGCGGCGAAAGAGTCCGCCGCACACATCGAGGATCTCGCCGCTCACTACGAAACCTAGCGGCCCCAAAAAAAAGGGCCACGCAAGCGTGGCCCTTTAGGAAAAAGCTACCTGAGGGGGGATTAGGCAGCTTTCTTGAACGTGTCGCGTACTTTGTCGCGGGTTTCGTCAACTTTCTGTTCTACGTCCTTGCGGAAGTCTTCAACCTTGTCTTCCCATTTGTCGAAGACCTTCTCGCCGTCCTTCGCGTACTTATTGAATCTCTTGTCGATTTCGTTGAATTTCTTGTCGAATTCTTTCTGTACGTAAGAGAACAGGCCGAGGCTTGCCATAAACGTCTTATTGGCAGCCTTGAACGGCACCGCGATTACGCTGTCTTCAAAAGTGTCTTCAATTTTCTCGAAAACGGTCTTTTCCGGCACTACTTTCTTTACACGAACCTTCCTGGCTGGTGCTTTCTTAACCGCAGGTTTCTTGACCTCTGGTTTCTTGGCCTCAACCTTCTTTGCCGGAACTTTCTTTTCAAGTGCTTGTTTAACTTCAACTTTATCGATCATGTCATTCGTCCTAATGCTGGGTCACTTTTTCGTTTTGGCAGATTTCTTCTTCGCTGCCGGTCTCTTGGTCGTCCGCTTGCTGGCCGCCTTTTTCTTGGCAGCAGGCTTACCTTGCTCATTCAGCAGCCGAATAATCTTGTTCAGTTTCTTGTTGATTTCGTCGATGTCGTTCTTGCTGGGGACGTTCAGGCGATCCATGGCGTCCGCAACGCGTGAATCGAATGCACTGTGGAGTTTGTCCAGCTGCGACTTGCCGCGGACCTGGTCGAGCAGCCCGGTCGCTTTCGACTGTGCGTCGTCTGCCATATCGCGAATCGTGTCCTGCACATCGTCGATCAGCGATTCAGTCTTTGTCGTCGTCATCTTGCGAAATTTCTCGCCTTCCTTGATAAGCGACTCGAAATGCTCGGCGCCCTTTTTCTGTGCGCCGGAAAGTGCCCCGAGCCCGGCCATAAATGCGTGCTCAAGCTGTTCGGCAATCTCGCTGACGCGCTTGTCGCTATCTTTTTGATTCTTTGTGGATTTCTTGCCAGCCATGGTATTGCTCCAGGGGGTCAGTTCATTTCGATGATTGAATCCTAGCTGTTAGGATTAGGGTGTTCACACTAATACCGAAGGCGCGACAGGACGTAATGAGAATTCGACGGAACCACCATCTCGGGATCGAGGAAGCCCGAGTTCGCGCCGACCGCATCGCGGCTGATCTGCAGCGGCAGTTTTCCTTACGTTCGGCCTGGGAGGGCGACGCCTTGCATGTGAAGGGTAATGGTGTGAGCGGTCAGCTGCAGGTCGACGAGGAGCACTTCGAGCTCAATGTGAAGCTGGGCCTGGCGCTTAAACTCATGGAGGGGCCGATCCGGTCGGCCATAGAGAAGATGATTGACAAAGAGCTCGGCTGACCGAGCCCGTCTTTCCCACCTCAGTATTTGTTCAGTGCGCCATGTTCCGTTTTCTGTTTTTCGACCATGGCAGCTACGTCAGCCAGGAGCGCTTTGGCATCGTAGACAATGCCATCCTTGATCGTATGCGTAACGCCACCGACTCGCGCCGGTTCGCCGGTTGCGTCGTCGAGTTTGACCGCACCGGTGCCGTACAGCACTTTCAGATTCTCGAGAGGATTCTCATCGACGATCACAAGATCGGCGAGCAGACCCGGGCGCACGACGCCGAATTCGATGTCCCTGCCGGTCGGTTTGAACAACTCCTGTGCACCGTGCATGGTTGCAGCCCGAATGACCTCGAGCGGGTGAAAACCGGCTTCCTGTAGCATCTCGAGCTCGAGAATCGTGCCGAATCCGTATAACTGGTAGATGAAGCCCGAATCGGAGCCGACCGTGACGCGACCGCCGCGGTTCTTGTAATCATTCAGGAACTGCATCCAGACGTGATAGAAGTTCCGCCATGCCACTTCATCCTCGGTCGTCCAGTAGAACCAGTACGCACCGTGGCTTTCACGGCTCGGCTTGAAGAAGTCCCACTGCGTCGGCAGCGTGTACGTGTCATGCCAGTCCGCATTGCGGGCCCGGTCCACGTCGCGGCCGGCCGAGTAAATGGTCATCGTCGGGTTGATCGTGAAATCGAGTGCGAGAAACTCATCCAGCAACGCGTTCCACTTGTCGGAGCCACGTCCCGAGATCAGGTTCCACTGGCGCGCAACCTGGCCGAAGCGGTGCTGCTCATTGCCGTAGTTCATATCGGGTGGCCAGGGCTGCACGTCATGATCTTCGTACAAGGCCTCGAACAGACCGTAGTAGTGGGTGAGCGTACCGAGACCCAGCCGTGCCGCATCCTGGGCATTCATCTGGGCAACACCCATCTGGCCGAGGTGGGCGACCGAGCCGAGCTTTAGTGTCCTGGCTTCGTCGAGCATTGCCTGCATGATGGCAGGCCGGTGCGATCCGAGCTTCAGGCCATCGATGCCTTCGCGCGCTGCATAGCGCACCCACTTGCGGGCATCGTCGGGTGTGAGGATACGCTTGTCCGCGTAGTCTTCGCCCGAGCCCATTGTGTGATACGAGAAAATCCGCGGCGCGGTGATTTCATTACCGGCGCTGCGTTGCTTTTCTGCCAGTGAGAATTCCATGTGGCCGCTCGGAACCCCGCGCACTGTCGTTATGCCGTGGCCGAGCCAGAGTTTGTACGTGTACTCGGCTTCAGGGGCCTTACTCGCGCCACCGGTATGCGTGTGAGTGTCGACGATGCCGGGCATGACGTAGGAACCGTGCGCATCGATCTCATTCGTTGCATCCCCGGGACGACCGTCCGGGTCAATTTCGAGCCCCGGGTAGCCAACCGAGACGATGTCCGCAATGCGGTTGCCTTCGATGACGATATCGACAGGTCCGACCGGCGGCGCTCCGGTGCCATCGATGACTGTTGCTCCGCGAATGATCAGGCGGTCGTACGGCCCGTCACCTTCAGCCCGGTCCGGCGCAGGGACCATCTGCGGTGCGTCGTCTTGTGCGAGAGCGGGCCATGCAAAAAGCGCGATGAGTAACGCGGTGCCGCGGCGAGTTGTGTTGCTTGTCATTGCTTGTCTCCCGTCGAGAGATGAAATCACCAGCGCCGTCGGATTATCGCGGCGAGATTGCGTCCGGGTGCATCGATTCCGGATCCGTGAGTCCGGTATTGTTTGTCAGTCAAATTATCAGCACTGACGGTGACTTGCCAGCCGTCGCCCCCGGACCAGGTCGCGCTGGTGCCCAGGCTCGCCCATCCCGCCGTACCGCTCGGGTCGATGCGTGGGTCCTGTGTGTCGCGAGCACTCAGGCGATCTTGTCGTGCGGCCGCTCGTAGCCAGGTGTCGAATTGCCAACGGTCGTCGAGGTCGTAGCTGATGAGGATATTGCCGTTCAGGGGTGGTACGCGGTCGGCGGCTTCCTCGACCGTACCCACGCGTTGTTCGCCGCGTGTGTAATTGAGTACGGCACGGGCGTTAAGCCGGTCGGTGATCTCCACCTGCATGCCAATTTCAATGCCATGGATCGATGACGATGCGGCATTGACGCTTTGCACAATATCCCGACTATCAGGCGTCGTGTTTCCCGTAGAAACTGACACGATTCGATCCGTGTATCGCAACGCGAACAGCATGATTTCGAGCCGCCAGTTTGCAGCACGATGCCGCAGTCCAAGGTCACCGTGCGTCACGGTTTCGGCATCCAGGCCCGAGTTCGGGATGTTGAAGCGGTTGCCGGGCCGATTGCCCAGGGTACCCAGGTCGGCGATGTTCGGTGCCCGGAATCCGGCGCCGGCGTTGGCGACCAGTTGCAGGGACTCCGATAAGTCGAAAATCCAGCCGAGGTCACCACTGAACCGGGAAGGGTCGATCCTCGAACCATCCGGCAGTTCAATTCGGACATCGCTGAAGCGAAGCCCGGCGGTCAGGCTATGGCGATCTGCGATGGGCCACCGGGCGTTACCGAACACCCCCGCCTGGAAGATCGTGGATCCGTCCGGAAAGCGTGGAGCGAGCGCATTGACTGAACCGTCAATGATATTCGTCGCGTATCGCGCGCTGCGAACCTCGTCCTGATAGAGGTCAATGCCGGCGATCCAGGAGACAGGCCCCCAATCAGAGGCTGCGTTGATTGTGACGCCGTAGAGGTCGCTGCGGTTGTCTTCAAAGCGCCGATCGCTGGCGCCGAGGTCACGTGTAATACGATCGTCGACGACGCGCTGCCATGCCGCATCGACCTTCCAGTCGATGCCTGATGGCGCGAGGTACTCGTGTCGTACATGTGCGAACAGTCGCTGGTTGGGTGCGAACAGGAACTCGGACGAGGCTGGCTCGGTCTGACCGAACCCGGCGACCAATTCATCAACGCGCGGCGTCTCGGGTTGTTCGAGGTACTGCAGGTCCAGGAACCAGGAATGCTCATCCCTGGGCCGTCCGCGCACGACCGCGCGCAGGCCTTTTGAGGTATAGCCACTGGGGCCTACGCGCTCGCCGCCACCGATGCGCCGATCGCGGGTTGTGAGGTACTCCGCGCTCAACGACGAACTGAGTTGCCGTGTACCGAAATCGAGCGTCGCGCGAATGGACTTCTGCAGCTCGGCTGAATCGAAACTCGCAACGACATCGCCTGCGTACTCAAGCTGGCTGGAACTGAAGTCAGGTAATCGCGAAACGGATTGCACGACACCCGCAACGGCCTCGCTGCCGTAGAGCGATGCGGGCGTGCCGCGTACGACCTCCAGACGTTCGACCGATGATGTCGGCACCAGGGCAAACCATGGTGTGGGCGCGGTGCGAAACAGTGCATTGTTGAGTCGCATGCCGTCGACGAGGTGGAGTACGGCAGACCCCTTGAGCCCGCGGATAATGGCCGATCCCTGTCCCGGCGTTGTTTGCTGCAGGCTGACGCCAGGCATATCTCGCAAACCATCGGTCGTGAGTTTCGCGGCCGTTACGGCTTCCGCGCCAACGGTAGACACGGTGGCGGATACTTCGCTGGAGTCGACCGCACGCCGAGTGGCGGTGACGATGATGAGTTCGATAGCGTCATCGGCAGTCGCGGTTGGCATCGCCGCCAGCAGGAGAGGCGCGAAAATCAGGGATCGAGCGAACAAGGTGTCAGTACTGGCAGCTTTCGGGTAGGGGGTCGGGCAGGTTCCACTTTGGCGCAGCATGCGTCCGGAAGTCTTCGGGAGCAAGCGTCTCGGGACCGGCCCGGAACCAGCGTATGAGCGCGTCACGCGTGAGCGGCATGTCATAGCGCAGTTCGAAACCGCCGTCGGGTATTGCCGGGGTCAGGATATCGTCACCACCCAGGGCGAGAAAGTCGTTCGCGACAATCCGAATGCGATCATCATCGCCTACTGTGCGGCCGTCACTCAGGCGCATCTCGACGAGCATCCTGTCATTGTCACAGCTGACGAAGACGCGCATGCCGGCAAAACCGGGTAAACGCTGCGCGCGCACTTTCCTTGCCAGGACTTGCCGCAGGTCGCGGCCGGACAGTTCGTGAATGGAGACTATATTGTCGAACGGAAACATCTCGAACACGGCGCCATAAGTCAGTTCGCCGGCCGGCAGGCTGCTGCGAATCCCGCCAAAGACATTGTGGATGGCGATATCGGCGTCAAACGAGTCGAGCATGGCCTCGGTCATCAGGTTGCCGATTGCCGACTCAATGTCCGGTACGAGATTGAACGGCCCGGTCAGCGTTACGCCGAGTTTCTCGGCTTTGAGTGCCTCTGCATGTGCGGTGGCAAGCGTTGCCACACGTACCACGTCAGGGTTTGCCACGAGCGGGAAGCCCTCATACCGGTCGCGGGTACCCGGCGCCGTGTGCTGCGGTGCAAATACCTGGCGGGAGACCAACGCGTGCTGGTCGCGAGTGACCTCGAAGTCAACGCGACCAAAACTAAAGGTATTGGAGTAGTTGGACGTGATGGGTATGTCGTTCACGACATGGGCGATGGGGTTATGGTTGTGGCCGCCAATGATGTAGTCGACGAGGCCGGGATCCAGTGCGTTTGCAACCTGCATGATCTCCGCTGACATGTTGCACGACGACAGGTCCTCACGATCAGAGAATTCCGTACACCTGCCGCCGGCGTGTGCGGCGACGATGACCAATGCCGCGCCGTCTTCTCGCAGCTGCTTCGCCACCGTCGTTATGGTTTCGGCGAGTGGCGCGACTTCGAGACCGCCGACGTTGGCAGCGATCGTGGTCGTCAATGCATTAGCAGTCAGCACGCCCACGATACCGACCTTGAGTCCGGCGGCCTCGACGATGACCGACGGCTGTACGTTGTCCCAGTCCACGGGTAGACCCGTCGATGTGTCAATCAGGTTTGCGGCCAGCAAGGGGAATTGCGCCTCGCTCGCGCGCCGTTTGAGATTGCCGCGCGGGTCTTCGCCGGTCTCGATCGGGATCGCATGCGGTCCCTCCGGCCCGAAGTCGAATTCATGATTACCTATCGCAGCGGCCGTCACTCCCATGGCGTTGTATGCGTCGACGACAACGGCGCCCTCGACGAGATTGGACTCGAGCGTGCCTTGCCACATATCACCTGCATCGATAACGAGCACTGCGCCACCATCCGAGGCACGCGCCTGGCGCAATGCGTCGACGTAGGCTGAGACAGTGACCAGGCCACCGACCCGGTCGGTGGCGGCGAGGGCACCGTGTACATCATTCGTCCCGATGATCGAGATCGTGATGTTGTTGTGGGAGGCCGGCCCGGTTGCGCAGGCGGCGATAGCAAGCGCGACGAGCGCGATGAAAACGTGACGGATGGCGGGCATTTATGAATCTTTGCAAATCAGTAGGCGCCAATTCTACCCTGTGTCACGGCTGGCGCGAAATCGAAAAGTTCGGGCGAGTCTGTCCCGTATGATGGTTTTCATGCAGACGCCCAGGCCACACACCGAGTACAGCGTCATCGAGGAAGTCGTCCATGCGATCACGCACGGTGTTGGCGTGTTGCTCAGTATTGCCGGCCTGTCATGGATGCTGTACCTGTCAATCGTGGCGGCCGATCCATGGCGCATCGTCGCGAGCTCGATATACGGGGCGACCCTAATCATGCTGTTCCTCGCATCGACGGTCTACCATTCCATGCATGCCTCGAAGCACCGCGAGGTATTCAAGCTGCTCGACCATTGCGCCATCTACCTGTTGATTGCGGGGACCTATACGCCGTTCCTGCTGGTTGCCATGCGCACGGATACCGGGTGGTGGCTGTTCGGTACGATCTGGGCGCTGGCGACGGCCGGCATCGTCAAGAAGCTCTGGTTTCGGCACCGATTTCCGAAAGTCGCCCTGGCAAGCTATCTCGCGATGGGCTGGCTGGTCGTGGTTGCCGCGCCGCAAATGGCCGAGGCCATAGGACCGAATGGCATGGCCTGGCTGCTTGCCGGTGGCATCTGTTATTCAGTTGGCGCGATCTTTTACGCGCTGGAACGCATCCCGTTCAATCACGCCGTATGGCATGTGTTCGTGCTGGGCGGCGGGGTCTGCCATTTCTTCGGTATTGTCTGGTACGTACTACCAGGCTAATCGAATACGTCGAAGATATGGCTGTATTTGAGGATGAACTGGCGACCCGTCGGTAATCCGCCTACACCGCGTTCGTCTACTTCGTTGTACACCAGGTAAAGACCGGAGTTCGCAGACCGCAGCCACGAAAAGCGAATATTGGTTCCCAGCTTGTCGCTTGTATCGTTGTGCTGGACCAGGGCTTGCAGCTGAATCTTTGGCGTAAAGGAATAAGACAAGCGCAGTCGTACCAGGTTGGCCGTGAAGTCACCGTTGGGGACAGGCAAGTCGAAGTCGTTGTAGTTGACTGACAGCTCGGTACGGAACGTTTCCCCGATGCGGTACTTGATGGTCGGGGACAGGGCGACCCGGTCGCCACCGAACTTTCCACCGACGGTCACGCGCATCTCGAATCTCAGGGGCTTTGATCTATTTGTGTAGGAGACGATCTGCGCGTCGCCGTGGTCGTAGGTGCCGGCTGGCACGATGACGTTTGGAACGAGTTCGAAGGGTGTCAGTACACCGGCCTTCGTGAAGTTGTAGCCCGTATGAATCTCGGCGCTGGTCTTGAACTCCCAGTGCGTATCCAGATGCAGGTATCCCGATTCCTGAAAGCCGTCGAATTTCCAGTAGCCCGTATAGGATGCATGCGGTCGAATTTCGAGCAGTCCCCACAGGTCATCGGGACGGATGCGCCGCATCAAAAACGCTGAGCCCTTGCGGTATTCGTTGCGTGCCAGGAAACCCACCTCGGGATTGAAGTCCCTGCCAACTTCCGTGTATTCGAGCCGTGACGCCCATTCCTCTGAGCTGTGGTCGAACTTCAGCGCGAACGCGTCGTCGCGGCCGTTAAGACCCGGAGTTTCCGTCTTTGCCGCCCATGCCTGCAGCAGTACGTGTTCGCCAATGCCCCAACGCCCGTCAACAGCATAGGTGCGGTTGTAGTCCTGGCCGGATGGCACGAGGTGTGACCCGTCACCATCACGGTTAATAACGATGGCGCCGATAGAGGAACGCTTGCCCAGCTCCTGGCTGACGCGGGCAACGGCAAAGTTGTTTGCTGGCGCGAGGCCGGCGACAGCTTCGGTTCCCATATAGAGGAGTCCGATATTGGTGCGCTCACGAATTTTGCCGGATAGCCTCGCGCCACCTTCAACCGGTATCGGGTTGCCGTCAGCGCCGATACCGATTCGCCGGCTAAAGAACATCTCGACTTCCTGGCCGTTGCCTACCGAGAACTGGCCCGCATTCTCGAGAAAGAAGGGTCGTTTCTCGGGGAAGAAGAGGTTGAAGCGATCGAGGTTCAGCTGCTTTTCGTCAGCCTCGACCTGCGCGAAGTCTGTGTTATAGGTCAGGTCCAGCGTCAGGCTAGGGGTAATGGAATACTTGACGTCGACGCCGACGTTATTGTCCGATTCCGTTCCGATCAACGTCCCACCGCGCTGCCACTGTCCGAGTACGTACGGCGTTACCTGCAGGTTGCGCTGCGATGGTGGCGCGATGCCCTGCAGGGTGCCGGCTTGTGACACGCGAAACAGATTTCGATTGTGATCGAGTTGCGCCCAGTAGGCGATTTCATTATTGCGCCTGATATTGCGCTGGAAATTGATGCCCCAGTCCTGAACATCGCCGCGGCCATAACGCAGGGTGGCGAACGGGATCTCGAACTCTGCACTCCAGCCGTGGTCACTGGTCCTGGCCTGTACAGTCCAGGACCCGTCCCAGTTGAGATTGAACGCGCCACCGCCCGAGCCAAAATCATCGCCAGCGCCTTCCTTGGTGACCTGGCCATCGTACTCGATGCCTGCGGCATTGGTGCCAAAGACGTAGCCATTCTGACGGTCGAGTAGTCCGTCGATGACGAACAGGAATGCATCCGTATCGTCGAGGCTGGAATCGCGACGGCTGTCGGCGACAATAATGGCAGACGGATCGTCATCGTAGGCCATAACGCCGATGTACAGCGCATCGTCTGTATAGCCGACAAATACTTCGGTTCTTTGCGTGGCTGAATTGCCGTTGTTCGGCTGCACCTGCCAGAACCCGGTTGCAGGCGCCAGGCTCGACCATGACGGGTCGCCGATGACATTGCCGTCAATCGCCGGTGCTGCATCGAGCCTCGTCGCCTGGAGTGATGGTGTTTGGCTACTCTCGAGTGCTATCGCTGTGACAGGAGAGAGCAGGGCAACGACTAAGCCGATGCGTGCGGATAAGGGACCGGGTAGTAGCATGGAACTGTTGGCCAGTCTGGGGGAAATTGATCGCGCATTATACGTGATTGTCTGCGCTAGCCTTGTTGCGGCATTTACCAATGCGGCATTGTCTTCGAGGCGCCGTTCCCCGTGAATCAGGCCGGGCGCTACCAGTTAATATCGCGCAGGAACGCGACGATGGCCTGGGACGAGTCCTGTGCGGAATCCCACGGCACATAGCGCTGTGGTCGCATCGAGCCGGCCCGTAGTTCGAGGTCGCGCGATTCGGCAATCAATCGCATCTGGTCGATCGTTACGCGATAGTAGCCGTCCAGCGCCATTGCAACGGGCTTGACGTACACGTCGCGCGAGGCACCGATTGAACTGGACGTCCAGCCCTTGATCTCAAGCCCCAGTGGTTCGCCGTCGGCATAAAGGACGACTGTCTCGAAGTCGTCCATCTTCCGGCCGCGATCGGCTGAATCCGATGTGCCCCAGATACCAAGCCACAGGAAGTACTCGCGCTGCCCCATGTTATTAACCTGGACAGGGCCGAGGTAAACGTAGTCGCGACCGTGAGCGGAGTACGCGGACATGTCGCGGTACATGACGATCGGTGCCGATGCGCGCGTGATTGTCACGCCGGTTTCCGGGTCGAGATGCTGTAACACTGTGGTATCGGTACCGGCACAGCTGGCTAGCAGCACCAGGGTGACTGAGGTAAAGAAGATTGAAATGCGACGTGTCGACATGCGTCAGACCCTAGTAGTGCAACTGGTAGCCAAGACTAATGAAATACGATTCCTGGTCCAGGTCCGTGGTAGCCATGTCACGGCTGGAGAATCGCTTACCGGCATCGAGTTCGAAACGACCCCGGCGACCCAGACGATACTGCAAGCGAAGGCCTGGCGTATAGGTGTATTGGGTGCTCATGTCGGAGTTAATTTCGCGGTAGTCGAGGCGCAATCGCGGGTTGATGCGCCATTTTCGTCCGATGGGGAAGCGTGCGTCGAGGTTCACTGTGTAGACATCGGCTGAATCGGACGTTGCGTAGCGAAGGCTGAGAATGCCGACATCACCCTCGCGAACGAGACTGCTCGAAACGAGATCAGTCGAGAAATAGATATACTCATTATCGGGTGTGGCAGGCGCATCGCCACTTGCGGGCATCGCGTCGATGATCGAACGGTTGGCGTTGATGTTCAATTGCAGGTGTGGCGTTAATGGTCGGGAGATGCCGAGCGTCGTCGTCGACGTCATCGCAGACCTGTCGAGGGCTTGTTGGCGAATTTCAGCCTCGGTCAGTGTCTGTGCCAGAAGGCCGAAGTCCTGACTGCGTTGTCCCAGCAACGCGTTGCCGAGACTGAGGAACGGACTGCGGCGCCGGTCCAGCGAGCCGCTGATAGTGAGTTTACCCGGCAGACGCCAGCTACCGTGCACGAACGCGCTGCTGAGCTCACTGAAAGCCGAGTCGTAGTCCACCGACCCCCAGGCAGATACCGATTCACCAAAATAGCGTGCTTCCGCGCCGACAGCTTGCCGGTCGGTAAGACTATCGATCTCCTGCTCAAGGTAAAACACGCCGAATTCGACGTTATTGCTGAAGGGTGTGAAGTTCGAGCTGACGCCGTAGAACTGCCGCGACTGCTCATCGGAATTCGCCGTCGAGTAAACGGGTTGCCCCGCGACGGCATCGAAACGCACTCGGTCATTGAGTGAGTAAGTGACGTTCAGGCCGTCAAAGCGGCCCAGGACACCACCCGTGCTGCGGGTTTGTCGGCCAAGCCGCCCACGCAGCCGCGTACGCGTGTCGTAAAGATCAGCGTAGAGATAGGAGAGACGAAAATCGTTTCCAGAAGAGCGAGTGTCGTCGAGGAGGTCGTAACGATGTCCGCCCGTCAGTCGTGACGAAAAATCGAAGCGCTCGCCGCGGCGTCGCGCGTCAATGGAAATGTCCGAGTAAAGAGACGACTGGCTTGTGACCTCTTCCTGATCATTGAGTTGGTTGGCATCACGGCGGTAATGCTGCGACAGGAACGTTCGTACCTTCCAGGGGCTGGTTTCACGCCCCGCCATTGCAGTGCCACCCGTCGTATTGCCGGGTGCGCTGGCCGATCCGGCAAGAAGCGCAGCCAGGCGCTGGCGTACTCGCTCGGTCTCCGGTCCGTCGGGGTAATGATCGAGATAGCGCTCATACTCGGCCTTGGCGTGTGCAATCTGGCCATTTCGCTCACGGGCGAGGGCCAGGTACTCTTGTGCAGCCTGCTGCTGACTGTTTGCCGGCTGCTGCAATACCTTGGTGTAAATCTGAATGGCCCGGGAAATCTCGCCAGCTG
>Ga0209344_10003411_pt1 | contig 15774 bp, 15 predicted proteins | sample Cruoilmetagenom6_FD_187293 | JGI IMG/M metagenome (GOLD analysis project Ga0209344, IMG submission 187293) | Oil polluted marine microbial communities from Coal Oil Point, Santa Barbara, California, USA - Santa Barbara Oil Seep Sample 6 (SPAdes)... | ecosystem: Environmental > Aquatic > Marine...
ACATCAATTTCAAAAAATAGTTCACTTCGCCGCAGAAAGCCACGTGGACAATTCCATTTCGGGACCTTCGGAATTTATTCAAACAAATATAGTAGGCACATTCAATTTACTTCAAAGCGCTTATAAAACTTGGATGAACGGCCCAAATGATTTGAAAGATGAATTCAGAAATGCACGTTTTCTACACATTTCCACAGATGAGGTTTACGGCACTTTGGGTGAAACGGGGCTTTTTACTGAAGAAACTTCTTATGCTCCAAATAGTCCGTACAGTGCTTCAAAAGCATCCTCAGATTTTATTGTTCGTAGCTATTTTCACACTTACGGCTTGCCAGTTGTAACTACCAATTGTTCCAACAATTACGGCCCCAATCAACATAAAGAAAAATTGATTCCTACAATTATTCGCAAAGCAATTTCTGGCGAAAACATCCCGATTTATGGCGATGGAAAAAACGTGCGCGATTGGCTTTATGTAATGGACCATTGCAGTGGAATTTATTTGGCTTTGGAAAATGGAAAACTTGGTGAAACCTATAACATTGGCGGTCGCAATGAGCGTGAAAACCTTTATATTGCAAACGTTATCTGTGAATTGCTGGATGAAATGCTTCCGAAGGATTCGCCGTATAAAGAACAAATAACGTTTGTAAAAGACCGTCCAGGCCACGATTTTAGATACGCCATTGACGCTTCAAAAATAGAAAATGAACTTGGTTGGAAGGCGAAAGAAAATTTTGAGACAGGCATTCGGAAAACCATTGAATGGTATTTGAACAATAAAGACAGATTATGAAAGGAATAATTTTAGCAGGAGGCTCAGGCACGCGTTTGCATCCAATCACTTTGGCGGTGAGCAAACAATTAATGCCGGTTTATGACAAGCCTATGATTTATTATCCGCTGTCAACACTCATGATTGCAGGTATTCGGGATATTTTGATTATTTCTACACCGCAGGATCTTCCGCTATTCAAACAACTTTTGGGTGATGGCAAAAAATTGGGCTGTAATTTTCAATATGCAGAACAAGCAAACCCTAATGGCCTTGCAGAGGCGTTCATTATTGGAAAGGATTTCATCGGAAATGATAAAGTTGCATTGATACTTGGTGACAATATTTTTTACGGTTCTGGTTTAAAGGAATTGTTGCAATCAAACAACAATCCCGACGGAGGTGTGATTTACGCATACCACGTTTTAGACCCCGAAAGATATGGTGTTGTGGAGTTTGATAAAAGCGGAAAAGCACTTTCCATTGAGGAAAAACCCAAAAATCCAAAATCAAATTACGCAGTTCCGGGAATCTATTTTTACGACAATAGCGTAGTGGAAATTGCTGCCAATATAAAACCGAGCCCCCGTGGCGAACTGGAAATAACCGATGTTAACAACGAATATTTAAAAAAGGGAAAACTGAGCGTCAGCATTCTCGATAAAGGCACCGCTTGGTTGGATACAGGCACCTTTGCCTCCTTGATGCAGGCCGCACAATTTGTGGAGGTTATTGAGGAAAGACAGGGCCTTAAGATTGGCGCCATCGAGGAAGCTGCGTATGAAATGGGCTATATTTCAAAAGAACAATTAGTAGCGTTGGCAGAACCATTGCTGAAAAGCGGCTACGGAAAACATTTACTTCAACTAGACTAGATTTGGAACTAAAAAAAACACCTTTAAAAGATTGTTTTATACTGAAACCGAACGTTTTTCGGGACGAGCGCGGACTTTTTTACGAAACCTACAATCAAAAAGTTTTTGAAAAAGTTACGGGACTTAATATTGATTTTGTGCAGGATAATCAATCAATTTCATCAAAAGGCGTGTTGCGCGGACTTCATTTTCAAAATGGTGAAATGGCGCAGGCCAAGTTGGTTCGCGTTGTAAAAGGAACAGTATTGGACATTGTTGTAGATATTCGAAAAAATTCAGAAACCTTCGGAAAATCATTTTCCGTTATTTTGGATGATGTGGAACACCTGCAATTGTTTGTGCCACGCGGTTTTGCGCACGGGTTTATTACACTTTCTGAACAATCTGTTTTTTCGTATAAGTGTGATAACTATTATGATAAAACTTCTGAAAGTGGAATTATCTATAATGACGCAACCTTAGCGTTGGATTGGCATCTTCCGAAGGAAGAATTTATTATTTCAGCAAAAGATTTGGAACTTCCCGGTTTTGAGGAAGCGGTTTCATGAAAAAAATACTGGTAACAGGCGCAAACGGACAATTGGGAAGATGCATAAAAGATGCAGCTGCCAGTTTTCCCGACCTTGAATTTGTCTTCGTTTCAAAGGAAGAACTCGATATAGAAAATTCGGACTTGCTTCTAGATTTCTTCAGCAAAAATTCCTTTACACATTGCATCAATACTGCAGCATACACCAACGTTGAAAATGCGGAAAGTGAACCTGAAAAAGCTTTTGCCATCAATGCCGAAGCCGTAAAAAACGTAGCGATTTCAAGTAAAGAGAATGATGTTGTTTTGCTTCACATTTCCACAGATTATGTTTTTGATGGAAAAAAACAAACACCCTATTTGGAAACCGACCCTACAAACCCCATCAATGTTTACGGGGCTTCCAAGTTGAAAGGAGAAAAATATATAGAAGAAATTTGCACTAAGTATTTTATATTTCGCACCTCGTGGCTGTATTCGCAATACGGGCATAATTTTTTGAAAACGATCTTAAGATACGCTGAAGAAGGAAAACCACTTACAATCACAACCGAACAGACGGGAACGCCCACAAATGCAAATGATTTGGCGAAAGCGCTTTTACAGGTAATTGCGCAAGATTCAAAAGATTACGGCGTTTATCATTACAGCAATTGCGGTGAAACCACATGGTTTGGCTTCGCTGAAGCCATACTTCAGCAAACCGAAAAATTAAAAGATGCAAATCTTGCAAAAACCAACCATTACCGTACTTTTGCCGCACGGCCAGCGTACAGTGTTTTGGATAATTTTTATTCAAAAAATAAATTATTATTGAAAACAAAAAACTGGAAATTTAGTTTGAAAGAGTTGAACCTATCATTAAACATTTAAAATATTTATTGTAAGCTTTTTTATGAATATTAAACCAAACTTATTTTGAATTCTAAAATCGGTATTGTCATTCAAGCTCGAATGGGCTCAACAAGACTTCCAAATAAAATGATTCTTGATTATTTTAATAATCGAGGAATATTTGAAAACTTGTTGATAAGGCTAAATAACGCTAATCTAAATGTTCCAATTATTGTTGCTACAACAAGAAATATAGGCGATAATACTTTAGAGGAGATTGCAAATTCTCATAACATCACATGCTTTAGGGGAAGTGATAACAATGTTTTAAAGAGATTCATCGATGTGGCAGATAAATTTCATTTTTCAAAAATAATTAGAATATGCGCGGATAACCCTTTTTTAGACATAAATGAAATATCAAATTTAATCGAGAACTTTAAGAAAACTAATTTTGATTATTATGGTTATACTTTAGATGGAATTACTCCTACAATAAAAACTGGTTTCGGTTTTTGGGCTGAAGGAGTTAGAACGGAAACATTGAGAGCGGTTTATAAAGCGACCAATGATAATTTTTATCTTGAACATGTTACAAATTATATTTATGAACATTCAAATAAGTATAAAGTGCATTTTGAAAAACTACATCAATTCTCTCATTCCTTAATTGAAATGAGACTTACCGTAGATACCGTAAATGATTTTTTAATTTCAAAAGAAATTTATTCAAAATGTATGCAGCAAGATATACCCATTAATCCAAAAAATATAGAAGATATAGTCAAGAATAATCTGAACTGGATTAAAACAATGAATCAAGAAACACAAAATAATTTGAAATGAAAATGAAGTCAACATATATCATTGGTGAAATAGGTCAAAACCATAATGGTTCTGTAGATATTGCCAAACTAATTACCGAACTGGTGTCTAAACCCATCCGTGAAGAGTTGTTTGGAATGGAGCTTAAACCTATGGATGCTGTAAAGCTAACGAAACGCGATTTAAATGAAGAATTATCTGATAGTCAGATGCGGGCTGCATATAATTCAATCCATTCCTTTGGTAAAACTTATGGAGAACATAGAGCTTTTCTTGAATTGACTGATGAGGAACATTTTGAAGTATTTAAACACGCTAAAAGTTTAGGGCTTGATTTTGTAGAGACATTATGTTCCCCCAGTTGTGTGTCACTTCTTAAATATTTTAATCCAGATTATTTAAAAGTGGCGAGTCGTGATTTAACAAACCTTCCGTTATTAGAAGTTATGGCAAAAACTAAAATACCTATTATTCTATCGACTGGTATGGCGAGTAAAAACGAATTAGAGAACGCTTTAGGGGTTATTAGTAAAGAGCATGAAAATATTTCAATTTTGCATTGTGTTTCAGAATATCCTACACATCCTGATCATCTCAACCTAAACACAATATTGTATTTAAAAAAAAATTATCCCTCTTATAGGATTGGTTTTTCTGACCATACAATAGGGATTTCCGCTCCAGTAGTAGCTGTCGGGATGGGAGCTGAAATAATTGAAAAACACGTAACTATTGATCGCAGTATGAAAGGAACAGATCAATCTGGGTCTTTGGGTCCAGAAGGAGTATTAAGAATGGTTCGTGACATTAGAATTGCAGAAAAATGGATGGGAGTAGAAGACTTTTTTATTGATCCAAGCGTTGAAGCTGCGCGAATAAAATTGGAACGCTCTATTGCCGCTAAAAAAGATTTAAAAATAGGTGAAGTTATTAAAGAATCCGACATTCATTTATTAAGCCCGGGAGATGGGGTAAAGTGGGTGGATAGAGAAAAGATTATAGGTGCAATTGTCGAAAAAGCAATTCCTAAAAATGAAATTATATATTCAAAAGATGTCAAAAAGAAATAATTTTCTTCCAGAACTTATTTTAACCGACATAGACGGTGTATGGACTGACGGAGGCATGTATTATGACCAAACGGGTAATGAATTGAAAAAATTCAATACTTATGACAGTGCTGGAATATTGTTTTGTAGAATTAATGGTATTAAAACTGCAATTGTAACTGGTGAGCAAACTGATATTGTTAAATTCCGTGCACATAAGTTGAAAATCGATTTTCTGTTTCAAGGAGTAAATGACAAATTAGCTGTGGTTGAAAATCTTTGTAAAGAGCTAATGATCCCAATAGAACGAGTTGCTTATTTAGGAGATGACATTAATGACATAAAGCTCCTGCAACGAGTGGGTTTTTCTGCCTGTCCAGATTCTGCTCCCTTTTACATAAAGGAAATAGTTGACTTAGTGTTGACGCAACGGGGTGGTAAAGGAGTGTTTAGAGAGTTTGTTGAATATATCTTGATAGAGAACAACAAATTTGATGAAACCTTACGAACTTTTGGTCTTCCGAAATAAAATCGTTTTATGTTTTCAAAAATAAGCGTAATGCTACTTCGTGGATTTTCTATTGGAGCCAGGTTTTTGCTTAGTTTTTTATTTGTAAAATATATTTCTCTTGAGTTTCAGGGTGAATATTCTTTATTATTAACTACCATTACCATGACGATGCTGGTCATGGGATTTGATTTTTATGTTTATAGCAATCGTTTTTTGATTCAAAATAAGGAAAGAGTCAATTTTGCAATTTATAACCAATTAGTTCTTCATCTAATCACTTATGTTTTATTATTGATCATATTTTTAAGTTTTCGAATTTTTAAGATAAATATTGATTTTCTTACATTTTCTGTTTTTTTTCTCTTAATTTTCGAACACTTGGGAATGGAGTTTTTTAGACTTTTTATAGCTCTAAAACGTCCTTTATTAGCAAATATAGTTTTATTTATTAGGACTGGAGTTTGGCCTTTGTATGTAATCTATTTGTTGTTATATAAAAAAACAGGAATAACATTAGAACTAATAGTCGATAGCTGGCTCATTGCATCAATTGCTTCTGTGGTTATTTCTGGAATTTTTATATATAAGAATCTATTAAAAATAGATTTGAAAATTGATAGGAAGTGGATATGGAGTGGAATGGGCATCGCGTTTTTTTTTTTCACTTCAACTTTAGCCCAAAAAGGAATTGAATTTTCCGACAGATATATTATCAATTCTTTTTTAGGGGCCAAAGATCTTGGTATTTATTCTTTTTATTTCCAACTTGGAAACGTAGCAAATGTGGCAATTTATACAATGTTTATTTCATTTATGTATCCGGACATTTTGTCTTCAATTGATAAAGGAAATAAATTTAATGCAAACAATGCTATAAGAAAATTGCGACGTTACATTTTTTTATTTATAATATCTTATTCCATAGCAATTTTTTCTATTTTGCCCTTTATTCTAGATTTAACAGGTAAAACCGAACTTTATGAGTATAAAATTTTACTATTCCTGTTTTTAATCGGAAATATGTTTTTTAATCTAAGTTATACTAGTCATTATGCTATGATGGCTATTCATAAAGATAAGTCCTTAATGTTTATAACTATAGCAGTTGCCATAATCAATGTGATATCGAATATTTTCGCGGTTATTTATATGGGTATAATTGGTGCGGTAACAGTTTTTTGTATATCTGCTTTTTTATTATTTTTTATTAAAGGACGTTTTGAAAAATATTACTTTAAGAAACATGGATGGTAAACCACATATAGATAAAATATTTATCGTTTTAACTCCTTTTCATTTGAAAAGCTTTTCTGAAAAATATGGAAATGAGATTAAGAAGAGGAACGTTTTAATTCTCAAAGAAACTTATTTAGAGGAGAAATATTGGACTGACTATGAGGCTAATATTGTAAATATGCCAAAAAATAATTTTCGAATCTATGATTTTTTTGAAACTCCTCTTATGAGTATCATTCGTTATAGAAAACGGATTTCTGAGATTAAAATATTCTGCATTGATTTAATTGAAAAAATCGATTTTAACCAAAAGGTTACAATAAACATTGGTTCAGACAGGGATATTTTCACCCAAATTTTCTTGAACATATTATATAAAAATCTTCCTTTAAATACTTTAAAACTATGTGCTTTTGATGAAGGTTTGGGTTTTTACGACAATCAAGTTTTTTTTGATAAAATTAAATCTTTTCTTTTCCCGATAATTTCGCCAATTTTATTTGGTGAAAGAATATATTTTAACAAACCAATGGGTAAAGATAGAAGGATAGATGAAGTTTTTTGCAGATTTCCTAAATTTATTGCCAAAAACGGATTTTCTAAATATACAATATTGAATGTTCGTGAAAATACACAAAAAGGAATTTATAATCCCAATAGCTCAAGGGTACTGGTTTTTTCATTTCCGTTGAAAGATCGCAACATACCTTTATCTGACAAAGTTAAATGGCTTTCAAGTATATATAGAAGATTGGAAGTAGAAGAATTTGAGGTTAAGCTCCACCCAAGGGAAGATAAATTTCAATTGCCAGATATTCCAACTATTTTTTTTGAAGGTCATTTCCCTATTGATGAATTAAATTATTTTGATTATAAATATATTGTTAACTTTAATTCTTCAATTGTTATGGATTTATTGGCCTCTGGCTACCCTCCCGATAAAATAATAACTATCAGTTTTGGAGCAAAATTAAATGTGTCAACTCTCTATAATCAAACTCAATATTTAAGCATTAATGAAGTTTTGAATGAAGATTAAAGCAGACTTTAACCTATTTTTTCATGTTGTTTTGACATTTCCTTTTATCCTTGCCATTATTACGGCAACGGGAAGAGAGCCTTTTTTTATAACTGCCCCCTTTTTTATTATTTTTATGGGATTTATGGGTATTTTGATTATTGGCAGAAAAGAGAGCTTGTTATCAAATTGGGGTTTGACTCAAACAATTTTGCTTTCAATTTTAGTTATTGTTTCAATTTATAACTTCTCATCCTTGCGATATTCACTACCAATAGTATTTACTGTATATTTATTTGTAAGCCACGTTTTTTTGTCTCATTATGCATCTGCTAACAATTATTCTGATTTTAAATATTTTAAGCAATACTTTATTTTTTATATAATACTTTCTATATTTTTCATTTTAGTACCATTGGGACCTATACAGAAATTTTCCCGATTTGACGGATTTTTGGGTTCTCCAACTGTTTATAGTGCATTTTTAGTCCTTCTTTATATTTTAGCCCTACCACAGTTAAAATCCATTTCTTCAAAAATAATATTGTATTTAGTTGTTTTTACTTTCGTATTGTTAAGTAAAACAAGGTTGGTCCTTATATTAATGATTGTGTTACCTTTTTTATATTTAATAATTGAAAAATTTAAACTCGGTTTGAAAAAGATATTTTTGGCAACTTTGTTGACAATGATTTTTTTATACCCAGCCTATAAAGTGGTAATTGAATATTTTCCAGAATTGGTTACCATTCGATACAAAAAAGGTGAGGATAGATCTTATGACTTAAGGTTTTATCTTTATTCATTGACACAGGAAGATTTTTTAAAACAAGATTTTTCTTCACAAATTTTGGGTCAGGGTAATGAGCACTCTCGGCTTTTGGTAAAACTTAAATTAAATGAGGATATATATCCACACAATGATTTTATAAGAGTAATTAATGATTGGGGAATCTTGGGGGCTATTATATTTTTTATTGTAATTTTTAGATATGGAACACGGTCTAAAATCGCCTTAATGATTGCTATTATTTATTTAATTCAGTTTTATTCAAATCTCATTTTTAATCTTTTTTTAGTTAGTATTTTAATGGGTGTTTCTATCTTATCAAAACAAGATCTTTTACCAAAATCATCGAATGATGTTGTTTAATAGTTTTAAGAATTCGGACATTTCTTTATTTCTTTTTGCTTTTTGCATTACTTCATTTCCAGCGGTAGCGAGCATAAGCCTAATTTTGTTTGTGTTGGGGGGGGTAAAAATTTATAATAAAAATCGCCCAAAGTTGCTTCCAAAGTTGTTGGTTCCATTTATTCTATTATATCTTATTTATTTAGTAGGATTGATTTATTCTAATAATATTGAATATGGTTTAAAGATTATATTGAAAATTTCGGCATTGCTCATTATTCCCATAACTTTTCTTTTACGGGGAAGTGTTTCAATTAAAGAAGTTGAATTAACTAAAAAATATTTTGTTCTCGGAACTTTTTCTTGGTGTGGATTGGCATTGATTATTTCTATAGCCGGTTACTTTATTAATGGAAAGTTAGATTTGTTTACATACTATGGTCTCGCAGAAGTTCTTCATCTTCATCCGACTTATCAATCTTTTTATATCTTGGCATCACTCTTTTTTCTTCCAATGCTCCCTTCAATAAAGAAAAATTACAAAATCATAATATATTTATTCCTTTTAATTTTTTTATTTCTTTTACAATCCAGAATAGCATACTTATCTTTGATTATTTTAAGTTTTCATCAAATTTTTTTATATACAAAAAAAAAATCAATGGCTCTATTGTTGATTTTAGTTCCTTTACTTATAGGGCTTTTCATTTATTTGAATCCATTAACTCAACGGTTGTCCGAGCTTAAAAATATTAAATATTCCATTGATGAAGTAGGAACCATCCAAGAAAATGGTATTAATCAAAGGCTTTGGTTATGGCAAAATGCAGTTGCTCAAATTAGAAACAGCCCATATGTAGGCTTTGGACTTGGATCACAAAAAAGTCATTTCCGATGGGTTATAGAAAAGGATCTTTTATTTAATAGTTATAATAATCAATACACTCAATCAGCAAAAAACTTATCTAAAATCAATCTCCATAATCAATATCTCCAATACCTCTATGAGTTTGGAACGTTTGGCCTAGCTGTATTTTTGATTGTTTTAATCATTATTGGCAAACTTCTATATAACAAGAGATTATTTGGAGAAATATTAATTTTTTCTATTTTTTCTATTTTTATGCTTACTGAAAATATGTTGGACCGGCAGATGGGAATTTATGTCTTTACTTTCTTAATTTCCTTATTTATATTTTCTAATTCAGCTAATACAGACAGAATCTGTTTTGGATGAAGTACATAATATGACCAATAGCAAATAAGTTTGTGCTGAGGCATTTTCTAATAAATAGCCTGCAAAAAAACTAATTAAAACTATTATTGAAATTATTATTTTTACCTTAAAATTGATTTGGACTTTTTTATAAAAAAAACAATATAAAATCATAATATAACCACAAACACCTACCACACCAAAAAAAGCAAATAAATCGACAAATGACATTTCAAAAATCCTATTAACATTACTTCCTCCAAAAAAAAGATTTATATAATTGTTAGAGGCCCAATAATCATCAAATCGCTGCCAAAACAATTCACTACGTTGACTCGAAATAAAACTTAGAAAGCCATCGTTCATATAGATTATATACAAATCAGAATAATTTTCTTTGAAAACATGTAAAATTGGGTTTGAAAAAATGAAAAATAAAAACACAAAACCCAATATGATAAATATAAATCTAATGAATGACATTTTGTTGAACAGTATATATATAAAAAAAATAATTAAAAACAAAAAAAATGCTTTTGTCCCAACCATCAGTCCTGCCGATATAAAGATTGATAGCTTAAGATAACCAAGATAATCAGTTTTTTTTAATTCATTATAGAAGAATAAAACTCCAGCCATCAAAATGTAGGAAAATTCATTTTGGCTTTTAAAAAATGAAATGTATCCATACCTATCAGAATAAGGATAAGTCTTTAAAAATTTTATTTCAAAAAGAGCTGCAATAAAAATGACTATAACATGTCCTAAAAATACCCATTCTAATGGTTTTCTTATTTTCGGCCATTCACTGGAATAGAAAAAAATAAAAAAGAATACAAAAGTATAATATTCAAAAAACTGAGGCATTTGTTTTAAGAAAAACCCAATTGAATGGGTCAAGCACCCAATTGAAAATATCAACAACAGGATTGTGAAATTTATTAAAAATCTTCGTTCTTTTCGAAAAACAAAAATGAATACAGGTATAAGTAATAATCCTTTAATAATGTAAGAAGGCGCTGGGCTTAAATCATTCCAGATTTTAGTGGTTATATCGGCAAAAACCAATATTATGAAGTATATTATGATTAATGAGTTTTTATTTAAAATATTGTTCATTAAAACTATCTTTGTAAATCCAAATTATTCAGTGATAAAGATACTATATAATAGTTCAATTTTTTTTACTCTTACTGCCATCTTATTCTATGGTTGCGAACAGAGTCCATCATCAAATACCCACTGTCCAACCGCAAAGGGTTTCGATAAAGTTTTATTAAATAACTATTGGTGCTCAATATCTAAAAATGAAGGTGTTGCAATAACAAAAGATTCTTTATATATAGTTTTCCATAAAAAATATTTTTTAGACAACAGCGAAGTAATGGTTCATTATTTATTAGATGACGGGACGTTTATCAGTAGAGATTTTTCTTTAAATGATATTACTCAAAGAGTAACAATTTTTGGAAAACAAAAAAATTTTATCGTTTATGGATCTACCTTGGAAAAGATAAAATTTCAAAAACTCGCAATCGGTCAATATGTTCGGAAAAATGATCAGATTGTAAAATATTGGGAAAAAGTTATATTGTTTGACGATTTGATTAAAAAAAGATCAATTTATCGAAACGAGTTTGTAGATGTTTTGGACCTTAACCTTCTTAAAATTGAGATAGAATGTGAGTTGGAAAAAGGTATATGTTTTAAAAATAGTAAAGGCTTTTCATTCTTGATTGGGGATAATTTTTTATACATACTTAAACCTCCAAAAACAAAATCTAAAGGTAATTTTATGGTTCACTTTATATATGGTAAAAATAAATTTATGAATCAGTCATTCAATTTTGACAATAGCGATATAGTTTATCCCCTAACAATTTATGGAGAAAAATTTAATGTTGCCAAAATATCGATTCCAGAAATAGATTTTATCAATGTAAGAATTGGAGAGTATAATGAAAATGGAAATTTTTGGATTCAATTTTTCTCACCTAAAGAGCTAAAGGATAATTTATTATTGAGTTGTAAAAAAAATAATTGATCTACCATCAATCAATATAAAAGAATGATAAAATCTCTCTTACCAAAAATCACAAGTCAATTAGATTATTTTCAACCAAATACAATAACCGCATATGTCAATCTTTATAATTATTTGATTTTTAGACAAAACCCAGAAATTATTAAGGATATCGATAGATTTACACTTGATGGAATACTTATGGTGCGAATACTTAACCTTATTGGAGGTTCAGCAAAACGTGCTTCTCCAGATTTTAGCTCCTATTTTTCAGAAATGTTTTTGTTTTGTGAAAAATTTCAAAAAAAATTAGTTTTTGTCGGAGGTTCTAATAGTGAACTTGTTAATTTTATATCACAAATAGAAAAATCTTTTCCTACATTAAAAATCCAAGGGGCACTAGATGGTTATTTCAGTGATGAGGAAAGTAATATAATTGCTAAGGATATTTTGGATATGAGGCCAGATATAGTTATTTTAGGCTTGGGAACCCCTAAACAAGAAATTTTTGCGATTTTACTTAAATCTATGGGCTTTAATGGAAATATATACACTTGTGGGGCTTTTATAAGCCAAACAGCTTTAAAGGGTGTCAATTATTATCCAGAAATTATAAATACCTTACATCTTAGGTGGCTCTATAGAATCTTCAAAGAAAAGAAACTCCTTAAAAGATATTTTTTATTATATCCTCTTTCAATTTGGTATTTATTAATCGATTATTTACGAACTTAGTGAAATGAGGATACTGCTCTCCGCCATATACCCATATACTTTTTTACTGCTCTACCTGATTATTCCTTTTGACAATTATATAAGGGCATTGCCCAATATACTTTTGGTAATTTTGGTCTTAGCGTTTCCATTTACCGTAAAAAAAGAGGATTTCAAAAAACTGAAATCACTCCCAATAATCTTATTTTTAGGCCTTTTTATGTATCTCTGTATCAATTCATTTTATAGTGGAAGACTGCAAGAGGATTTCAACATTATCAAAAAAGTGATGATTGTCGTTGGATTAACTATTCTATATATTCCTGTGAACGATGTTAAAAAAATAAATAGCGCTATCATCTTTTCGGCTTTGGCTGCAGTTGTTTTTTCAGTTTATAATTTTGTGCTTATAACAGATTCAACAGGAAGATTTACGCTTGGAGACTCTCCACAAATTGTAGAATCACTATTGATTGATAGGCTTTATTTGGGTTTGCTTTGCACATTTAGTATTGTGATTTCTTTTCAAGCAATTAAGAAAAAATATCACCCGAACAACAATTATTATTTGGCAAATATTTTTATCAACCTGCTTTTTATAGTTTTGATTGCATCAAGAATCGCCCTTATTTCCTTATTTCTTTTAGTAATCTTGAGACAGTTTTATGGCCAAAGAAAAACTTGGAAAATGGTAATTGCGGTTGGCGCAATCGCTGCGTTGGTGGGATTGTTCTTTATTATTAAAAACGAAAGAAGCAATCAAAATAACCTAATTAATGATCACAAACCTCCTCTAGCCTTTATTGAAAATTCTATGACGTATGAACTGAGAGCAGTGGTTTGGGGATGTGCTGAAAATATTATAAATCAGGAGGGTTTTACCTTATCGGGCATTGGATTTGACGAAACAAAGAACAGACTTATGTCCTGTTACGAAAGCACTATCAAAAATCCTTATAAACGGGAAAATTTTATTTCTGAACGCTACAACTCACATAATCAGTTTTTGGATTTTTACCTAAGTGCTGGGTTTATTGTGCTATTGCTTTTTTGGGTTTTTATAGTTGTCAGTTTTATTTCAACCCGAAAACAATTTTTACCCACAGCAATGTTGACAATATTGATTATGTATTGTTTAGTCGAAAATCTATTTAACAGGCAGATTGGAGCTTATTATGTAGGTTTCATTTTAATTGTATTAATGACAAGTGTTAAAACAAAGGAAAACAACGACATAAAAAGGATATAAAAAGAATTGCAAATTGTACTTTTGCAAACATTAATTTAAAAAATACCGCCGCAATTTATTCTAAGTGACGCTCTCTGAGTAAAGTCGAAGGATAGTCGAAGGGCGGGTATGTATATGAAAATTTCAGTAATAGGAACAGGATACGTAGGCCTTGTAACAGGAACATGCTTGGCAGAAACAGGAAATGAAGTTGTCTGTGTAGATATAGACAAAGCGAAAGTAAAAAAAATGCGGAATGGCGAAGTTCCAATCTATGAACCTCATTTAGACGTTCTTTTTGAAAGAAATATAAAAGCGAATCGCTTAAGATTTACAACTTCACTGGAAGAAGGATTGGAGCACGGTGAAATCATTTTTCTGGCCCTTCCAACTCCAGAAGATGAAGACGGCTCCGCAGATCTTTCCTATGTTCTGGAGGTTTCTGAAGAAATAGGAAAGAAAATTAAAAATTATAAAGTTATCGTTGACAAAAGTACCGTGCCTGTGGGAACAGCGGAGAAAGTGCACAGCGTTATTGCCAAAAATGCTTGTTGTGAATTTGATGTGGTTTCTAACCCAGAGTTTCTTCGCGAAGGTTTCGCGGTAGATGATTTTTTAAAACCTGAGCGTATTGTTGTTGGCTCTAGTAGTGAAAGAGCTACGAATTTAATGAAAAAGCTTTACGGTCCATTTGTACGCTCTGGAAATCCAATTATCATTATGGATGAAAAATCGGCTGAGCTCACAAAATATGCTGCAAACTCATTCTTGGCCACAAAGATTACTTTTATGAATGAAATTGCCAACTATTGTGAAAAAGTAGGAGCCGATGTAGATATGGTACGTGTCGGAATGGGCACAGATAGCCGTATTGGCAAACGCTTTCTTTTTCCTGGAATTGGTTATGGCGGATCTTGCTTTCCAAAGGACGTGAAAGCACTTCAGAAAGCAGGAAAAAATGAAAACTATGACTTCAAGATTTTGAATTCTGTAATCGAAATCAATTCAGCTCAAAAAACAATTTTACTTCCAAAAATTGAAAAATATTTCAATAGCGATTTAAATGGAAAAACAATCGCTTTATGGGGATTGGCCTTTAAACCAGAAACGGATGACATTCGCGAAGCCCCTTCCATAGACATGATAGAAGCATTGCTGGCTAAAGGCGTAAAACTTCAAGTTTTCGATCCCGAAGCAATGCCAAATATTGAAAAACGCTTTGGCAATAAGTTGGAGTACTCCAATTCTATGTATGCTGCACTTGAAAAGGCAGATGCACTTTTAATCTGTACCGAATGGAGTATTTTCCGTACTCCAAATTTTTCAAAATTGAATCAACTGTTAAAGAACCCAGTGATTTTCGATGGAAGAAATTTATACAATGTAAATGATATGGAAACTGAAGGATTTGTCTATGTTTCTATAGGAAGAAAAGCAATTAATTTATGAAAAAACGTGTACTGATTACAGGAGCCGCTGGTTTTTTGGGCTCTCATCTCTGCGATAAATTTATTGCTGAAGATTTTGAGATTATCGCAATGGACAATCTCATTACAGGAGATATAAAAAATCTCCAGCATCTTTTTAAATTGCCTCAATTTGAGTTTTACCATCACGATATTACCAAATTTGTACACGTCCCTGGAAAGATAGATTACATTCTTCATTTTGCTTCCCCAGCAAGCCCAATAGATTATTTAAAAATTCCTATTCAAACGTTGAAAGTAGGATCTTTGGGAACGCATAATCTTTTGGGGCTGGCAAAAGAGAAAAAAGCTCGCATTTTGATAGCCTCTACCTCTGAAGTTT
>Ga0209344_10003412_pt1 | contig 15766 bp, 16 predicted proteins | sample Cruoilmetagenom6_FD_187293 | JGI IMG/M metagenome (GOLD analysis project Ga0209344, IMG submission 187293) | Oil polluted marine microbial communities from Coal Oil Point, Santa Barbara, California, USA - Santa Barbara Oil Seep Sample 6 (SPAdes)... | ecosystem: Environmental > Aquatic > Marine...
ATGCAATCCTGATCCACAATTGTCGCAGAAATGCACATGGACGATATGGCCGCTACCTTCGGAGCGATGCTCATAGGTCTTAGAGGTGCCCGATAGCTGCTCAAAATCAGCCAGATTGAAAATTGGTTCAACTGCATAGGCACCACCACGGGCACGCTGGCAAAATCGACAATGACAAAAGGATACCCGGATCGGTTGCCGGGTAACCTGAAATCTCACTTTGCCGCAAAGACAGCCGCCCTGTTGTGGTTGCATGTTATTTCATCCTATTGGCAATCAGCTCATCCACCACTGCCGGATCAGCCAGCGTCGATGTATCGCCAAGCGAACCATAGTCATTTTCGGCAATTTTGCGCAGGATACGGCGCATGATTTTGCCTGAACGGGTTTTGGGCAGGCCTGGTGCCCATTGGATGTGGTCGGGCGACGCGATTGGGCCGATTTCCTTGCGTACCCAGTTGCGCAGTTCGACTTTCAATTCATCGGTATACTCAAACCCATCCATTAGCGTGACATAACAATATATTCCCTGTCCCTTGATATCATGGGGGAAACCGACAACGGCGGCCTCAGATACTGCCTTGTGGGCGACAAGGGCGCTTTCCACTTCGGCGGTGCCCATCCGATGGCCAGATACATTGATCACATCGTCAACGCGCCCAGTGATCCAGTAATAACCATCAGCATCACGACGACAGCCGTCCCCGGCAAAATAGTAGCCTTTGTAATCAGCGAAATAGGCGGAAACAAAGCGATCCTGATCGCCGTAAACGCCGCGCATAAGGCCAGGCCAGCTATCTTTAAAGCATAACACACCTTCGGCTTGGGTGGTTGTAATTTCAGTGCCTGATTGGGGATCAAGCACAACCGGTTGGCAGCCAAAGAACGGGAACGTCGCCGATCCGGGTTTGGTATCAACAGCACCGGGTAGGGGGGTCAGAACATGGCCACCGGTTTCGGTTTGCCACCATGTATCGACGATCGGTACATTCGAGTGCCCGACAGTTTCATGGTACCAGTTCCATGCTTCCGGGTTGATCGGTTCCCCGACAGTGCCCAGCAGCTTCAGTGAGGACAGATCATATTTGGCAACCGGTTCTTTGCCATGCTGCATCAGCGCGCGAATGGCAGTGGGCGCGGTGTAGAACTGATTAACTTTGTGCTTTTCACAAACTGCCCAGAACCGGCCCACATCGGGATAGGTCGGAATACCTTCAAACATCAGTGTGGTCGCACCGTTGGCCAGAGGACCATAAACAATATAGCTGTGCCCCGTGACCCAACCCACATCTGCAGTGCACCAGAATATATCACCATCGTGATAGTCAAAGGTGTACTGGTGCGTCATCGCAGCATAGACCAGATAACCACCGGTGGTGTGCAGAATACCCTTGGGTTTTCCGGTGGAACCCGATGTATAAAGGATGAACAGCGGATCCTCGGCATTCATCGGTTCAGGCGGGCAATCTGGTGATGCCGCTTCCATCAACGCGATATATCCATGATCGCGCCCATATTTCATCGGCACGTCTGCACCGGTGTGTTCCACCACCAGCGTGGTCACATCCCCGCAGATACCGAGCGCCTTGTCGACATTGGTTTTAAGCGGTGTGTTCTTGCCACCTCGCGGGGCCTGATCAGCGGTGACAACCAGCGAAGCACCACAGGCATCTATCCGCGCGCCCAGGGCTTCCGGCGAAAAACCTGCGAAAACGATAGAATGAACTGCGCCGATCCGGGTACAGGCCAGCATCGCATAAGCGGCTTCCGGGATCATTGGCATGTAAAGAATAATGCGATCACCTTTGCCGACACCTAAAGATTTATAGACATTGGCCAGCCTGTTAACCTTTTCGCTAAGTTCAGCGTAAGTGATGTGTTTGGAAACATCCGGATCATCGCCTTCCCAGATAATCGCGGTTTGATCGGAGCGTTTGGCAAGGTGACGGTCAACACAGTTGGCCGATACGTTCAATTCGCCATCCTCGTACCATTTCACTGAAACGTCGGGATATTCAAAGGTGCTGTTCTTGACTTTTGTATAGGGTTTTATCCAGTCAAGGCGCAGCCCCTGTTCACCCCAGAAGGTATCGGGATCGTTTACCGATGCGGCGTACATTTCCTGATATTTAGCTTTGTCAGCGTGTGCATTTGCGGCGAAGGCCGCGCTTGGCGGATAAATTTTGTCTGTCATGTCCCAAATCTTTTTTGTTGGCTTTAGTCCATTTTAGTTCCTGCCAGGCCCATCTGGCAAATCACCAGTACTCAGATGGCCAGATATTCGGATCGCAAGGCTTCGTTGTCCAACACTTCTTGTGCGGTTCCGTCAAATACGACTTGTCCAGTGTCAAGGATCACAGAACGATCAGCCAGATCGAGCGCACGCAATGCGTTTTGTTCCACGATGATCGTTGTGATACCCTGTTGTTTGATCAGGTTCAGCGTTTTTTCAATTTCATCGACAATTACCGGGGCCAACCCTTCATAAGGTTCATCCAGCAGCAACACCTTGATGTCGCGGGCAAGGGCGCGCGCAATGGCAAGCATCTGTTGTTCCCCGCCCGAAAGCGTCGTGCCTTCCTGTTTTCGCCGCTCACCAAGGCGCGGGAACAATTCATAGATGCGTTCCAGCGACCAGCCAATCGGTGGGGCGATCTGCGCCAGTTGCAGGTTTTCTTCCACAGTCAGGCCGGAAATGATGCGCCGGTCTTCGGGGACAAGCCCGATACCCGCCTGGCTCGCTTCGTGCGCGACCATAGTGTGCAGAGGCAGGTGATCCAGCCAGACTTCCCCTTGTGTCAGCATCGGATCGGCCAATCTGGCGATGGCACGTAAGGTAGAGGTTTTACCCGCCCCGTTGCGCCCCAAAAGTGCAAGAATTTCACCTTCGTGCACATTAAAGCTAACGCCCTGCACGATATAGCTTTCACCATAATAGGCATGGATATCCCAGGCCGAAAAATAAGCTGGCGCTGTCGCTGCCACATTGGCGTTTTTGCCAAAATCGGGTTTCTGGTTCATGGTTCTTGCGTCCTATCCGTGGGCCTGACCAAGATACGCTTCCTGTACCTTGGGGTGGCCTTTGATATTTTCCGGCGTGTCTTCAACCAGTGGCGATCCTTGCGCCAGTACGGTGATCCGTTCGGCCAGTGAAAATACAACATGCATATCATGTTCAATGATTGCCATGGTGATATCGCGTTTATCTTTGATCTCTTTCAACAAGTCGATGGTGTTGTTGGTGTCAGCGCGCGCCATGCCAGCGGTTGGTTCATCCAGCAATAACAAGCGGGGTTCCTGTACCAGACACATCGCCATTTCCAGCCGCCGCTTGTCGCCCCGGCTCATCGATGCGGCATGCATGTCGCGTTTATCGATCATATTCACATCGATCAGGATTTGTTCAGCTTTTTCAACAAGGTTCTTTTCGTCCATCACGCGTTCAAATGCATGTAGGCGAAACGCGCCGTCCCGTTTGGCAAAACACGGGATCATCACGTTTTCCATAACAGACAAGTCGCCGAATATTTCCGGTGTCTGAAAAACCCGACTGATACCCATCTGGTTGATCTCGTGCGGTTTTCGACCCAGAACAGATTGCCCGTCAAAAATTACCGCACCGGTATCAGGGATCAGTTTGCCAACCAGCACATTCAAAAGGGTGGATTTACCCGCACCATTAGGTCCGATGATAGCGTGAACTGTGTTTTCTTGTATCGACAGGTTAACATCACCCAATGCCTGCAGCCCGCCAAAGCGTTTGTTGACACCTTTTACTTCGAGGATTCCCATAATCTATATTCCTCTATTCCGCAGGTTTCACATTGCCGGCGACATCTTTGGTTGCCTTTTTGCGCTTAAATAGTCGACTGAAACGTTGGCCCAGTTCAACAAGACCACCTGGCAGAAAGATTACAACCGTCATGAACAGCAGGCCCAGTGTCAGGTGCCAGCCTTTGCCCACAAACGGGTGGACAATGGTAATGATAAAATCTTCCAGCCCGTCAGGCAGAATGGCAAACCAGCTATGCAAAACACTGTCGTTTATCTTTGAAAAGATGTTTTCAAAATATTTGATAAAGCCCGCACCAAGAACTGGCCCCATCAGCGTACCGGCACCGCCAAGGATTGTCATCAGTACGACTTCGCCGGATGCTGTCCATTGCATACGTTCGGCACCTGCAAGTGGGTCCATCGAGGCCAGCAAACCACCTGCCAAACCCGCATACATGCCTGAGATCACGAAGGCCGCCAAGGTGTAGGGGCGCGTGTTCAGACCGGTATAGTTCATCCGCTGCTGGTTGCATTTAACTGCGCGCAGCATCAAGCCAAAGGGCGAACGGAATATCCGCAGGCTAAGGTAAAAAGCCAATATCGCAATGATGGCGCAAAAATAATAGCCAACATTAAACGTAAAAACCCGGCCGAGAAACTCCAGCTTTGCAGAACTGCCCATTGCCAGACCAAAGAAGTTGGTAACTGGCAAAGAAGTGATTTCACCAGCACCATCCAAAATACGCGGATCCTGAAGCGACAGTTGCAGACCAGTTTCGCCATTGGTGATCGGTGTCAGAACCGAATAGGCAAGGTTGAATGACATCTGTGCAAAGGCCAGTGTCAGGATTGAAAAGTAGATGCCCGACCTGCGCAGGGATATGTAACCGATTAACAGTGCGAACAGGCCCGACACAATGACCGCAAGAATGATCCCCGGAATAACGTTCATAGAAAGTAGTTTGAACATCCACACGGCAGAATAGCTTCCTGCCCCGAGAAAGGCGGCGTGACCAAAGGACAGGTAACCTGTCAGCCCGAACAGAATATTGAACCCGATGGCAAAGATGCCAAAGATTGCAAAGCGCTGCATCAGATCGGGATAACCGGCGTTGAACTGTGCCATCGCGCTGCCTTCGGCGAATGGTTGCAAAAGGAACGGTGTGAACAAGGTCAATCCGATGACGATCAACAGGAATTTGGTATCTTTTTGATTGAGTCCCAGCATGTCTTATTCCTCCATCACGCCTTTGCGACCCATCAAGCCCCTTGGGCGGGTCAGCAGGATGATAATTGCGATCAGGTAAATGATAATCTGGTCGATACCAGGGACAATTGATTTGATTTCGTTCATTGAGGCAAAGCTTTCCAGAATGCCAAGCATGAACCCGGCAAGCACAGCACCCGGCAATGACCCCATGCCACCAACAACAACAACCACAAAACTGAGAACAAGGAAATCCATCCCCATATGGTAGTTGGGTGAATTGATCGGGGTGTACATAACCCCCGCCAATCCCGCGACGGCTGCAGCGATGCCAAACATGATTGTGAAACGCTTGTCGATATTTATGCCAAGCAGACCAACTGTTTCACGATCGGCCATACCGGCGCGCACGACCATCCCAAAGGTAGTAAACTGCAGAAAAGCGAAGACAGAAGCGATGATTATCAGTGAAAACCCAAAATAGACCATGCGCCAGTAAGGGTAGATGATCGCGTTTGGATCAAACCCAAGCACTGCGCCAAAATCAAACGATCCGGTAAACGCGGCAGGGGCCGGGGTTGGGATCGGATTAGCGCCATAATAGAACTTGATTACTTCCTGCAAAACAATCGCCAGACCAAAAGTCACCAGAATCTGATCTGCATGGGGGCGTTTGTAGAAATGCTTGATCAGCCCGCGTTCTATAACAAAGCCGACACCGATCATGATCGGTATCGCAAACAGGATCGCAAGCGGAACCGACCAGTCGATGATTACAGCACCTGTTTCAGGTCCGAACCAGCTTTCGACATAGGGGGTTTCCACCACCAAGGGCTTACCCAGAAAATCTGTTTTTGTTGGATCAATTGATTTGCTTCCAATCAATAATACGCGTTGCAATGTGACCGCGCAGAATGCCCCCAACATAAACAACGCCCCGTGGGCAAAATTAACGACACCCAGGGTGCCGAATATAAGCGTTAGCCCCAACGCTATCAGCGCGTAGGCGGAGCCTTTATCAAGCCCGTTCAGAATTTGCAGTAGAATTGCGTCCATGGTCCCCACCCGGAATATGTTTTGTGGTGGTGCCGATTATTGCCTAGGGCACGTCTTACGGCAACAGGCTGGCCGCGCAATTCTGCGCGACCAGCGATCTTGTAGCCTGACTTATGCGCCAGGGTTACATTCTCCCAAGGCACCGCCTGCGAACATTGGGTGATCCGGTGCGTATTCGACTTGAGCACGTGGAGTCACTTCGACCTGCTCCAGAATATCGAACTGGTTGGTCGGGTTCTCTTTACCTTTCATAACCAGCACGTCTTTGAAGCACTGGTGATCATCTCCGCGATAAAGTGTTGGACCATTGCCCATGCCGTCGAATTCAAAGTCTTCAAGGGCTTCGCCTACAGCACATGGGTTGAAGGATCCGGCGCGCGTAACTGCATCGGCATAAAGCATTGTTTGCACATAACACGTGTGTGCCGAATTTGATGGTGGGCGGCCATACTTTTCACCAAAGGATGTTACAAAAGCTTTGGTTCCTGCATCGGCCAGTTGCCAGTTCCAGTTCATCGAACCAAACACACCCTTGATATTTTCGCCAGCACCTTCCGCCATAAGTTCGGAATAAAGTGGCACAACTATCTGGAAGTCTTTGCCGTTGACCTGTTTATCACGCAGGCCAAACTGGACTGCGTTGGTAAGCGAGTTGATCATATCCCGACCGTAGTGGTTGAGGACCAGAACGTCTGCACCAGAGTTTAGTACGGGAGTAATGTAGGATGAAAAGTCGCCCGCACCAACAGGTGTCAGAACTGTGTTTGCCGTTTTCCAGCCGATTGCTTCTGTTGATGCAACCAGAGATTCCTGCTGCGTCCAACCCCAGGTATAGTCGGCAGTCAGGTGATAGGCGCTCCGTTCTGAACCATATTCCCGTTCAAGCACAGGAGCCAAAGCGGCACCAGACATATAAGCATTAAAGAAGTGGCGGAAGCCGTTCGCCTTCTTGTCTTTCCCGGTTGTATCGTTGGAATGGGTCAAACCGGCCATAAATATAATGCCCGCTTCCTGACACAGCCCCTGAACCGCAATTGCAACGCCAGAGGATGATCCGCCGTTGATCATGATCACACCATCTTTTTCGATCATCGATTTCGCCGATGAGCGGGCGGTGTCAGATTTGGTGTCGGTATTACCGGTTACAAATCCTACCTTGCGGCCCAGAATCCCGGCACCATCCAGTGCTTTGGATGAAAAGGTATTCAACATACCACCATCACCAATGCCATTTAGGTGTTCAACAGCAAGCTCCTGTGCTCGCAATTCGTCAAGGCCCTCGTCGGCATAAGAACCGGACTGTGGAACATTGAAGCCAAATTTGACCGTACTGTCACCGGGTGCGTTGGTAAAGCCAGAATGGCTGCCAGCCCAGACAGAGCCAGTGAAAATCGTAGGCATTGCAAGCCCTGCACCCGCATAGGCACCTGACTTGATCACACCACGACGTGTGAGTTTAGAATTGGACATTAAAATCCTCCCATTCGTGTGACATTTTTTGCAATGTTTGCCTCCTCTGCGCGCATTGCGATCCTTTACAGGACTAATGAATTAATGCAGTTTAATCGAAAATTTCGCAACAACTGCCTTAAACAAAACAATTATTTTGTAAAAAATTGCACATTCCTGTATTACATTTTGTAAACAAATTATCACGCGAGCGCAGAAACTGTTGTTAATCAGAGGGTTTTGAGATGCCGAAATCTGGCCTAACCGGCACCCGAATTCGCGAACGGCGATTACAATTGTCTTTAAGGCAATCAGCGTTAGCGCGAACAGTTGGAATATCCGCAACCTACCTGAACCTTATCGAACACAACAAACGCAGAATCGGTGGCAAATTGCTGTTGGATCTGTCGCGCGAACTGGGGGTGGATCCGACAACACTGACCGAAGGTGCAGAAGCGGAGTTGCTTGAAGCGTTGCGGGACGCCGCCACCGGGCACAGGAATATCACCGCTGAAATGGAACATATTGAGGATATGGCCGGTCGCTATCCGGGTTGGGCGCAACTACTGGCAACCCAGCAGCGACAGATAGTCGGTTTGGAACAGACCACAGCGGCGCTGACAGATCGGCTGACGCATGATCCTCATCTTGCGTCTTCGCTGCACGAAGTCTTGTCAGTGGTTACCGCGATCCGGTCAACGTCGGCCATTCTGGCAGGTACAGGCGATGTTGATCCCGAATGGCAGGCGCGTTTTCATCGAAACATGTATGAAGACAGCCAGCGCCTTGCGCAAAGCAGTCAGGCGCTGGTTGAATATCTGGATTCAACATCCCAAGACGAAATGGATACCGGGCTGACGCTGCCGCAGGAAGAACTTGAAACGTGGTTGTCAGAACGGGATTTCCACATTCAGGAACTTGAAGGGCCTGACCCGTTGCCTGCCAGTGTATTGTTGCAGGGCGAACAAGGGCTGCTTGGTAGCAAAGCAGTGCAGAATATGGCGCTGGATTATATTGATCTATATGCACAAGATGCCAATGCGATGCCGCTATCTGATTTTCCCGGGGCTATGGCAGAGGCGAATTTTGATCCCGCTGTTCTGGCGTCCCGCTTCAATTGTGATCTGGTGCAGGTTTTCAGGCGTATGGCAGCGATGCCAACACCAAAGGAAGGTGCACGTATTGGATTGGTTCAATGCGACGGATCAGGTACCCTGACATTTCGAAAATCCGTGGACGGGTTCGTTTTACCGCGTTTCGGTGCAGCATGCCCTCTTTGGCCACTATATCAGGCATTAGCCCGTCCGATGTCCCCAATCAGGCAACTGGTCGAACAATCCGGGCGCTCAGTGTCAAAATTCCTGACCTATGCGATTTCGCAACCAACAGGTCCAGCAGGGTTTGATATGCCGCAGGTTTTCCGTTCAACGATGCTGATTCTTCCCGGTGACAGGGTTGAGATTGCCGATGAAGCGACTTGTTTGCCAATTGGAACCAGTTGCCGAATTTGCCCACGCAGCGATTGTATTGCACGGCGTGAACCTTCGATCCTGCAAGACGGGTTTTGACAGGGGGCATTTTCCCGGCAATAGTCCGTTTCGGGATGAAATTTTTCAATAGGGGGGCGACGAATGGGCAAACGTGTCCTGCTGATCGAAGATGAACCGAATATTATCGAAGCGATAAGATTTATTTTGTCTCGCGATGGATATACTGTGGATACCCATGCAGATGGGGCAACGGCGCTGGAAGCGGTGCAGGCAAAGGCACCCGATATCGTGATACTTGATGTAATGCTTCCTAACCGGTCTGGATTTGATATTTTGCGTGATCTGCGCGCCGATCAGATGACTGCTGCCTTGCCGGTTTTGATGTTGACGGCGCGTGGCCAGAAAAAGGATCGCGAAATGGCGGAACGCTACGGAGCCAGCAGGTTTGTGACCAAACCGTTTTCCAATTCTGAGGTGCTCAGCTCTGTGGCCGAGCTGTTGGCATCGTGAAACCGCTACGCCCGGTCTTTCTTGCACGCCAGGGCTATCGACGCCGCCGTGTAATGGATGCAGCACGCGCCTTGCCCGTGCTTGGGGCGTTTCTGGTTCTGATCCCGCTGCTTTGGTCTGGCGAAGACGGTGGTGATGCGGCTACGCGGGTTGGCGTGGTTTACCTATTCATGATTTGGGCTGGCCTGATCGTATCTGCGGGATGGTTGGCACGTTATCTGGACGGCCACGTGGACGAAGCACCGGAATCGCGTGACGAAGGGCCACGTGAATGATTCCGTTCAACATGCTTGTCGTTGTGTGCCTGGTATATGTGGGAATGCTGTTTCTGGTCGCCTTTGGTGCAGAAAAACGTGCAGAACAAGGCAAGCTGGGCTGGCTGCGTTCGCCGATGGTCTATACTTTGTCATTGTCAATCTACTGCACTGCATGGACATTTTACGGTGCCGTCGGATACGCGGCCAGGTCGGGGCTGGAATTTGTAACAATTTATCTTGGACCGACCCTTGTTCTGGTCGGCTGGTGGTGGGTCTTGCGCAAACTTGTGCGCATCGGGCGCGCACAACGGATAACATCGATCGCGGACCTGATTTCATCGCGATATGGTAAGTCTAACCTGCTTGGCATCATTGTAACTGTGATGGCGGTGATCGGGACAACGCCTTATATCGCCCTGCAACTTCAGTCGGTGACATTGTCGTTCGCTGTTTTTGCAAGTGAAACCCCGGAAGGCTGGGCGTTACCTGATCTGAATTCAACAGCGTTTTGGGTCGCGGTAGGGCTGGCTATTTTCACAATTGTGTTTGGGACGCGAAACCTTGATGCAAATGAACGCCACCACGGTGTGGTGACGGCGATCGCGCTGGAAGCGATTGTAAAGCTGGTGGCGTTACTGGCGGTTGGCATTTTTGTGGTCTGGGGCGTTGCGCAGGGACCGTCAGACATCCTTGCGCGAATAGATGCGTCACCAATTGCGAAATGGCAGTTGAACAGCGGCAGGTGGGCAACGTTATTGTTTTTGTCTGCTGCGGCATTTATCTGCCTGCCGCGGATGTTTCAGGTTTTGGTCGTGGAAAATTCAGATGAACGCCATGTGGCCACCGCAAGCTGGGCGTTCCCGATATATCTGTTTTTCATGAGCCTGTTCGTGGTGCCAATCGCCGTTGTCGGGCTATCGGTGCTGCCCGAAGGATCTAACCCTGACCTTTATGTGCTGACCGTTCCACTGCTGTTTGATCGGGATGGCCTGGCGATGCTGTCTTTCTTGGGCGGATTTTCGTCGGCGACATCGATGGTAATCATGGCGGCAATAGCGCTGTCAACGATGGTGTCCAACCATATTGTGATGCCGATCTGGCTGAACATGCGTCAGGATGGTGCCACCATGTCAGGCGATGTCCGCGGTGTTGTCTTGTTATCGCGCCGGTTCAGTATCGGCGCCATACTGGCACTTGGATATCTCTATTATCGGTTTTCGCGCGATGGTGAGGCGCTGGCGGCAATCGGGCTGATATCTTTCACCGGGGTGGTTCAGGTGCTGCCCGCTTTGATCGGGGGTATGTTCTGGCGCGGGGCCACACGGGCAGGGGCGGCAATGGGTCTGATCCTGGGGTTCACTGTCTGGGCATATACGATGTTTTTACCCAGCTTCGGTGAAAGTGTCGTATTGTCTGCATCGGTGCTGGCAGAGGGGCCGTTTGGTATAGGCTGGCTGCGCCCGCAAGCCCTGTTTGGCATCGAAGGAATGGACCCGCTGGTGCATGCGGTATTCTGGAGCATTACACTTAACACAATTGTTTTTGTGGCAGGCTCACTTGCAAGTTTCCCCGGCCCGCTTGAGCGGCTGCAGGGAGCACAGTTCGTGAATATCTTTGAACATTCCGTATCGGCGCGTGGTTGGTCCGGTGGGATGGCGGAAGCCGAAGATCTGTTGGTCATGGCACAACGAATTTTGGGACCGGACGAAGCGCAGGCATTGTTCCAGGCTGAAAGCCGATCTCAGGGACAGCATGGTTACCTGCCAGATATAACACCAGATTTCGTGGAACAGCTTGAACGCGAACTAACGGGGTCAGTGGGGGCCGCAACCGCCCATGCGATGGTTGGGCAGATTATCGGAGGATCATCAGTCTCTGTCGAAGATCTGTTGGCCGTGGCCGATGAAACCGCGCAAATGCTGGAGTATTCCAGCCAGCTGGAACAAAAATCCAGCGAACTGACCCGCACGGCGCGCCAGCTACGCGAAGCCAACGAAAAACTAACCGAACTATCCGTGCAGAAAGACGCCTTTCTTAGTCAGATCAGCCATGAACTGCGAACCCCGATGACCTCTATCCGTGCGTTTTCCGAGATTTTGATGGATGGTAACAATCTGCCGGAAAGTGAACTGAACAGGTATTCCTCGATCATACATGATGAAACAATCCGACTGACACGGTTGCTTGATGATCTGCTGGATCTGAGTGTACTTGAAAATGGACAGGTGTCGTTGAACTATCAACATGGAAACCTTCACGAAATACTGGAACGTGCAGTTTCTTCGGCCAGATCGATCGATGCGGAACCAGGGTTTGTTATTCGTCGCGATACACAGGCTGAAAACATTGATCTTGTGACAGACACTGACAGGTTGCGACAGGTGTTCATCAACCTGATTTCAAATGCTCGGAAATACTGTGATGCCGATGCGCCTGAATTGCGTATATCTGTCAGGCTCCGCGGTGAAAATGTTCAGATAGATTTTGTGGATAACGGGTCTGGAATACCCAAGAAAAGCCAGAATCTGATATTTGAAAAATTTTCCCGACTGTCTGATCAGGCTGCTGCTGGCGGGGCTGGTTTAGGTTTGGCTATTTGCCGTGAAATTGTTTCCAAGCTGATGGGACAGATTGCATATTTACCCGGGCAGGGGGGTGGCGCCTTTCGGGTTGCTATCCCACTGAAATCACCCCGAGGCAAAGCAGCCGAATAGCGGGTGATATCAATATTTTGTAAACCAAAATCCGACAAACTTACCGGAAACGAAGCGGGACCGGTAAAACCATGTCTGAGCAAACCAGTATATCGGCGTTGCGCCGGAAGATCGCGGCAAAACGCCCGAAGCCGGAAATGTCCCGGATGTCAGCGCAAAACGCCCTGCGTCAGGCAACGGTACGCGAGGCCCAGAAACTAGGCGGTCTGGTAGCCGTTGTTGCGGAACTGATACAAAAACGGATGATCGTTTCAGGTCTTGTTGATAGTTTACCGGATCCGGCAATGATCCTGTTGCTGAACGGGCCGGAGGGGGCTGTTGGGCTTGCCGTAATGGACGCGCAATTCATCGCGGGTGTGATTGAACATATCACCACCGGACGGGTTGTTCCGGGCCTTGCCGAGGTGCGCAACCCGACGCAGACTGATGCCATAATCACTGCGGACTTTATTGATTGTATTCTGGCCGGGTTTGACAGGAACCTACAATCTGTCCCGGACGCGCCGCCGGTATCGGGGTTCCGCTACAGTACAGTGTTGGAAGGCCCTCGTGCGGTTATGCTGGCATTGCCGGAAATCCCCTACCGATCTTTTCAGATGACGGTTGATTTTGCGGCGGGGCCCAAAACCGGCAGTATTTCGTTTGTATTTCCCTGGTACCGGGCCAACGTCGAACTTTTAGGTAAACAAAATTCAAGAAACTGGCAGGCAGTGCTGCATTCTTCGGTTTCCAAAGCCGAAGTTTCACTGGAAGCCATTTTGTACCGATTTTCAATTTCGTTGTCTGATGTGGTAAACTGGGATGCAGGAACGGTTGTGCCGGTTCCCGTTTCGCCATTGGCCGCGGTTGATCTGATAGGCAGCAACGGGCGAAAGGTTTCGGGGGCAAAACTTGGCCAGAGTACGGGAATGCGCGCCGTACGTTTACAAGTCAGTCCTGAACAGAACGCGTCCCTAACCGGTGAATCTGAGTTTGTCGGCTCCGGGCCAACCCCCTTGCAGGATGCCATAAACATTTCGGAACAAGCTGTACATCAGGATCTGGATACTTCAACCTCAACCTTGAATAATCAGGATGCTGAGAATGCATTGTTGTAAAGGATAGCAGCTATCTGGCCCGTTTTTGATGCACCTGAGGCGTAGTGCGGGTATTGACCTGAATCAATGTATACTAACCGTCGCGTGTATAGCGTTACTTCAGCAATTGGAGAAATCGTTATGACATCATCAATACCCCAAAGAAGAGCCACGTTAATGGCGCGGATGAAGGAATTGGATGGTCGTTTGCACGAAATTGAGGATGAGTTGGAATCCCATAATTCACGCGATTGGGAAGATCTGGCAATTGAACGTGAAGAAGATGAAGTTCTGGAAGGAATGGGGCTGTCCGGGCTTGAAGAAATGCGTGCAATTACCGCTGCACTTGAACGGATGGATGCTGGCGAATATGGCGCATGTGTAACTTGTGGTGACCAGATTTCAGCGGAACGGCTCGATGTTTTGCCATACACGCCATTTTGCCGAAAATGCGCAGGCAGCAAGGCCCAGGCGTCTTAGCCCCATCCAAACGGCCCTGCCGATGAAGGATGTTGATATGCCAACAAAACGTGAACTGAAAGAAATTGATCGGATCGTCGATACGGTGATCCATAACCCTGAAAATGCGGCTAAGCTGAAAGAGGTCCTGCATGGGGATCTTGGGCGTGTACCGGCAACAAGCATTCCCAAGTCCGTTGAGGATGATGAAGAAGATTTGTGGGATAATCTGCCGGTCTGAACCAGTGGTTGAGATCTTTTCTAGCGTATACTTACCCAATTTCCTCCGTGCGACCTGCCTGCGATGAACGGCACCCGGACCGTCGGCCAATCGCAGGGTGCGCAGATTTATCCAATGACGCGTCAGTGGTGTATCCTGGCTGATCCCCCTCGGCGCCAAACATCTGAACCGCCTGACCTGCTATCTTCAGGGCGATTGTGGGGGCCACGACCTTGATCTGGCTGATCCAAGAAGCGGCGGCGCGTGGATCACCCCGATCCATCATCCAGGCAGTTTTCAGGCACAACAAAAGTGCCTGTTCAATTTTTATTCGCGCTTCGGCGATTTGAACATAGTTGACGCCAAGCTGCGCGATGCGTTTGTTAAAGGCGCGGCGATCGAGCGATCGTTTAAACCTGAGTTCCAGCGCCTTTTCCGCCTGACCAATTGTACGCATGAAATGATGGATACGGCCCGGCCCCAAACGCCCCTGCGCAATTTCAAACCCACGGCCCCGGTTGCCCACCATTTTTCGCCATTCCGAACAAAATCATCGCCACCTCGAACGCAGGGCAAGGCGATGTTTTTAGCGTCGGATGAAGCCACGTCAGGTTCCGTCATCAGATTGGCCGAACGGATTTTCCCATCCGCCCTGAGCCGGAGCCTGATATGGAACATGTAATGGTGTGGCTGGTGGATAACATGCCAGTTGAAGACGGGCAGGTTGCGCTGGTTCGCGGGGATTTTCGCCTGAACAACATGATATTTGCCCCCACTGAAGGGCGGCTTATCGGATTGCTGGATTGGGAACTGTCCACCCCAGGTCACCCGCTTGCCGATCTGGCTTATCAAGCAGCACCATGGCGCTTGCCTTCCAATGGGGCGCGTGGTCTTGGGGGGGCGCCGCGATCTGGGGGTGCCCGATGAAGCCACCCATATTGCCCGTTACTGTGTGCGCCGCGGAATTGATCGGGTAGCTGACTGGTAGTTCTGTCTGCTGTTTTCGATGTTCCGGATTGCAGCCATTCTGGAAGAGGTGGTGCGAATGGCTATTAAAGTCATTTATGACCGGGGAATATGATTTAGCCCAGTAAAATTCCGATCACCACCATCATCAAGCCGATAGATGAAACCGCCAGTGCGCCCATATTCATCGCCACAAGGGATTGCAGTCGGGCGTTCATATCTTCGCCTTCCAACCCCTCGCGACGGGCTTTGGCTGCTGACATCACGCACCAGACCAATCCCGCGATACCAACTACGGAAATTACGGCACCTACCCAAATCAGCAATTCCATTGCGTTTTCCTTTGTTCAAAGCGATGACCGCGCCTAACACTATCCAAACAGTTGGGGCAAGCCGGGATCAGCTTGCCTATGGTTGAACACACGGGTAGGGATCGTGAAAATTAAATCCAGACAAGGCATGCCAAGATGAGCGATTCCAGCAGCGATATTTCCTACCGCGTAACCGCAGATGAACTGCGCCAGTTTATTGAGCGCTTTGAACGGCTGGACGCCGAAAAGAAGGATATCGCTGATCAGCAGAAAGAGG
>Ga0209344_10003413_pt1 | contig 15754 bp, 13 predicted proteins | sample Cruoilmetagenom6_FD_187293 | JGI IMG/M metagenome (GOLD analysis project Ga0209344, IMG submission 187293) | Oil polluted marine microbial communities from Coal Oil Point, Santa Barbara, California, USA - Santa Barbara Oil Seep Sample 6 (SPAdes)... | ecosystem: Environmental > Aquatic > Marine...
TTTCAATCAACCCGTTCTTCAATTCCTTAAAAACATATTCCTCCCGGTGATATGTAACATTTATATAAGGCGGCTGAAACTCCATCAACGGATCAATATTCTCAAAAATGGAATGAATATTTTCACCCTTTAAAGGAGGTAAAATCTCAAACGAAAACTGTGTTTTTCCGTTTCCGTTTTTTATGTGTTCGGTTACTTTCATAAAGCCCTCTATCCCCCGAAGGGGGAATTTACCCCTTGCTCCTGTACGTGGAACATTGGGGTGGTTAAACATTTATACTCAATATTTTTTTTCATAAATAAAGTTTTCTAATAATTGATATTTTAAAAGTCCCCCTTCGGGGGATTTAGGGGGCTTCTGCTATATTTGTTTTCAGCCAATTCGTGGCTTCTTCTAAATTCATATTTTTTCGCTTTGCGAAATCTTCTACTTGATCTTCCTTAATTTTTCCAAGTCCGAAATAGCGCGCTTCGGGATTCGCAAAATAATATCCCGAAACCGAAGCCGCTGGCCACATGGCCAAACTGTCGGTAAGTTCAACCCCAATATTTTCCTTCACTTTTAAAACTTCCCAAATGGTTCTTTTCTCTAAATGATCGGGACAGGCAGGATAGCCGGGCGCTGGGCGAATTCCTTTATATTTTTCTGAAATGAGGTCTTCGTTTGAAAGATTTTCCTCGGAAGCGTAGCCCCAATAGTTGGTACGTACTTCTTTGTGAAGATATTCCGCAAAAGCCTCTGCCAAGCGGTCTGCCAAAGCTTTTACCATAATCGCATTGTAATCATCGTGCTCCGCCACATATTTTGCAGCCAGTTCCGAAGTTCCAAAACCTGTGCTTACGCAGAAACAGCCAATATAATCTTGAATTCCAGTTTCTATCGGAGCTATAAAATCTGCCAAAGCAATGTTTGGTTTTCCTTTTGCTTTTTGGGATTGTTGGCGAAGCGTTCTAAAATGGAATTTCTCAACTGAAGAAACATTCTCGACTGCGCTCGAACTGACATTACGTAATTCAATATCGTCTTCCCCAATAGTATTCGCCTCAAAAATTCCAAAGACAGCTCGCGCTTCCAATAGTTTTTCTGAAATTATTTTTTGAAGCATTCGTTGCGCATCTTTGAATAATTCAGAAGCTTGTTCGCCCACAACTTCATCCGTCAAAATATTTGGGTATTTCCCGTGCAGTTCCCAACTTCGGAAAAACGGCGTCCAATCTATATAATTCAATAACAGATTTAAATCGAAATCATTTAAAACGTGAACCCCAAGTTGATTGGGGTTAACTATTTCAGAAGTTTTCCAATCAATTTGAAACTTGTTTTTCCGCGCTTTGGAAATAGGTAAATAGGTTTTTACCTTTTGTCGCTTCAAAAAATCCTGTCGGAAAGTGTTGTATTCCTTTTTCAAATTGTCTTTATACGAATCCGAAGTTTCCTTTTTCAGCAAATCGCCAACCACTGTAACCGCTCGCGAAGCATCATTTATATGTACCACGGCGCATTCGTACTCAGGATCAATTTTTACTGCGGTATGCGCCCGACTCGTGGTTGCACCGCCAATTAACAACGGAACTTTGAAATTTTGCCGTTGCATTTCCTTCGCCAAAAAAACCATTTCGTCCAACGATGGCGTTATCAATCCGCTCAAACCAATGGCATCCACGTTTTCTTCTTTTGCGGTTGCTATTATTTTTTCTGGTGGAACCATTACGCCCAAATCAATAATTTCATAATTATTACACGCCAAAACAACACCGACAATATTTTTTCCGATGTCATGAACATCCCCTTTTACAGTTGCCATCAATATTTTTCCAGCATTTTTTGAATCGCCAATTTGTGGGTTTTTCAGTTTTTCTTCTTCAATATATGGAAGCAAAAAAGCAACCGCTTTTTTCATCACCCGAGCCGATTTTACCACTTGCGGCAAAAACATTTTTCCGCTTCCAAAGAGGTCACCCACTACGTTCATTCCAATCATCAGATTGCCTTCAATTACCTCAATTGGTTTGCCGGCAATTTTACGCGCTTCTTCGATATCCTCTAAAATAAATTCGTCAATTCCTTTTACCAACGCTCTGGTAATGCGGTTTTGCAGCGGTTCTTCACGCCACGAAAGATCTATTTTGCTCTCTTTTGATTTTCCGACCACGTTTTCGGCAAAATCCAGTAATCGCTCTGTGGCATCTTCGCGCCGGTCGAGCATTACGTCCTCAACTCGTTCCAACAAATCTTTTGGAATATCGTCATAAACTTCCAACATAGCTGGATTTACAATCCCGATATTCATCCCTGCCTGAATGGCGTGGTACAAAAACACGGAATGCATCGCTTCACGAACGGGATCATTCCCGCGAAAACTAAAGGAAACATTACTCACACCGCCGCTTACGCTTACGTGCGGCAAATTTTCACGAACCCAGTGTGTAGCTTCTATAAAATCAATAGCATTTTTTCGATGCTCGTCCATTCCCGTTGCAACAGGAAAGATGTTTAAATCGAAAATAATATCCTCGGGTGCAAATTTCACTTGGTTCACCAAAATATCATACGATCGGCAGGCGATTTCTATTCTTCGGTCGTAATTATCGGCCTGTCCCGTTTCGTCAAAAGCCATCACGATGACCGCGGCACCGTAACGTTTTATGAGTTTTGCGTGATGGATAAATTCTGCCTCGCCTTCTTTTAAGCTAATGGAATTTACCACACATTTACCCTGAACCACTTGCAGTCCCGCTTCAATGATTTCCCACTTACTGCTGTCAATCATAATGGGAACACGCGAAATATCGGGCTCGGCAATTACAAGGTTCAAAAATTTCACCATCGCTTCCTTGCCATCAATCAAACCATCGTCCATATTCACATCGATGATTTGCGCGCCGTTTTCCACCTGCTCGCGGGCTACGGAAAGCGCTTCCTCAAAATTTCGTTCTTTTATGAGTCGAAGAAATTTCTTTGAACCTGCCACATTGGTGCGTTCTCCCACGTTTATGAAATTGCTTTCGGGGGTGATAATCAATGGTTCAAGACCGCTTAATTTTAGATATTTTTTATTTTTCATTTTTTATTTTTCTCTCTGCGTTCTCTGCGCCTTTGCGGTAAATTACTCCACCGCAAAGGCGCAGAGAACGCAGAGTTTTTAGAACTGAAGATTTTTCAGATCAACGTTTCCTCCAGAAATAATAATTCCAACCTTTTTATTTCTAAATTGTTCTTTATTTTTCAATAAAGCTGCAAAAGCAACCGCACTGCTCGGCTCAACGATAATTTTCATTCGTTCCCAAATGAGTTTCATTGCAAAAATAATTTCGGCTTCTTCAACCCTAATTATTTCTGAAACCAATTCCTTTATTATTGGGAAATTGATATCGCCGAGAAAGGTTTTGAGTCCGTCGGCGATTGTATTTGTGGTTTCGTTAAATTCTATTTTTCCACTTTTTAAACTTCGGAAAGCATCGTCAACTTCAAAAGGTTCGCCGCCGATTGTTTTGCAATAAGTGCCGAAATATTTCACCGAAAGTGCAGTCCCCGCAATCAATCCGCCGCCGCCAACGGGTGCGAAAATATAATCGAGATCGGGATGCGCTTGCAGCAATTCCGCTGCGGAAGTTGCGTTTCCAAGAATCACATTTTTATCGTTTGAAGGATGGATAAATGTGGCGCCGGTTTCTTTTTGAATTCGTTTGGCTTCGGTTTCTCTCGCAATCGGGGTTGATTCTGATTCTGTGATAATTCCGCCGTAACCTTTAACGGCTTCCTTTTTAACTTGCGGTGCATTTTCCGGCATTACAATGTATGCTTTAACGCCCAGATTTTTCGCAGCCAAAGAAAGCGCTTGTGCAAAATTTCCAGAGGAATGCGTTACCACACCAGCTTTTTTCTGTGCTTCGGAAAGTTGCAAAATGGCATTGGTCGCACCTCGCATTTTAAAAGCGCCCATCTTTTGAAAATTTTCGCATTTGAAGAAAATTTCAGCGCCGGAAAGTTCATTTAAATAGGAAGATTTCAGCACAGGAGTGTTGTGAACGTACGGTTTTACCCGCGTACACGCTTCTTCAACTTCTTGTTTAGTGGGAATCATACCGCAGCGTTTTCAGAATTAAAAACTGGTCTCGGTTTGTATTGCGAAGCGATTTCCGCAATTGCTTGAATATGTTCCGGTGTTGTTCCACAGCAACCGCCGATTATATTCACCAACTGTTTATCCAAATATTCCTTTACCTGTTCAGCCATTTGCACGGGAGTTTCATCGTATTCGCCGAACGCGTTTGGCAGACCCGCATTTGGATAGGCGCTCACGGCAAGATTGGTGCGGTTTGCAATCACTTCAAGATGGGGCGTGAGTTGTTTGGCGCCCAAAGCACAATTGAAACCTACGCTCAAAAGTGGAATGTGCGAAATTGAAATCAAGAATGCTTCTGCCGTTTGCCCAGAAAGTGTTCTGCCGGAAGCATCTGTAATTGTTCCGCTAATCATTATTGGGATGTCGAGATTTCTTTCTTCCTTTATCTCGTCGATTGCGAAAAGTGCTGCTTTTGCATTCAAGGTATCAAAAATGGTTTCTACCAAAAGGATGTCCACGCCGCCATCAATCAAAGCTTCACATTGTTGTCTGTAAGCAACGCGCAATTCTTCAAAAGAAATTGCACGAAAACCCGGATCGTTTACGTCCGGACTCATACTTGCGGTTTTGTTTGTCGGACCGATAGCCCCGGCTACAAAACGTGGTTTGTGCGGTTCTTTTGCGGTGAATTCTTCGGCTACTTTTTTTGCGATTTTAGCAGATTCGAAATTCAATTCATAAACCAAATCCTGCATATCGTAATCGGCCATTGCAATGGTAGTGCTGGAAAATGTGTTGGTCTCCACAATATCGGCACCTGCGGCGAAATATTTGGAATGGATTTCAGCAATGGCTTGTGGCTGGGTAATAGAGAGTAAATCGTTATTCCCTTGTACCAATTTATGAAAATCCTTAAACCGTTCGCCACGAAAATCTTCTTCGGAAAATTTATAGCGCTGCAGCATAGTGCCCATAGCGCCGTCGAGTATCAATATTCGGTTTTGAAGTGCTTGTTTTATTTTATTCATTTCTTGATTTTTTTGATTAAAGTTCGAATCTGCGTGAGGGATTGTAGCGGAAATCCTTTTTTGAGGCACGAAAAAAAGATTGCAGCGGAAAGCCCGACCCGAAGGGGCACGCCATAAAAAAATTATATCAAGAAAAGGTGAAGGAAAAACCTAATTGTTGTTATCTATTCCGCTCCCGAAGTCTCGGGACGGATAGAATGTAGCACCTTCATTCTGGCGAAAGGGTTGCTAAGGCGTCAAAGGGTCTATTCCCTCGGCCTTTCTTGATAACTTTTAACTATGAATATGAACTGATGCAAAGTAACATTATAAAGTTGGGAATACAAAATTTCTTTTGGCTATACTGAAGGACAAAAGACCGCTTCGCTAAAAGACAAAAGAACGAAAGAATCATTTTTTTAATCTTTTCATCTTTTTCGTCATTTCATCATTTTATCTCCTTCCCATTAAGTACAATGCTATAAGTGATTTTCACCGAAGCTTCCAACGTGATGGAAACCGAACAGTATTTTTCAAAACTGAGTTGCGTCGCACGGATGGCTTTTGCCTCGTCAATTTTGCCTTCCAAATACAGCGTTACGTGAATTGCCTCAAACGGTTTTGCGTCGCGCACTTCCTTTCGCTGGCCTTCCACCTCCATTTTATAGGAAGTGATTTCCTGTCGTTGTTTTTTCAAAATTGAAACAACATCTATCGCACTACAGCCGCCAACGCCCATTAGTAAAAGTTCCATCGGGCTTGCGCCTTTGGAAGGTTCGTCGGTTTTGTTGTCGATTAGAACTGGAACTCCGGAAGCGCCTTTTGCTTCAAAAAGATAGTTGTCGTTTATTCTGTTTAGCGAAACTTTCATAGTTATTATTTTTTATAGAATTTATGACATTTGGGCTACCAGAAGCTAATAACTGTTTGAATGATAATTCAGTTTGAGATTTTGTTTATCGATTAAATATGTGGAAAAACAAGCCGGCGTTCCATATTGATCAAGATTAATTTTTCCCTCTATTTTTTTATCCTCTTTTATAAACAAAAATTCTAAACGCTTTAGTTTTTCAGGTTCCATAACTAATAATACTAAACGGTTTTTAAAAAGAAATGCACCTGAAATTATTAGACTATTCCATTCAACTTCAGTATCCCCAATTATTCTAGTACTAGAAGTAAGGAATAGTTTATCTAAACCATTGAATTCTGCAAACCTAATACAATAATTAATTGGTGATTTTTCTAAATTATTCTCTTCATTACATTTGTCAAAAGCATAAAGTTCTTTGATCATTTTATATGATGGAGTGAATAAATCAGTTTCGAAGGCATAAGTTTTCTCATCATTTTGTGAATACAAAACATTTGAAAAAAAGAAAATCGAAAAAATTACTAATACTTTTTTTTGCATTTGTTAAAATAATAAATTTTTAAATTAAAAACTTTTCTGTCTTATGTCTTGCAGCGCAGCGGTCTTAAGTCTTTTTCAATCTTTATCGCTAATCCGCAAAATATCACCGAAAACGCCTCGAGCTGTAACTGCTGCTCCCGCGCCGGCGCCTTGGATAACAATTGGATTATCGCCATAACTTTCTGTATAAATTTCAAAAATGGAATCGCTCCCTTTAAGAGCACCCAACATACTATTTTTAGGAACCGAAGTTAAATTTACGGTTAAAATTGCACCCGTTTCTTTTGACAAATCGCCGTGCAAATCTGCTACGTAACGAAAAACACAATCTTTTGGTTGGTTTTTCTTTTTGATTTGAAACGGTACGTCCAATTCCTGCAATCGATTCAAAAATTCTTCTTTTGAAACGTTCCGCAAATCTTTTGGAATTAAATTTTGAATTGAAATATCATCAAACTCATTGTGCAAATCCAATTCACGTGCTAAGATAAGTAATTTCCGTCCAACGTCATTGCCGCAAAGGTCTTCCCGCGGATCCGGTTCTGTAAATCCTTTATCGATTGCCGATTTTAAAACCGAACTAAACGACCTATCTTCCTCAGAAAAAGTATTGAAAATATAACTCAACGAACCTGAAAAAACGCCGCGGATCCGCGTAATATTCTCACCCGAAAGATGCAAAAGTTTAATGGTATCTATCAACGGAAGTCCAGCGCCTACGTTGGTTTCATATAAATACTGCCGTTTTTTTGAAGTCAACTTTTCACGAAGTTCTTTGTAAAAATTCAAATCCAACGTATTGGCGATTTTGTTCGAGGAAACCAAATGGAATCCGTTTTCCACAAAGGATGAATAATTCTGTACAAAGCTAGAATCTGCTGTATTATCTACCAAAATAAGGTTTTGAAGATTATTATTCTTTGCGAAAGAAATCACTTCTTCCGGAATGTATTTTTTTCCTGATTCGGTTTTTTCCTCCAACCAATTTTTGCTCAATCCATTTTGCTGAAGCAAAACGGTTTTTGAATTTGCGATTGCGAAAATATTCAGGTCTAAATCGCGTCTTCGTGAAATCTCTTCTTTCGAGGAAATTATTTGATTCACCAAATGGCTTCCCACATTTCCGTGTCCGAAAATGGCGATGTTTATCTTTTTCTTTTTAATCTTTTCCAGATTTATCAATTGTTCCAAAGGAATTTCAACTGTTGCTGCGCTCATCTTTTTTGGGTTTAATAGGTTAAAATTTCTTTGGATTTTTCAATTGTCTTGAAGGCTTCAGCAAGATCGTTGATCAAATCTTCGGCATCCTCAATTCCGCAGGAAAGTCGGATTAAGGAATCATTAATTCCTGCATTCAAGCGAATTTCTCGCGGAATGGAAGCGTGCGTCATTTGTGCGGGATGGCAAAGCAAACTTTTAACGCCCCCAAGACTTTCCGCCAATTTGAAATATTCGGTACTGGTTACAAATTTTACGGCAGCCTCCTGTGTGTCATTTTTTAAACTGAAAGAAACAATCCCTCCAAACAAACCATTTTGCTGCTTTTTGGCGATTTCGTGGTTTTTATGGGTTTTTAAACCTGGGTAATGTACTTTTTCAACCGCATCTTGGTTTTCCAAAAACAAAGCTACTTTCAGTGCATTTTCGCATTGCTTTTTATAGCGAATGTCTAAAGTTTCTATACCTCGAATAGTCAAAAAACAATCCCACGGACCTAAAATTCCGCCTGAAGCATTTTGGACGAACTTAATTTTTTCTGAAAGTTCCTGCGTGTTTGTAATCACCAAACCTGCAACCAAATCAGAATGGCCGCCGATGTATTTGGTACCGCTGTGAATTACAATATCTGCACCCAAATCAATTGGTTTTTGGGCAATTGGTGACGCAAAAGTGTTGTCGACAACCAATAGCGCATTTACACTTTTCGCAACTTTTGAAATGGCTTCGATATCTGAAATTTTCAAAGTTGGGTTGGTTGGCGATTCAATCCAAACCAGTTTTGTTTTTTTTGAAACTGCGTTTGCAATGTTTTCAACTTCAGTAGCATCAACATAGTTTACTTTTATTCCCAATTTTTCATAAACGTGGGTAAAAAGCCTATACGCACCGCCATAAATATCGTCAACCGCGACGATTTCATCTCCTACAGAAAGCAATTTTAAAACTGAATCAATTGCCGCCAAACCTGTTGCAAAAGCAAAACCGGAATGGCCGTTTTCTAGTTTTGCAACTACATCTTCCAGCACTTTTCGGGTTGGGTTGTTGCTTCGGGCGTAATCAAAACCTTTGTTAACGCCCGGCGCTTCTTGAATAAAGGTTGATGTTTGATAAACCGGAACGGAAATAGCTCCCGTTAACGGATCACTTGGAATGGAATGGATAATTTTTGTTGCACTCATTTTTCTAATTTTTTTGAGTTAATAAATAGATTAAACCAAAAGTCAAAATGCGCCTTGCGACGTACTTCAATAGAAAAATGTTAAAAAGAATGAAAGCAATTTTTTCAGAATCGAAAAAATTGTCTTGTCGTTATCTATCGCCAACTTTGAAGATTTCAAAATTGTTGTAGAATGTAGCACCTTCTTTCCGGAGAAAGGGTTGCTAAGGCGTCATAGGGTCTATTCCCTCGGCCTTTCTTGATAACATTTCAATAAAGTTTTGAACTTTGTGAGGGCAAATATAGCGTCAGAAAAATTTAATAACCAAATTTTTCGCCAAAAAACTTCAAATAAAATTGCGGTTCATTTAATTTTTTTACTTTTGCCCTAGACAAATTAAGAGGAAAGATTTGACTGATTGCAACCTCAATAAAAAATGCTAAAGGCAGTGAAAACTTCCCTTCGGCGCTCTCGTCAAATCTTCTGAAAAATATAATTTTTAAAACCATTTTATGGCCTATTTATTTACTTCGGAAAGTGTTTCCGAAGGACACCCAGACAAAGTTGCGGATCAAATCAGCGATGCGCTTTTAGATAATTTTTTAGCATTTGACCCAGAGTCAAAAGTGGCTTGCGAAACTTTAGTTACCACCGGACAAGTTGTTTTAGCCGGTGAAGTGAAAAGCAATACCTACCTCGATGTACAAACCATTGCTCGCGATGTGATAAACAAAATTGGTTACACAAAAGGAGCTTATAAATTTAGTGGAGATTCTTGCGGGGTTATCTCTTTAATTCACGAACAGTCGCAAGATATCAACCAAGGTGTGGACCGTGAAAACAAAGAAGAACAAGGCGCTGGTGACCAAGGGATGATGTTCGGTTATGCTACCAAAGAAACCGAAAACTATATGCCATTGGCATTGGATATTTCGCATAAAATTTTGATTGAATTGGCTGCGCTTCGCCGTGAAGAAAACGAAATTAAATATTTGCGTCCCGATGCAAAAAGCCAAGTAACTATTGAATACAGCGACGATAATGTTCCACAGAAAATTGTTGCAATTGTTGTATCCACACAGCACGATGACTTTGACGAAGACGAAAAAATGCTTTCGAAAATCAAAAAGGACATAACCGAAATTTTGATTCCGAGAGTGAAGAAATTGCTTCCGGAATATGTTCAAAAATTGTTTAATGATGATATTGTTTACCACATAAATCCAACCGGAAAATTTGTAATCGGTGGCCCGCACGGCGATACAGGTTTAACAGGAAGAAAAATTATTGTTGACACTTACGGTGGAAAAGGAGCTCACGGTGGCGGTGCTTTTAGCGGAAAAGATCCGAGTAAAGTGGACAGAAGTGCGGCTTATGCTTCACGACATATTGCAAAAAACCTTGTTGCAGCCGGTGTGGCTGATGAAGTTTTGGTACAGGTTTCTTACGCAATTGGCGTTGTGGAACCGACTTCCATTTTGGTGAATACATACAATTCTAAAAATGTTAATTTGTCTGACGGCGAAATCGCAAAAAAGGTTTCAGAAATATTCAATATGCGTCCTGCTGCTATTGAAAAAAGGTTGAAATTGAGAAACCCAATTTATTCCGAAACCGCTTCTTACGGGCATATGGGAAGAGAGCCAAAAACTATTACCAAAACTTTTGAAAGTCCTTATAATGGGCAAATAACAAAAGAAGTTGAGCTTTTCACTTGGGAGAAGTTGGATTATGTTGATAAGGTGAAAGATGCTTTTAATTTGTAATTATGTCAGGTTGAGCGCAGTCGAAACCTATCACGTTTAGCAGTTCTCGACTGCGCTCGAACAGACAAAATGAAATAAATTCCAAAATTCAAATCCCAAATTCCAAAGAATACACTTGGAATTTGGGATTTATTTTTTGTGATTTGAAAAAATTACATTCCCCCTTTTCTTTCCGGAACTCTTGGCGTGGGCCAGGTTTGTCGTTCTCCTGTTTTATCATCAATCGGCAGGATAACTTGCTCTCGCGAAGTTTTAGCATCATCTTCAGAAGCCATATACGCTAATATTGCAGTTAAAATCACATTGCTTTGCACGTCGTCAAAAACAATCTTATCATAGGTATCACGGTTGGTGTGCCAAGTGTAATTCCAGTAATTCCAGCTAAGCGAACTTAAACTGAAGGCCGGAGCTCCTGCCGCAACAAAGCTTGCATTGTCCGAACCGCCCCGTGCTGGCCAGCCCGGGAAAGTGGTTTCAATATTTTTTCGAATAGTGTCGGGAACTGCACGTAACCAGCGCGACATATAATCATACGATTGTAAAAAACCTGCACCGTTAATACTTGTGACTCTTCCAGTTCCATTATCTTGGTTGAAAACTGCTTGAATATTACTTACAATTTCGGGATGATCTGCAACAAATGATGAAGAACCATTTAAACCCTGCTCCTCGCTTCCCCAATGTCCTACCAAAATGGTTCGCTTTGGATTGGGATATACTTTTTTCAGAATTCGCATGGCTTCCATCATAACCAATGTTCCCGTTCCATTATCAGTAGCTCCCGTTCCGCCGTCCCACGAATCAAAATGTGCTGAAAGTATAACATATTCATCAGGTTTTTCAGTTCCTTTTATTTCTGCGATGGTGTTGAAAGTAGGAACTCTTCCCAAATCTTTGGATTCCGCAACTACGTGAATTTTTGGTTTGTCACCGTGTTCCACCATTCTGTAAAGCATAGTGTAATCTTCCAGTTCAATATCTACTGAAGGGATTTTTTTAGTACGGGCTCCAAAAATTTTATTCACTCCAAAGCCTTTGGACCAATAGGAGTCGACAATTCCTACCGCTCCGGCTTCTTCCAACGCAGGTATAATGCTTCGTCTATCGTAACCGCTTCGCTTTATGTTTTCGTCCCACACTTTCGTCTGTTCTTCTCTTTCAGTTTTCATCTTTTCGAAAGATTCGGGTGTTGCAAATTCTTTCCAGTTTTCGTCGGGACGGCCCGTGGGTTGCTTCATTGCTACCATTACAAATTTCCCCTTCACATTCGGCAACCATTTTTTGAATGAAATTGAATCTTTTATTTCAGGAAGTACAATCAATTCAGCAGTTACACCTTTTGAAGAAGTTCCGGGATTCCAAGCCAATTGCGTTCCATCCAAAGTCTGAATTCTTGGATAAACCATATCAATATGCGTAATGCCGCGCTCCCAGCCTTTCCATTCGCCCCATTGCTGGTTTTCTGCGGAAATTCCCCAACTTTTATATTTTGCTACAGCCCAATCGTGAGCTTGCTGCATTTGTGGAGTTCCAACCAATCGCGGACCAATATCGTCCAACAATTCGTGACCAAGAATTTCGAGTTGTGAATTTTCATAAGCCTCTTTTTGAATGTTTTCAATTACAGGGTTTTTTTCCTGCGAAAACACTGAAAAGGTTGAAAATAAAAAAAGGGATAGTGTAAAGAAGAATAGTTTTTTCATAGTAATAGGTTAATTTTCTGAAGTATTTTTCAGAAATAAAAAACATAAAACTACAACTATTTTCAGAAAGGAAAAATCTTAAATAATATTGTGATTTCGCGCCTTTTGAACGGCTTCAATCTTGCTGTGCACCTGTAATTTTTTGTAGATATTTTCAATGTGTTTTCTAACGGTGCTGGGCGAAAGGAAAAGATGATCTGCAATAACTGTATAACTCAAGCCTTTGCTCAACTGTTCCAAAACCTCAACTTCGCGGGTGGAAAGTGAGATTTCCTCTTGATCGCGCGGGTTTTGAATGTCTATCGGATTTCTGAGGAGTTTCAGAGTTTTCATGGCGATGGAAGGATTCATCGCCGCACCGCCATTCAAGGTTTCCAAAATCCCTTCGTATAAATCTTTTGGATTGATTTCTTTCAGTAAATAACCGTCAGCACCGGCTTTTATCGCATTGAAAATATGCTCGTCATTGTCAAAAGCGGTGAGCATAATTATTTTGATGTGCGGATATTTCTGTTTTACTATTTGAGTAGTTTCAATGCCGTTAAGCACAGGCATTTCAATATCCATCAAAATTAAATCGAGGTTGTGATTTTCTTGCAGTTTTGTGAGAAGTTCGCTCCCGTTCAAGGAAGTATGCTTTACGGAAACATCTTCAAAAAAGGAAAGTTTTTCCTTTATGGCGTTTATAAGAAAAGTGTTGTCGTCAACTATTGCAATTTTAAGCATCTTTGGTACGGTTAGTTGTTTTAAAGATACTAAAAATACATTTTAAGGATTACTGAAAAAATAGGGCAATTGCCGTATTAATAAAAATGTAAAGATGAAAGTCACTCTTTCGGAAAATTCAGGATCACTTTTGTGCCCTTGTTTATTTTGGAAACAAATTTAATATTTCCTCCAATCTCTCTGGCACGCTTTTTCATATTGTTCAATCCATTTCCAAGCTCGGTTGTATCTGGATTGAACCCGATTCCGGTATCTGTGATTTCAACAGTGTATTTATTTTCTTTTTCAGAAATGTTCACTTCAATCTCATCTGCCGAAGCATATTTCAAAGCGTTGTTTACCGCTTCCTGAATAATTCTGTAAATATTCATTCCTTCCACCGAAGAAAAAATATGTGTTTCATCAACATTTTCATCAATGTTAAACGAAAAATCAGTTCTCCCCGAAGCATTTTTTGCGTGTTCAATGAAGTTTGCGATGCGCGTTTGAAGATCTTCAAAGGTTATATTTTCCTTGTTCATCGCCCAAATGGTATCGCGCAGTTCATAAATGGTCTGTTGCGTAAAACTGCTGATACTGTTAAGTTTATTGCCCAATTTCTCGCTAATGTCTGAAAATCCAAATTTTAAATTATCGATGCTTGAGATAATGAAAGTAAGCTGTGCGCCAATGTTGTCGTGCAGATCCCGCGAAATTCTTAAGCGTTGTTCCTGTAATTTGTTTTGGGTTTCAATTTTTGCCAAAGCAGAGGTCAATTCGGCTTCTTTTTGAAGTTGTCGATTCTTCATTTTTTGCTGATTGTAAAGCAAGTAACCCAATAATCCTAAAATTAAAGCTAGCCCTAAACTGCCAAAAATAAAGGTATTTTTGCGGCGGACTTCCAAATCTTTTTCCGCAAGTTGGGCGCGTTGTTCCAGAATTTCGTTTTGCTTCTTTTCGGTTTCAAACTCAATATTGAGCGCAGCAATACTTTCCTGCACTTTTATACTGTGAACACTGTCTTTAATTGCTGAATACTGCTCAAAATAATACAAAGCTGAATCTGTATTGTTCAGTTTTTTGAATATATCTGAAAGCATTTTATAGTTGTACTGCGTAAGATTTCGATATTGCTTTTTAAGCGAAATGGGCAATGATTTATGCATAAACGGAATTGCGTCGTTCCATTTTTTTTCGGCCATAAAAACCTCGCCTAATTGTGTGTAATTTTCAGCAATCCCCAAAGAATCTGCCCAAACTAATCGTTGCTGAAGTGATTTATTGAAATATTCCCTCGATTTTGAAAAATTTTCCTGCAAGCCATAAGCTCCTGCCATATTACTCCAACTGTAGGGAATACCTATAGTGTCGTTAATTTTTATTTTAATTTCCAACCCTCTATTAAAATAATATAGCGCACTGTCCAACTCATTGTTTATTTCTTTTAATACCCCATAATTGTTGTAAATATCTTTAAGCAGCTCTTCAAGTTTATTGGCTTCTGCAACTGCTTTTCCCTTTTGCATATAATAAAGCGCATTCTTTAAATCGCGATATTTCATGCTATAGCCCAAACCTGCATAATAGCCAGCAATTTTGTCCGTCTGGTTTAGTTTTTCATAGATAGTTATAGCTTGAATGGTGCTTTTGGTGCTTTCTTCATATTTACCCTGATAGCTATAAACCAATCCCAATTGTGAATATCCATCCGCAACGCCAAGTTCGTACGAAATTTTTTCGGCTGCTTTTATATTTTTCTTAAAAAGGGCAACAATGGAGTCTTGCGGAATATTGAGCCCTTGAACATAAAGTTTGTTGATGGAATCTATTTGTTGCTTATTCTGCGAATAAATAGTGGCCGAGCCCAGCAAAACACAAAAAAGAAGTAAAAATCTCACCATATTTTACAGAATAATTTCTGGTTGTACTACAAGCACTTCTGTTAAATTGTGCTTTAAAAAACTATAGTCCTGCAATCCAGAATTTCTAAATTTTATTTGATTGCCATTTAAGAAAATAGCCTGTTCCAAGCTATTGATTTTTGACGAATGTACATTCTTAATGGCTCTATTTTTAGTATAAAAATAAAATATTAGCCCAAAAATAATGGCCAGCACTATTAAAAGTATGATTAATGGCAAATACATAAAGGTATGCTAGATTTAAACTTTAAAGATATGTTTCTTTCTAAATTTTTAATATAGGGCAAATGCCCTATTTGATTGGGTGATATTTATATTTTTTCAATTGAAAAACATGAAACCTCAAAATAAATAAAAACCCCATAGTTGAACATGGGGTTTTAAACTTTGGGCGTCCCTCATTTCGCCCTCGGTCGGAAAAATAATCTGGTTAGTAGATTACCTCTTAATTACTATTAAACAAATATGCCTCATAATAAAGTTAAAATCAATAAGGCAGTTGACGTATTGTTGAGGTTTCAGCTTTCAAATTCTAAAACTTAAACGACGCCAAAACCTCTAAACCCATCAACTTCTCAGCTCATCGACTTCTAAAAAAAAACCGGAGGAAAAACTTGCGTTTCGCCCCCGGCCCACGTAAAAACCTCAACATAGAGATTTTCTTTAGTGCTTTTGGCTATTAAAAATTTAAATCGAAAGAACCCTCAGTAATATTTTTTATGGACTGGTCCCCATTTACGTTTTTAGCCATAAAATTGAAAGTACCTTTGATTTTAGTATCTGTTTTTTCAG
>Ga0209344_10003415_pt1 | contig 15742 bp, 19 predicted proteins | sample Cruoilmetagenom6_FD_187293 | JGI IMG/M metagenome (GOLD analysis project Ga0209344, IMG submission 187293) | Oil polluted marine microbial communities from Coal Oil Point, Santa Barbara, California, USA - Santa Barbara Oil Seep Sample 6 (SPAdes)... | ecosystem: Environmental > Aquatic > Marine...
CGTCGTGCAAAAAAGAGAAATTTCAGATCCTTATGGATTACCCGTATCAACGCGGGTGCAAGACAGCATGGAATGTCTTATTCACAATTTATGGGAAGTTTAAAAAACAGTGGAATCGAACTTAACCGTAAGGTTTTGGCAGATTTGGCGATGAACCACCCAGAGGCTTTTGCCGCAATAGTAAAACAAGTAAAATAAGACATTTATAAACTATATTATTTCGCCTAAAGACCGCTTCAGAAATGAGGCGGTTTTTTTTATGTGAAAAATGCAACTAAAGAAGTTTCAGTATCTTCGTTAAAAATAGACGAATGCTTCGAACTGTACTTCTTCTTTTTATAATGTTTATTATTTCGGGAAATTTTCTTTTTGCACAGAAAGGAACAGGAAAACGTTATAGAATTGACCGTTACGAATCTATTTATCTTCCTTTAGGTAAAATTTCGTTTGCAGATAAACTTATTGAATATAAAGTGGGAATCCCTCCACCCATTCAAAAATATAGAGATAGTTTGCAGTGACTTCACGAACCGAACTATAAAAATTACCAAACGCCTAACTTTATTTCTTTGGGCTGCGGAGGAAGTTTAACTGTAGAGTTTACCGATAACGGTTTTATGAATTTACCCGGGGACGATCTATATTTATTTGAAGTAGGCCCGTCCAAGGAACCTGCAAAAATAGAAATTTCTCAAAATGGAGTAGATTGGTTGTATGCCGGAAAAATAGCGGGCGGAAAGTCATCCATAGATTTAAGCCAGGAAGGAATTGACTCCGAAACCGTGTTCTATTTTCTCAAGGTTACCGATTTAAAAGATCTCTGCAAAAGCAAAAGTGCCGGTGCGGACTTGGACGCTATTGGAGCGATAAACAGCGTAATAAAACTCACAATAAATGCCGACGTTCTGTTTGATGTGGCAAAATATGATTTAAAGGAATCGGCCAAGAATGGCCTCGATTCTTTATCAAAAACTATTCAAAAAGTAGATAAGGCCACTATTTTGATTATGGGACATACTGATAGTGATGGCGAAGAAAATTCAAATATGATTCTTTCTGAAAAAAGGTGTATTTCAGTTAAGAATAGATTGTTGGAAATTTTTGGGGAAGACGCTCTATATGAATTCGAAATAAAGCCTTTCGGCGAAAGCAAGCCACGCTTCCCAAATGATTCCGAAGAAAACAAACAACAAAACAGAAGGGTAGAAATAACTGTTTTACCGCCTAAGGATTATTATGAAAGTTTAATTAGGCAATAGGGATTTGGGATTTGGGATTCAAAATTATTAGGTTTTCTGCTTTTTCTTTTTCGCAGCAGGAAATAATACGTTGTTCAAAATAAGTCTGTAGCCAGGAGAATTTGGGTGAAGCGCTAATTCGGTTTTCGCATCCCCTACCCTGTGTTGGTAATCTTCGGGATCGTGACCGCCGTAAAAAGTAAAGAAACCTTTTCCCTTAATTCCATGAATGTATCGTGCTTCGCCGTTTGTTTTGTTTTCGCCCATTACCAAAACATTGCTTTTAATTTCATCTGGATCAAAAGAAGTCGTTTGCCCCATAAAACCTTTTACTAAAGCAGTGTGGTTTTGATTTAGCATTGTAGGGATTGGGTCCCATTTAGCTGAATAATCCATTAAAGTAAAGTAGTCAGATTCTTTTGCAATCCTTCGCTTTTCGGTCATATCTATGCTGGAAAACTCGTACACCATTGGGCTGCGCTCCAAAATATAGTCTTTAAATGCAAAGGTTTTGTTATAATCTATTTTGCTTTGATAGCCCGGTTCGCTCGGGTCGCCGTCAAACATGGGTTCACAAATATCAACTCCTTCAGCGGAAAGAGCTATGTCAAAACTATCGGTAGCGCTGCACATAGCGAACATAAAACCACCGCCAATTACATAGTCGCGAATCTTTTTGGCAACGTCCAGTTTCTCTTCGGAAACTTTATTATAACCAAGTTTTGCGGCCAGAGCTTCGGCTTTAGCCTTTTCTTCAATATACCAAGGAGCAGAACGATAAGCACGGTAAAACTTTCCATATTGCCCCGTAAAATCTTCATGGTGCAAGTGAAGCCAATCGTAAAGAATCAGTTGATCTCCCAGTACTTCTTCATCATAAATAACCGTATATGGAATCTCTGCATACGTTAAAACCATCGTCACGGCATCGTCCCACGGAAGATTTCCTTTCGGGGAATAGACTGCAACTTTAGGAGCTTTTTCAAGAACAACCGCATCCATATTTTTGGAAGGACTGCTTATATCCGTAAGGATTTGTTCGGTTCTGCTATCGGAAATTACTTCGAATGACACTCCACGTATCTGGCATTCCTTTTGAATTTCGGGAGAATCCGGCATTAAAAAAGATCCGCCGCGATAATTAAGCAACCATTTCACTTTTTGCTGCTTTTCCAAAACCCAATAGGTAATACCATAGGCTTTTAAGTGTTCTTTCTGGCTTTCGGCATCCATTGGAATTAGAATATAGGACGCTGAAGCTTTAGTGGAAAAAAGTATTAAAAATAGGAGTAAAATGAAACGTTGCATCATACGAAGATAACGACAATTTTTAAGCCAAAGTACTTACAGATTATTAAAACGGCACATCATTATCTTCATCGATAGAAAAATCGGCATTCATAGAACTTCCAAATGCTTCGTTGGGCGACGGCAGATTTTTAGTCTTAAAAGTATCGTCGTTAGCCGCATCGTTCATTCTGGAATGAATTTCCATCGGCGTATCGAAAGTATCGAGACTTTCAAACTTACCGAGATGACCGATAAATTTCAAACGAATTTCATCCAAACCACCGTTACGGTGCTTTGCGACAATGAACTCCGCTTGCCCGGCCGTTGGCGTGTGCTCTTCATCATCCCATTCGTCAATTTTATAATATTCGGGACGATAAATAAATGAAACGATATCGGCATCCTGCTCGATAGCTCCCGATTCACGAAGATCGGAAAGCAACGGCCGCTTGCTGCCACCACGGGTTTCGACTGCACGGGAAAGCTGGGAAAGTGCAATTACCGGAATATTCAATTCCTTAGCCAATGCTTTTAGGTTTCGGGAAATTGTGGAAATTTCCTGTTCCCGGTTTCCTCCTTTTTGGCTACCTCCTGCCGTCATCAATTGCAAATAATCTACAATTATAAGCTTAATGCCGTGCTGGGAGGAAAGTCTTCTTGCCTTTGCACGAAGATCAAAAATAGAAAGCGAAGGTGTATCGTCTATAAAAAGTGGTGCTTTTTCAAGACCTTTTACTTTTACGTTCAATTGCTCCCACTCATGTTTTTCGAGATTTCCGGTACGTAGTTTTTCTGAACTCAACTGTGTTTCGGAAGAAATTAAACGTGTAATAAGTTGTACGGATGACATTTCCAAAGAGAAAAAAGCTACGGGAATGTTATGCTCTACAGCAATATTTCGGGCCATGGAAAGCGTCAATGCCGTTTTACCCATACCAGGTCGGGCGGCGATAATTATTAAATCACTTGGCTGCCAGCCGGAAGTTAATTTATCAACCTTAGTGAAACCTGATGGAACACCAGAAAGTCCTTCTTTATTGGCTATTTCCTCAATTCTTTTCTTCGCTTGGATTACAAGATTTTGGGCGGTTTCTGAAGAACGTTTAATGTTGCCCTGTGTAACTTCGTATAATTTTGCTTCGGCGTTGTCCAAAAGATCAAAAACATCGGTTCCTTCGTTATAGGAATCCTCTATAATTTCGTTTGAAATTTTAATCAAACTTCGTTGAATATATTTCTGAAGAATAATGCGAGCGTGAAACTCAATATGTGCCGAAGATGATACTTTTTGAGTCAATTGAATCAAATAAAACTCACCGCCAACGAGTTCTATTTTTCCCTGCTTCTTAAGTTGTGTTGAAACGGTTAATAAGTCTACAGGTTGGCTGTCTTCAAACAAATCGTGAATGGCCTCAAAAATATGTTGATGCGATTGTTTATAGAAAACTTCAGGATGTAGGATATCTATTACTTCATCTACCCCTTTTTTGTCAATCATCAAAGCGCCTAGTACAACTTCTTCTAAATCAATAGCTTGGGGCGGAATTTTGCCTTTTTCAAGTGATATAACTTGCGAAGAACGGGTTGAAAAACTGGTTTGAGGTTTGATTTTTTCCATGAAGCGAATGTAAAGAAAATGTTAAGAGGATTAGATGATTTTTTGTTTTACTATATTAACCGTTCTTCAACAATTGAACTGTTGAAAAGTAGAAAAAATTGTTGATAACGCGTAAAAAAATCCGAGGCTTTCCCCTCGGATTTACGGTATGTTAAGCTATTGTTCAATTTAACTTTTGAACTCGCCCATTTCCAAATATTTTTCCATCCTTTTTTTGACCAAATCGGTTGGGGATAACATTTTTAAGGTAGTGTATGACTTTTCAATTGCACCTGCAACAGTTGTAAAGGTTTTCTCACGGTTGCTATGCGCGCCGCCCAAAGGTTCCTTAACAATTTCATCTATGAGCTTAAGTTTTTTCATATCAGTAGCAGTAAGTTTCAATGCTTCGGCAGCCTGTTCCTTAAATTCCCAGCTTCGCCATAATATGGAAGAGCAACTTTCGGGAGAAATTACGGAATACCATGTGTTTTCAAGCATTAGTACCTTATCGCCCACGCCAATTCCCAACGCGCCGCCGCTCGCTCCTTCACCGATTATTACTACAATAATTGGTACTTTTAATCGTGTCATTTCAAGAATGTTTCGAGCAATGGCCTCGCCCTGTCCTCTTTCTTCCGCTTCTAGGCCTGGAAATGCTCCCGGTGTATCTACAAAGCAAACTACAGGTAAATTAAATTTTTCCGCAGATTTCATTAAACGCAGGGCCTTTCTGTAACCTTCGGGATTCGCCATTCCAAAATTCCTGAACTGGCGCGTTTTTGTATTATAGCCCTTTTGTTGGCCTACGAACATATAACTTTGGTCGCCTATTTTACCAAGGCCACCTACCATAGCCTTATCATCCTTAAAGCTTCGGTCGCCATGCAATTCCAAAAATGAATCGCCACAAATGGCCTTTATATAATCCATTGTATACGGACGATCTGGGTGGCGCGAAAGCTGCACACGCTGCCAAGGTGTAAGGTTTTTATATATTTCCTTTTTGGTTTCGTTAAGCTTTTTCTCAATCTGTTTGCAGGTATTGGTCACATCTACATCGCTTTCTTGGCCAATTAGACATGCCTTTTCGTATTGTTCCTGCAATTCTTTTATAGGGAGTTCAAAATCAAGATATTCCATAATTTTTCCTTCGATTTATAAAGGTTGGTGTACAAAGATAAAATTTTGTTTTAGGTGGTATGCAATCTTCTTCGTTTTCTTTCTTGGGTAATTTTAATGATTCCGTTGGCAATTACCGTGAGCAGAATGATGCCTGCGCCATAATAAAATTGCGGACTCATATTCTCAGAATCGCCCAAAACAATGAGCGCCAAGATGATGCCATATACTGGCTCCATGTTTATAGTAAGCATTACGGTATACGGGCTTATCCACTTCATCACGTGAATGGATGCTATAAAAGCATAAGCAGTACAGGCCGATGCCAGGATTATTAAATAAATCCAGTCGTGGGCCGAAACGGTAAAGAATTCTGCAGTGAATTTTCCGGCAAAGGCTAGATAGATTGTAATTCCAATAACACCGAAAAGCAATTCATAAAATGATATTGCCGATGCTTTATGCTCCAGCACAAATTTTCCATTGATTACAGAAAAAAGCGCACTTAAAAACGCTGAAACAAGTGCCAAGATAATTCCAAGGGTGTAGGAAGCTTCAACGTCAAAAATAATGTAAAGCCCGATTACCACAATTAATCCGAACAAAACTTCATAAAAAATGATTTTTCTGCCATACAGCAGTGGTTCAAGTAAGGAGGCAAAAAAAGCACCCGTTGAAAGCACAGCCAGTGTTACCGATACATTGGAAGCTTTAATCGCTCCAAAAAATGTAAGCCAATGCACTGCGATAAGAATGCCGGCAAAACAAAATTTTCCCAAAGTCTTTGGAGAAAACTTTAAATTTTCTTTTCTAAAAATCAAAAACAGAAAAACAATACCTGCCGCCAGTAACATTCTGTACCAAACCAATGGGATTGCCTCCAATGAAATCAAGGCGCCCAGGACCGCGGTAAACCCCCAAATAAAAACTATAAAATGTAGGTGCAGGTAGTTGAGGAGCTTATCGTTTCGCATTTCTTAAAAGATAGATTGCCAATATTCCGAAGACAAAATTGGGAAACCAAGTGGCCACAAAAGGCGAAAAATCACTCTGCTCTGCCATAGTACCAAAAATTTTATCAAAGAAAACGAACACCATCCCGATACCTATGCCAATGGCAAGGTTCAGACCCATTCCACCTCTTCTTTTTACGGAGGAAACCGCAACGGCAATAATGGTAAGAATGTATGCAGAAACGGGTAAACTCCAACGTTTATAGCGCACCACTTCATAACGATTAATGTATGAAGAACCCCGGGCTTTTTCTTTTTTTATGAAATCGTTCAGTTCAGTAAAATTGAGCGTTTCGGCAATGTAGGTTACTGGCGTCAAATCTTCCAAATCGAAAGAAAAAACGGTATCGAGCTTAGGTTTGCTTTCCAAAACATCCTCAAACTCCCCTATCTTTCGTTTGTTATAATGAAACAGGGAATAGGTACTATCCTTTTCATTATATTTTATCTGTGCTGCGGAAATTTTATAGGTCATTTCGTTCCCTTCAAAATGCTCCAAAGTAAAGTTGCTGCCAATCTTCTCGGTAACGTTGAAATAGCTTACATAAATGTAATCGTTGTCGTTTATCTGTGTGTAAACGTTGCTTTGGTCCCTGTCCTGTTTTCCTTTTTTCAAATAATTATAGGAAAATTCATTAAAACCTTTACTCGCCTTTGGCGCCAAATACATACTAAAAACAAGTGCCGCAATGCAAACTATGGTTGCACCTATTATATAAGGGCGTAGAAAACGATAATATGAAACCCCACTACTCAAAAAAGCAATTACCTCTGTATTGTTGGCAAGTTTGGAGGTAAACCAAATAACCGACAAAAACAAAAACAGCGGAAAAAGCAGGTTCGCAAAGTAGATAGTAAAATGGTATAGATATATAAGTACCTCCGTTAGCGGCACCTCGTTTTCAAGAATTTTGTCAATCTTTTCAGCAAGGTGAACGGTAATTCCAATAGGTATAAAAAGCAATAGTAGGAGCGAAAAAGTCCCTAAATATTTCTTTAATATGTATTTGTCCAGTATGCTGAGCATTTTACAATCGTTGATCCAGTTTTTTCACCATTGCATTTTTCCAAGTGGCAAAATCACCCGCTAATATATGTTTTCTCGCCTCGCGAACCAACCATAAATAGAAACCTAGGTTATGGATTGTAGCTATTTGCCTTCCCAGCATTTCGTTTACGGTAAACAAATGCCGCAGATAGGCTTTGTTGTATTCCGTATCTACCCAGGTAATTCCCATAGGATCAATGACTGAAAGATCTGCTTCCCACTTTTTGTTTTTGATATTGATAATTCCTTCGGAAGTAAAAAGCATTCCATTCCGTCCATTTCGAGTTGGCATTACACAGTCAAACATATCAATACCCAACGCTATGTTTTCCAAAATATTCACCGGCGTACCCACGCCCATTAAATATCTGGGTTTTTCCTTCGGAAGAATTTCAGTTACCACCGCCGTCATTTCATACATTTCATGAGCGGGTTCGCCCACTGAAAGTCCACCAATTGCATTTCCTTCCGCACCTACCGAAGCAATATATTCTGCAGATTGTCTTCTTAAATCCTTATACGTACTTCCTTGAACTATTGGGAAAAAGGTTTGCCCATAATCATATTTCAAAGGCGTTTTTTCCAAATGTTTTATGCAGCGGTCCAACCAACGGTGCGTCATGTGCATTGATCGTTTTGCGTAATTATACTCGCACGGATAGGGAGTGCATTCATCGAAAGCCATAATAATATCTGCGCCTATGGTTCGTTGAATTTCCATTACATTTTCAGGAGTGAACACGTGATAACTGCCATCAATATGGCTTTTAAATTTTACGCCTTCCTCTTTAATTTTTCTATTTGCCGAAAGCGAATAAACTTGGTAGCCGCCACTATCGGTCAAGATATTTCGGTCCCAATTTATAAATTTATGGAGTCCGCCGGCCTTTTCAAGAACAGGGGTTTGTGGCCTTAAATATAAATGGTAGGTATTTCCAAGAATAATGTCTGGGTTTATATCTTCCCTCAATTCACGCTGATGCACGCCTTTTACGGTACCAACCGTGCCAACGGGCATAAAGATTGGGGTTTCAATTACTCCGTGATCTGTAGTAATTGTGGCTGCGCGGGCGCTGCTTTGTAAATCTGTGGCTTCTAATTTAAAGTGCATTCAGCATTTTTATTGAGGGGGCAAAGATAACTTTATAATTCTGAATTTAGAATTCTGAATTCAGAATTGAATGGCATGTTAACAAAACCTTGAAATCGTTAATAAAAGCTCATATTTCCATTTTGAACACCTTACTGAATACGTTACTTTTGACATTGAAAATTAAAACACATTATGGCAGATTATAAAGCACTTGAAGATTTGGTAATTCAGGTCCGAAGGGATATTTTACGGCAGGTACACAAAGTGAATTCGGGTCACCCCGGAGGCTCACTTGGCTGTACGGAGTTTTTCGTAGCTCTTTACAATGAATTGATGGATCGTGATGAAAACTTTACTATGGACGGCATTGGCGAAGATCTATTTTTTCTTTCGAATGGGCATATTTCTCCAGTATTTTATAGCGTTTTGGCACGTTCGGGATACTTTCCCGTAGAGGAACTAAACACCTTTCGCCTTTTAAATTCACGCTTACAGGGGCATCCCACTACACACGAAGGTTTGCCTGGAATTCGGGTGGCTTCGGGTTCATTGGGGCAAGGTATTTCTGTTTCCATAGGAGCGGCGCTTACAAAAAAGCTCAATGATGACAAGCATATTGTTTATACGCTTTGCGGAGATGGTGAATTGCAGGAAGGCCAAAATTGGGAAGCAATTATGTATGCCGCAGGAAATAGTGTAGATAATCAAATTGTAACCGTAGATTTAAACGGACAGCAGATTGATGGGGCAACAAAGAATGTACTTCCCTTAGGAAATATAAAAGCCAAGTTTGAAGCTTTTGGTTGGGATGTGATGGAAATCGAAGAAGGAAACAATTTAAAAGCTGTTATAACCGGGATGAAGAAAGCAAAAGAAAAAACCGGAAATGGAAAACCCATTTGCGTTCTGCTGCATACCGAAATGGGCAACGGTGTAGATTTTATGATGCACACGCACGATTGGCACGGAAAGGCGCCAAATGACCAGCAGTTGGAAACAGCACTCTTGCAAAATCCTGCAACCTTGGGAGATTATTAAAATTGAAACAATTTCAAATGAAAAAATATACAGATACAGGCAAAAAAGATACACGCTCAGGTTTTGGTGACGGACTTGCCGAACTTGGAAAGAAAAATAAAGATGTTGTTGCGCTCTGCGCAGACCTTACGGGTTCATTAAAGATGGATGAATTCAAGGAAAACCATCCAGAACGTTTCTTTCAGGTAGGAATTGCCGAAGCGAATATGATTGGGATTGCAGCGGGTATGACCATTGGCGGAAAGATTCCATTTACGGGCACTTTTGCCAACTTTTCCACGGGAAGGGTTTATGATCAAATTCGCCAAAGCGTTGCCTATAGTGGGAAAAATGTAAAAATATGTGCATCGCACGCCGGATTGACTTTAGGTGAGGATGGGGCAACGCACCAAATTCTGGAAGATATTGGATTGATGAAAATGCTTCCGGGAATGACAGTTATTAACACCTGCGATTACAACCAAACCAAAGCCGCCACTATTGCTATTGCAGATTATGAAGGACCAGTTTATTTACGTTTCGGAAGACCGAAGGTGGCAAACTTTACTCCTGCAGATCAAAATTTCCAAATAGGAAAAGCCGTTCAATTACAAGAAGGAAATGATGTTACATTAGTTGCTACGGGCCACTTGGTTTGGGAAGCGTTGCAAGCTGCTGAAACTTTAAACGCGCAAGGTATTACCGCAGATGTAATAAACATCCATACAATAAAGCCTTTGGATGATGAAGCAATTTTGAAGAGCGTTAAAAAAACAGGCTGCGTAGTAACCGCTGAAGAACACAATTTTTTGGGCGGACTTGGTGAAAGTGTAGCACGATTACTTTCAACACAACATCCCGCTCCACAGGAATTCATTGCCACAAAAGATACTTTTGGCGAATCTGGAACTCCGGAGCAATTAATGGATAAATATGAATTAAATGCTTCATCCATTGTAAGTGCTGTTCAAAAAGTTATTGCACGCAAAAAATAAATTGTTTTATATTCATTTAAAAAGCCCGATTCTAAATAGAATCGGGCTTTTTAGTATTTCTAATAATTAGTTTTTAACTATCGGCATCCAAATAATCTGGAATACCATCACCATCAACATCAGGAAATGTTATATTTCCATTGCCATCAATTTCTATTTCAAACTCTGTACGTCTTCCGTCGTTATCGTCGTCATTATCTAAGTAATTTGCGCCGCCGGTACCATCAGTATCATCATCAAGCAGATAGCCATTGTTATTAAGGTCCTCCATAAACGACGGAACGCCATCACTATCGTGGTCCGCCACTTCAGATTCAAATAATTCAAAAGAAAAAATAAGTTGTTCGTAGGCAGACAAATCTCCATTAGACGGTGGATATTGATAATACGCCAAGCCAGAAGGTATAAATACAGCGCCAATTCCAAAATTTTCAAACGTAAGGGTGCCGTCAGGATTTTCAATAATATTTGATGCGCCTCCAAATTCAATTAATGCCTGTTGAAGCCCCCTGATTATACCTGGAGATGATGGCGTATCTACAAGATTAAAACGAACAGGTATTACGGAACTATCAAACAAATCGATGCTCTTTCTGTCCTCAAACAACCTACCCTCGTACGTGTTAATAGTATAATCGGAAAAATGAGGTTTCTCTCCCCCACCCTCACGTACAACTAAGTAATATAGTGTATAGGTTACTGAGGGATCTATAACATCTTTCACTTGTTTAGACGTGACCTGCTCAATTAAAGGAATTAGTTCTGTATTTCCTTCTGGAATGGTATCAAATTTTATTTTGAAATTATCAGGATCTGCCTCAAATTCAAGATAATTGTAATAGTGCGTTTCCAAAAATTTCTCAATAGAATCCTGCGCCCTAACAGCTTCCTCACCTCGATCCCGGGGTGGCGGAGGTGGCGGTATGTTATCATCATCTTTTTTACAGGAAACGGTAACACTAAGAAATATGATTAATAGTGCAAACGTGTATTTTATTTTTATCATCATCGGTTTTTTGTGGGCGCAAGATACAATTTTCCGCTATTTTTGCATACTACATTAACGATGTTTTGGGCATAATAATTATGAGGATTGACAAATATTTATGGGCGGTAAGATATATGAAAACGAGAAACATGGCGACGCAAGCGTGCAAAAAAGGTTCAGTTCGCGTTAATGGCGATATTGTAAAACCGGCACGCGATGTTTACCCTGGCGATACTATTTCGCTTCGAAAAAATCAAATTAATTACGAGCTGGAAGTATTGGATCTTCCGGAGAGCAGAGTCGGCGCTAAGCTGGTCGATATTTACAGAAAAGATACAACGCCAAAAGAAGCATTTGAAACAAATGAAATGCTGCAATATGCAAAAACGTATTATCGAAAAAAAGGGGTTGGCAGACCCACCAAAAAAGACCGAAGGGATTTGGATGATTTTACCGAATCTCCAGAGGATGAAAACGGGACGTTATAACTATATTTGAAAAAAATAACAGATGCAAGAAATAAGTACCGTTATTCTCGACAAAAAGCAGATAGCCCATAAAATAAAGCGGATTGCCTATCAAATCTACGAAACGAATGTTGATGAAAAGGAGGTAGTAATTGCTGGCATTATGACAAATGGTTTTCTTTTGGCTAAAAAAATAAAAACAGAAGTAGAGAAAATTTCTCCAATAAAGGTGCTGCTCTGCGAAGTGATAGTTGACAAAAAAAATCCAACCCGCCAAGTTAAGACTTCACTGAAAATGGAAGAATATCAAAACAAGTCGCTATTGCTGGTTGATGATGTGCTCCATTCAGGAACCACATTAATATATGGGGTTAAACATTTTTTGGAGGTTCCCTTAAAGCAATTCAAAACTGCAGTTCTTGTAGATAGAAACCATAAAAAATATCCTGTAAAAGCAGATTTTAAAGGGATTTCACTTTCCACTTCTCTTAACGAAAACATTTCTGTGATTTTTGAAAAAAATAACGACAGGGCCGTTTTAGAATAATTTCAGAACTATTTTCTCAACGGTTTCGGCAATACTTTCCGAAGCTACATCAATAGTTACCGTTGCCTGATTGTAATAAAATGCTCTTTCGAAAAGATGCTTCTTAATAAAATCTTCCAATAAAATTTCAGAATTTAAATGATTTAATAGCGGTCTTTTGTCTTTTTCTAAGGTCAACCTGGACACCAATGTCTTCAATGGTGCCTTCAAGTAAACTGAAACAACATTTTCTTGTTTCGAAATATATTCCATAGAATCCCCATAACAGGGCGTCCCTCCCCCAGTTGCCAAAACAAAATTATTGGGAAGGACTAATACTTTTTTTAAAACTTGATTCTCTATTTTTCTGAAATAGATTTCACCTTTTTCTGAAAAAATTCGGGATATTGAAATTTCCTCTGCTTTTTCTATTTCAGAATCCAAATCCAGAAATGGAATCCTTAAAACCTTTGCAAGCTTTTCTCCTACTGAGGATTTTCCGCTTCCCATGTATCCTATTAAGATTATTTTCATAGTGTTTCAAAATACGAATTTCCTAATTTCTGCAGTAAATCGACTACAAATTTTATTGAATATTTATTCAAAATGAAATTAAAAGGCGAAAAATGCATTTGTGAAGCCCTGTATTTCAAAGGTTTTGAATTTTCCTCAAATTTAATCCATTTTCGTTTTGAAAATTTCATTTAATGATAGTATATTTGCACCCGCATTAAGGAAGACCTGGTAGCTCAGTTGGTAGAGCACCTCCCTTTTAAGGAGGTGGTCCTGGGTTCGAGCCCCAGCCAGGTCACAAAAAGTTAAGCCAAGGGTTTAACTTTTTTTGTTTAAAACAGATTGAGTGTTTTAAGCCTTTATTTGAAAAAAGTATCCACCCGGGTGCTGGAATTGGTAGACAGGCATGGTTGAGGGCCATGTGTCCTTTGGGCGTGTGGGTTCAAGTCCCATCCCGGGTACGATAAAACCCCGCAATCCTTTTGTATTACGGGGTTTCTTCTTTTTTTGAGTAACAAAATAGTAACACTTATTTAAAAAATGAGGTTACATTCCATCCAACGCGGTGATTATCCTAGTGGGTTTTTTGTTGAAAAATAAATCCACTCTCTCAAAAGCTTCAATCACTTCTTTTTTCGTGAAATTTGATAATTTCAGTTCCCGATCACATTCAATCAAATCACTTTTGCTGAAGAATTTTATTTCCCCAGGCACTCTCAAAAGTATTGAACGGTCACTCATTTTGGAAAACACGATTTTGGTTTGAGGATCGATTACCTCTTGACTAATTAATAACATAGCGTTTAAATTAAGATTAGCCAGCAATGTAATACAGGGGGTTCACATAAGTTGTGACAAGAAAAAACCCAGCCTTTTTTTGACTGGGTTCCACGCGCGCGCGTACTGTTCGCGAAAAAACTAATTCTTTGCCATTACCATATCCTCAACTGATTCGGGTAATTCTGAGGTATAGAGCTCGTTCAATTTTTTATGTATAATCCTCCCATCTGCATTTTCGCTGAAAATATTAATAACGTGTTCTTGAATGTAATTTTCAAACTCCCCCTCCCAATTTGGACCAGTGAACATTTGCTCAAACTTTTCAGGATTTGCTAAATAACAGGCTTCCATAAATGGGGCGCCATTCCCATCACCAGTAAGGGAATAACTGATTTCAAAGGCAATTTCAAAGAGTTTGCATACTTCATAAAATTTATAAAGTGCTTCTATATCCGGTTCCCCATCTTCCAACCCGCGCAATACTGTTTCTAAAATTATTATACACGTTTCCTTTTCTCCGAAGCTTAATTCAGCAACCGAATTGAGAATTTTCATAGCATCCTCTGAAATATCCGTGAGTTTATTATTCATAACTAATACCCCTTTGGCTGCATCTTGACCTATCCCAATTTGGAAAAGTTGTAAATCCAATAAATTACTGAGTGGATTTTCCGAAAACTTGACCATTCGAGCCTCCATTTCTTTAGCGTTGTTTGCAAATCGTAAAAGGCCCAGGTTGATCGTGTTTCTCATTTGTACATTTTTCATAATATATATGTTATTTAGATTATTAATGTTCAAATCTAAATATTAATTGTATATAATCAAAACATTAATTAAATTATTTTATAAATTATCTAAATGATACATATATTTTGATATATTTGCTTTAAATTAAAACTAATCGAATAATGGAAGTTCTAAGATTAAAAGAAGTATTGAAAGAAAAAGGAATATCCGGAAAGGATCTAGCCGCTCAAGTCGGCGTTGCTGAAAATACCATTTCTTTCATTGTTACCGGAAAAACACAACCACGTTTTGAGCTGCTCTCAAAAATTGCTGAAGTATTGGAAGTGGATATCCGGGAACTATTCAACCCAACAAAGGGAGATCCTTTGGAAACCATCTATATTTTGAAAGATGGACAATATACCCCTGTGGGAAAGTTATCACTGAAAAAATCTGAATAATGGACAATTCAAAGATGCTGGATAGGCTTAATGAAATGGAGGCCCATCTTGAAATATTACAACAAAGCGTGACAGCGCTGAAGCAGGAACTGGTTGACGGTAGTGCGCCGACCGGTTCCGCCCGAAAGGGTGCTCTCAGTAGAACACAAAAGGCTGAATTGCTAGCAAAAAGGCAAAAGAACCGCCTGAAGTAATTCTATTTTTTAGATAAAATTGGAAGGCAAAAGAATTCGATTTCGGAAATAATTGCATCAACCTGAATTTCTATTTCATCAGGTTGTTTGAAGTTTCTCCAAATTATTGCCTCAAATTTATTCATTTGCTCAATATCCCTTTCAAATTCTTCCGGAGTTTTTATTCTATGGGGCCGATCCTTCCAATATCGTGTGCCGAGAAAATGGGCTGCCAAAAATATATTGCTCATCAATTTCGATAAGTCATCAAAGGGTATCTGAGATCCATTACCAAATAATGCTCTAAATCTTGGCTTGAGTGTTCTCAACTTGATAAATGGATCTTGATGATTTTCGTATCGTTCACGAGCTACATAAGCTAAATCCAAACTTTCACTATCAACTTTGGATTCCTTTTCAGACCGTATTCGTGATTTCCCTTCATTTCCCCCAGATGCAGGCTCACGAATAATACGGATATTCTCCTGAGCTTCATAAAACAAACTGAGAACCTCAAAGGCCATTTCATATTTACCTTTCCATTTTGTTTCTTCTCTCCAGGAGTTGATTCCCAATATTGCTACGATTGAAGCCGTAACAATTGCTAAACTTTGAATGACATCAAAAATGATTTTCCAATCCATAAGGAGCTTTATTTGTGAATGAATAAAAGTACTAAATTTTAGTACTTT
>Ga0209344_10003416_pt1 | contig 15741 bp, 21 predicted proteins | sample Cruoilmetagenom6_FD_187293 | JGI IMG/M metagenome (GOLD analysis project Ga0209344, IMG submission 187293) | Oil polluted marine microbial communities from Coal Oil Point, Santa Barbara, California, USA - Santa Barbara Oil Seep Sample 6 (SPAdes)... | ecosystem: Environmental > Aquatic > Marine...
TAGATGAGCGGATAACAAAAGGACATTTTTGATGAGCGCCCCATTTATCAACGTCACCAGCTATTTAGGGCTTATCCCGATCCTGTTTGGTCTGATTGCCGCTGTATGGAGTTGTCTGATTGTCATTGCAGGACACTACGGGGTGGATTTGGTAAGCGCCGTTCCGTTGCTGCATGTCGAACAGGGTACAAAAATGCCCGCGCCTGTGTTCATGGTCATCGTCACCGCGTTTATCTTTGTCTGGGGTTCAAAGGTCGGGCCGCGTGGCTATTGGTTTCGGATCGGCGCAGGTGGTCTTTTGTTGGCGATCTTTACCACACCCTATTGGTTGGACCTTTCGATGCCCGTGATATGGGCGGTGGCCGCGTGTGTCATCGGAGTATTTACATGGCGCAAATTGGCGAGGCAGTCGGGGCAATAACCGCAGGTGCTGTGGTGTTGAACCCCTGAAAACAACGGCCAGAGATCCCATATTCGGAGGGTAAACATGAAAATTTCCCGTATCAGAACAACGCCCTTATTGGTGCCCTACAAGACACCCTATCATTGGGCCAAAGGGATTATTCATGGTGCCGGAGTTGTGCTGGTCGAGGTGCATACGGACGATGGGTTGATCGGCATCGGTGAATGTGTCGCAACCCCGTCGGCCACAGCTGTTGAAGCATACCTGAAAGTTGCCGGAGATATTTGCGTTGGCCGTAGCCCGTTTGAGAACACTCGATTGATGGGCGAATGTTATCACGCGTTGTTTCAAGCGCTTGGGACCTGTAGCGCGCCGCGATACTCAGGGCAGATCCTTGTAGGATTGGAAGTCGCGCTTTGGGATCTGATGGGTAAGGCAACCGGCCGGGCCGTGCACGAGCTTTTGGGTGGTGCCGTGCGCGACCAGATCGACTATTTCGGCTTTCCACAAGGCGCAACAGCCGAAGAAGTGGCGGCCGAGGCCCGTGAAATGGCCGCTGCGGGATGTGATGTGATCTATTTCAAGGTTGGGCGCGGCGATGCGTTGGATCTGGAAATTGCGCGGCAGGTCCGGGACGCTGTCGGGCCCGAAAAACGCCTAAGGATGGACCCGAACGAAAACTGGACACCAGTGCGGGCGGCGCGCATGCTACGCAAGATGGCCGCGTTTGATATCGACATGGTGGAACAACCCACCAACGCGGAATCTATCGCAGCCCTGGCACAGGTACGCGACCGCAGCCCGATCGCAATTGCCGCGGATCAGTTGGTTTTTACCCCGCAAGATGCCTATGATGTGTGCCGCGAAAAAGCCGCTGACCTGATCACACTGGGCCTGCATGAGACCGGAGGCATCGCCCGGTTCCGCAAAGTGGCCCATATCGCAGAGGCAGCGGGCATCGATATTTGCATTCACGGCCTTTACGAGACGGGAATTACGACGGTTGCCGCCAATCATGTGGGTGCAACCCTGCCCAATCTGGATGACGGCAATCAGTATATGAACCATTTGTTGGAATGGGACATTGTGAAGTCACCTGACTTGAAGCTACAAGATGGCCGGCTGCCTATTCTGGGTGGCCCGGGTTTGGGGATCGAACTGGACCCGGACGCAGTGGCGCAAGCCGCTGAGGCACACAGAAGACAGGTTGCGACACATGACTGATGCGACGACAGCGCTAAAAACGGCAATCATTGAAAATTTCGGCACACCCTGCCCGGTCATCGACCTTGACGTGGTTGAGCGCAACATCGCACAGGCGCAGGCCCTTTGTGATGCCGCCGGGGTGGCAAACCGTCCGCACATCAAGACGCACAAGTCGCCCATTCTGGCAAAAATGCAGATTGCGTCCGGTGCACGTGGGATCACCTGCCAAAAACTTGGCGAGGCGGAGGTGATGGCGAATGCAGGCATCACGGATATCATCATTGCCACCAATTTGTTGGGGGCGGCACGATCGGGCCGATTGGCCGCGTTGCAACGGCGCGTTGCCCTGAAGGTTTGCGCAGATAATCCTGTATCGCTTAGCGTTTATTCTGAGGCTGCACGGCGGGCCGAGCGCCCGTTGGACGTGTTGATTGAATGCGAAAACGGGCAAAAGCGCGCCGGTGTTGAAACTCCGGGCGAAGCGCTCGCTCTGGCGCAGATCATCCGCGATGATCCATATCTCAACTTTGCCGGATTGTTGTTTTATCCGGCTCTGGACCAATGGCCACAAACACAAGTGTTTTTCGACGAGATGACCGCAGGGCTTGGGGCCCTTGGTATGAAACACGGGATCGTTTCCACCGGCGGCACACCCAATTTTGCCAACGTGGGAAAATTGCAGGGCGCGACAGAACACCGTGCAGGCACCTGCATTTTCAACGATCGCATGATGATGAACGCCGGTTTCGCAACCCAAGGCGATTGCGCGTTTCAGGTATTTACCAGCGTTGTCAGCCGTGGAGGCGAAGACCGGGGCATTCTGGATGCGGGGTCAAAAACTCTGACATCAGACTCCGGTGGTCTGGAGGGGTATGGTTTAATCCTTGAGCATCCCGAAGCGCGCATTCACAAATTTGCGGAAGAACACGGGTTTCTCGATCTGTCACGATGCAACACCAAACCGGCAGTGGGCGATATCGTCCGTGTGATCCCAAACCACGTGTGTGTTGCCGTGAATATGGTGGATCAATTGGTGGCAGTTCGGGGCGGAGAAATCGTTGAGGTGATACCGGTCGCCGCGCGTGGGATGTTGGTCTAAGCGCGGTGTGAACCCGGTGCCCTGATTACATCATTTTCGATAGGATAACTCAGGGTCTCTGCGTTTCCATGGCCACAGGCCACCTGCCCTCGGGTATGAAAAACATCTTGTGAATTGAAAAACCGCGCAAGATGCGGCAATGATCTATTTGAGGAATGGCAAAGGCACCGCAACACGGGAAAAAACCCGGTCGGACCTGTGCGAGCGAGGCAAGTGAGATGAAAAACATCGTGATCATCGGGTTGGTTCTGGTTCTGGCCGGATGTGGCGGCGTGAACAAGTTTAAGAAAAAGCGTGGCTCACATAAACCCCGCCCAACGATCAGCGCGCGCGCGCCATCGGCCAGTGGCCCCATAAACGCGGCCTGCATGGCCTCGGATCGAAAGGCCCGGTCGCGCCGGTTATGCGGATGCATTCAATCGGTGGCCAACGACACCCTAAGCGGCGGGCAACAGCGCCGTGCGGTCAAGTTTTATTCCGATCCACAGGCGGCACAAGATATTCGCATGTCTGATCGCGCCAATGACGAAAAGTTCTGGAAGGCCTATAAAGAATATGGCGCACGGGCGCGCAAAAGCTGCAGTTGATAAGCCCTGATTGGGCAACACCAGGACCTGTTTACCGACCTAAACTACCGGCTGACACCTTCAATCTCAAAGCATTCCTGAATGCGTTGGGCGGCACAAGCGCCTTGAATCCCGGTCTCGAATTGCATCTTTGCGAGGTGCAGATTCCGTTCAACAACCGATCGGCAATGCATGCTATGTTTGACAGCTCAACAAGGGAAACACAAAAATTCCGCCACGGTGGGCGGGCCTGCGGCACAATGTAACGTAAGGGTATTCGACAACTCATAAACGACTGCCCCCGCTGTAAAGCCTGTGTTGCTGGCATTTTGATCGAACCCAAGTTCACGGCTTACGCGAATGTGTGCATCGCCCTTGGCACGTAACGCGGCCTGCAGCGCTGCAAGCGAAAGCGACCCGTCTGGCTCCAGTATTCTTGCCTCATGTGACATAAGCCGTTTTCGGAAGTTTTCAGAGACAAGTGGAATAGCTTAGGTGGATCTGGCGTTGAGTTGCTCAAATTGCCGTAGATTTCGATTTACCAATGGATGGTTGGTATGGCAAACACGCGCGCCATCTGGATGGAAGGTGTACTCTTAGACAGAACCCGGGGCGCACTCAAAGCATGCGATGCTTGCTTCGTGGCAAGCGTATACGTCTGTCCGACTGCGTGGGTGATGCGCTTTAAAAAACTGATGGCCATCGACAAATTGATGGATGTCCATATTCTGACCGGCCATTGTGGCAGTGTTTCCAACGCCCAAAACTGCAAATGATGAACATTTGTGTGCTGTCTTGGATTGAGAAGCATAACAATACGCGTCAAAAAAACCAGCCTTCGTCAAGGAATTATAGACTGTAGGCAGTCGCAAAATCGATCACCGCCCCATCCGCCATGCCTGCAATTTCTGCAGCGAGATCAGGTGTCCAATGTTTGGTCGCTGGTCCACAATCACAGTGGCGCTCCATGGCTGCCCAATATTCACGCGGACTATAGCCTCGTGACCCAATCGTTGCGTCTCGTTTCTCAATGACCCGGTGAATGCCTGCACGAAGCGCTTCCCCGATAAACGCCCGCGATCCATGGGGAACCGCTGACCGAAATAACCTGCATGCCTTTAGTGTTCATAAGTCTCTGCTTCTCAAACGTGACCAGTCCGGGCGTTATCCTGCGTGACTACTGCGAAGGCTTCGATTTCCACCTCAAGACCGGGGTAGGCAAGGTCGGGAAAAGGAATTTGCGTGTTTGCAGGTCCGGGTCTGGACGTATTTTGAAAATGGTCAGACGGCACCGATAATTTTGCATCCGCGTTGTTGGCTCTGCGGTATAGCGTGGTCAGTTTGCACAGATCTGAGTGATCCGTTCCAAAGGCATGTAAAAGTGTTTCGATGTGGCCCATTGACCGTTGCACCTGGTCGGCTAGGTTTCCGGCATCAATGGCTTGGCCTTTATCGTTAAGGGAAACCTGTCCGCCTAGAAATATAACGTCCTCGCAACGCACACCATGTTTGTAAGGCAGATCTATTGTCCAATCCCAATGACCAACCGGCCAGACGTGCTGCCGGGATAGGTGTTGTCCGCGCTCGCCCAGCATAGCGACACACGATAGTTTGATCACCACATCCGGATTGGAAAATCGTGGCACCGGTATACCTGTAGCAGCAGGTCCGGGGTCAGAATAAAACTGTGCGCAAGCTAGTGCTGCGGGTTCAAAATCCTCCACGCGGGCGCGTCCTGAGTACCAGCGATTGCTTTTGACTACATCTCCAAAACCGGCTCCGAATTGGGTAAGGGTATTGCCGATTTCCCGCATTTCAAAAATCGTTTGGGCAATGATATCCTTGGGGGCATGAACACATCCATCTTTGTCCATAGGCGACTGTCCGGAAACAAAGATCATCTTGCCGCAGCGAATACCAGCGCAAAACTTATCCGATTGTGCCCGGTCCGTTGCGCTCACGGCGTAACTTCGAGGCATGTAATCTCCGTTCACACGGCGCATCGCATAGCCCTCAAGTTCGACCAATTGGCCTTGATGTACAAGGCTTTGCACGGGCACAAGGTTGATCGCTGTTTTCACGCCATCAGGCAGGCTTTTAGCCAACAAATCCAGCACAGTGTTTTCACTACGGGTTCCATCTTCAACATAAAAGCAAAGCAAAAACACGAGATCCTGCAGGTCGGTTTTCGCTTCACTTAGCACTGAGGCAACATGATTTACGGCATTGGTAATCTGAGCAGGAAAGTCGGGCTGTGCATTGGTGCTTGCTTGTGGTTGTTGGCCTGTCTGGCCGCCAACCCAAACGATTTCGCCGCGTCTGATTCCGTGACTGTGGTTGGCATTATCAAGCATTGTTTCGTACCTTTTGATGTCCATGTTCGTCCCAGTCGTCCCAGCCCGGGAATTGAACCTCACCTAAATCATCAAGACGGCCCAGAAGATCAGCCCACTGTACTTTGTTGTCGTCAAGATGTTGCATATGCGCTTGCTCGTCCAATAGCACACCCGAATAGTTCTCAATTCCAAAGGCAAAGAATGGCTGCAACACGGTGAAACCCATGTAGTAGAGCGAATAGTTAATAGACCAGAACATCGCATCAAGATCACCACCACGTCCGCCACCACCAAATGCGCCTTCAGGTGCGCCAATTGAAACCGAACAGATGGCTTTTCGACCTTTGAAGTACCCCCGATCGTACCGCATTTTGCTTGTGTAAGTTTTGCCGCTCACGAACACCCGGTCGAACCACCCTTTCAACATCGCCGGCTGGGTATGCCACCAAAGAGGAAATTGCAGGATTACCAGGTCAGCTTTTTCCAGACGGTCAATTTCGCGGATAACGTCTTGGGGCAATGTCTCTGTATTACTGGCATGTCGCTGCTCGGTCATAGCCGAGAACCGATCCGGTCTTATTCGCGAGGGGTAGTGCTCGGCCTTTTCGACAGGATCGAAGCCTTCAGCATGAAGGTCCGATACGCCCACCGTGTAACCAAGTTCTTCTAGACTGTTGATAGTGACGTCCTTGAGGGCGCCGGTAAATGAACCGGGTTCTGGATGGCAGAATACGATATGTGCGTGCATGTTTGATCCATATGTCTGAAACAGGGTTGTTCCGACAAATGAAATCATGTTCAAATTGGTTGATCAATTATTCAAAATTGGTAAGTAAGTTTGCAAAAATGAACAATACAACCTCATGGGATGATCTTCGATTGGTCTTGGCGATTTGTGACGCTGGCAGCCTGTCGGGTGCTGGTCGGACAATGGAGCTTAGCCATGCTACGGTATTCAGGCGGCTCAACCTCATAGAGCAGAATTTGGGGGTTAGCCTTTTTCAACGTGGGAGAACTGGCTATCAACCAACCCTAGCAGGTGAAGAAGTCGCTGCCACCGCCCGGGAGGTCAAAACACAGATCAACAAACTTGACCGCAGCATCGTCGGTCAGGATCTGAAACCCAGTGGGACCGTCAGGCTGACGACTTTAGATTCCCTGCTTTTCGGCCTTCTTTCACCACTCCTGGCATCGTTCCAGCGAGATTACCCCGATATTTCCCTGGAAGTATCCGTATCCAACCAGCTTTTTGATCTATCTCGGCGTGAGGCAGATCTGGCAATCAGGCCAACAACAGCGCCATCTGAGACGCTTTTTGGGCGTAAGGTAGCGACCTTGAACTTCGCGGTCTACGGAGCACGACATCTTCTGCCCGTGCAAGGAGACCAGATTTCGTTCACGGACTGGCCTTGGGTCGGCGCTGACGACGCTATGATTTATCCCGAGCTTTCGGATTGGATGTCAAAGCACGAACTTGACGTTCGATGCACGTACAGAGTGGACAGTGTATTAGGAATGTTCGCCGCCACCTGTGTTGGACAGGGCCTCGCCGTTCTGCCCAGATACTTGGGAGATGCAGAGCCCAAGCTGACACGCCTTAGCGACAACCTCTCTGATCTGAAAACCGACTTATGGATGCTGACCCATACAGACCTAAAAGCGACCGCTCGAGTCAGAACTCTGATGAATGTGCTGGGGCGTTCGATCGGGGATCAACTCAATCAAAAACCCGAACGACCTGGCGCCAACCCACAAGGGAAGTTTGGAGTGGTTTGATAAAAGGGGTTCAGGGTCAATTCAAAAGCAGCCATCGATGCACACTGCAGCAACCGTTTTGTCGGGCTCGATACTGGCATCTGACCCTTCTAAACAGACTGATCGATTGCGCACTGCCAAATCTGTGCAACATATCCACGCACAATTCTGTGAGTGGTGCGTTTCCTCTAAAATGTATCGTATAGTTAGTAGGAATCGGTCTTTGCATTGTGTTGCAAAATCCACCCGGGGAGAATTGGTTACATGTTAACGAGACGTCATTTTATACAGACCACGACTGCGCTGTTTTCTGCCGCCCTTCCAGCGTCACTGATTGCGACGCCTGTTACTGCACAAGGTAAATGGGCGACATGGGATGCGCGGGTAACACCGCAGAACTATGATCCGGCAACAACCAACCCCTGGGGGTTTCATTCCCGGTTTCTGCCCCAACGGGTTGAGGCGAACGACGGGTTAACCGTGGGCGACATCCATGTCGATGCAGTAGCGCGGTATTTGTATCATGTTGATGCTGACGGAACGGCGATGCGCTACGGCGTGGCGATTGCACGGGGTAATCTCTATGAGCCAGGCACCTACACCGTCCGGCGCAAGGCCAAATGGCCGACATGGACCCCTACGGCGCAAATGATAAAACGCGACCCACATCTTTATGCGAAACACGAGGACGGCGTTGAAGGTGGGCCGACAAACCCATTGGGGTCACGGGCACTTTATCTTTATGTGGGCAACCGCGATACGTATCTGCGGATACACGGCACACCAAGCCCGTGGTCCATTGGAAGCCGGGCAAGTTCGGGGTGTGTACGCATGGTAATGCCACATATTATCGGGCTTTATGATCGGGTTGCGACCGGATCAACCGCACATCTTTATGCACCGGAAAGCTAAGCAATTGCGCGGCTAATCCTCGCGCGCGCCACCACCGTGGTTAAGTTTTCGGTTGCGTGCAAATGGTCCGACCGTCAGCGGTGCGCAGCGGCAGCAATGTTGTTTCCACAACGCCAACATGGCGATACCAGTAACATCCGTCTTCGGGCAAAACCCGAACCGACGACAAATCCTGACGCGGGTCTGCAATTTCGACAACGTTTTCGGGCAGGTTTGCTATTGCACCTGCACCACCGCCAGCTTCCGTGCAGGCACTGAGCACCAAAGCGGTCACTACAGACATACATAACTTAAACTTCATTTTTGTATCCGCTAAATGGTTGTTCGCAATTTGCATTTTGATGCTCTGTGACCCGGAATTGCAAGCGCTGTCAAACAGCGGACCAAAGTAGCACGCCCAATTTGACGGATCATTGGTAGAATTTTCTACAGGCGCACCCGGTTTCAAACCGTCAAGAAGGCGAATTGTTCGCGAATAAGTTTCGCGATTCGATCAAGTCCATCGACGTCAAACGCATCGCTGTCTGCAACCAGTGAAGCATTTGGGCCGTGTTGCGTCTGATGGACCGATAAAAAAAGTTCCGAGATGGTTTCGGACGTGCCTGGCAAATCAAAGCGTTCAATTGAGAATCCCCCAAACGACACTTTTCCAGACATCGCCCCGGAGAAAAGTTTGTGGAAAGGAGAATTGGACATGCGCCCAATCGGGTTGAGAATGTGAACGAAAAAACGAATGCCATTTATATCAGCCGCCGCAAGTTCTTTTGACAGGCGGCTTTCTTGAGAAAAGAATATGTCAGTCGGCAAGGCCTGCGCCGCTTCTGAAATATCTTTGGATACCTGGGCTGCGCTTTGGTCAATACCTGTGAAACTCCGGCGAACCCTGGTTAGCATTTCCTGCATCTCGGCCCCGATAAACGTGCTCAATTCGGCGTTTTGACGACCTATGACGCTAGAGACCAGAATCTCTTGGCTATCCGCGAGGTCACAAAGAGTGTTGGAAAATGCAGCATGCAAATAGGCAAAGGTCGAAGAACCGGTTTTCTTTGCGTGTTGGGCAAGTTCACCGCTTTGTTCTGGCGTGAGAATATCATCCAACCTTGTGCTGTGGGCTACCGTCTTGGAGGACATTCTAGGCAGGTTTTTGGCAACGCGCCCAATGTTAAGGTTTCGAGGCGGCGGTAACAGGCGGTTTTCCCAGAACGTGGTTTTCTGAGCTGCATTTTGGCGGGTTTGAGTTTCTCGGATTTTGATAAATTGCTCATGGGAAACTGCGCGTGTCATGATCGGAATGTTGATGACAAATTTGATCAGGTCCTCGATCAAAACAACAACCCCATACCCATCAATAATTGAATGGTGCGCCCGTGTTAGAACTACGTCGCCTGCGTCACCACACCGGAACAAATGCATTTCAAACAAAGGGTCGGAAAGCGCTGTCATTGGGTGTCGCGCTGTTTCGAGGATGACATCGTTTTGCTCTGACGCGGACAGAGTGGACAAATCGTGGACCGACACACCGGTCGGGTGCTTTGCAAGGATTTCTGCCTTCCATTCCGAATGCTGTTGAACGAATTGCAACCGAAGTGAGTCGTGACGTTTGACCAGTTTTTCAAAAACCCTGTTTATCAATCTCAAACTGATTCCGGGTCGCACACGAAACGCCCAGCGGACCGTCATAATTTCATGGTAGCCCGGCGATGTGCCATGATCGACAGCTGTCGCAATCATCAACTGTTGGAATGCGCTGACTGGATGAAATTTTTTTTGGCTGCTGTCGGATCGCATAGGCATCTAAATTCGCAAAAGGTTAGTCGTGATATCACGAAATCTAGACTGCGAACTCTAATGAACCAACATCTGATTGCGAAGATGCAGACCTAACCCAACCATTTGTCCTGTGGCGTTTGTAAAAGCTGTTCCTGTATCCATCGGCCCGCCTGCCCCAATGCGTGCTGTTCTGTCCAAACAAAATCTATGCCCGTCAAGTCATCGATCTGTTGGAAGGCATACTTTATCCGCACGATGTCTTTTGAGGCAATCAATCGCCTGACAGACGACATCGGGACTTCGGCCCAACCCAAACCGCGTAACACCAAGTCGGCAATCAGGTCCGGGCTGTCCGCGTGCCAGACGGCCGCGCTTTTGACCTCACCGATTTGTTTGATTGTTTCGCGCGACCGGCTTTTCAAGACCAACTGACGATGTTGGCGTAGGTCACGATGTGCAACGCGGTCCAGTTTTGACAAGGGATGTGATTTTGCGCAGACCGGTACCAAGGTCGAATGACCGATACCCCTGAACTGAAACCCTGCGGGATAGACCTCCAATTCAGTCATCAAACCAAGGTCAGCGCGCCCCTCTTTCAGCAAGGCGGCGGTTTCGTTCGGGCCAGTGGTCAGAATCTCAAGAGACACTGACGGAAATTCTTCAGAAAACCGCAACAGGACATCCAAAATTGGCGGCAAATTGATACCATGTTCGATGGCCAAACAAAGGCTGTCTTCTACGTCCTCGGCCATTGAGGACGCTTTGGCCAAAAGCTCGCGATTGCCCAAGAGAATGCCCTCGGCATACGGAAGCAAGGACCGACCAGCTTCGGTCAATGTTGGGGAACGGGTGCTACGATCGAAAAGTTGCAGTCCTGTGTCGATTTCCAGATTGGCAATGGCTGTTGAAACAGCGGATTGCGCTTTCTTCATGTGACGTGCTGCCGCTGAGAAGGACCCAAGCTGTGCTGCAAGCACAAAAGCCTGCAAATTGTCAGAAGAAATCATGATCAACCTATCTACTTATTAGATATATATTGACTGGTTTTATGGTGATTTATTGATAGAAGCAATATTGTAACAAGGAGCGCGGAAATGTCGGACAATGTTGTTATGCGATCGGGTAAAGACCGAATCCGTTACACCGTTATTTTTGAGCTTCTGCTTTTGGCAATGGTTGTCCCGGCGGGCGCTGCATTTTTTGACAAACCGATCGCAGAAATCGGCGTGCTTGGTATTATTCTTGCCAGCAAGGCGATGGTTTTGAATCTGGTGTACAACTGGATTTTCGACAGAATTGATGCGCGATCGGGGCGGATTTCCAGCCAAAGATCACATATCGGTCGGATGCTTCACGCCATCGGGTTCGAAATTTCACTGACGTTGACGTCTTTGCCCATTCTAATCTGGTGGCTGGATATCAGCCTGATGACCGCGTTTGCCACGGATATCGTAGTAACGACGATGGTGGTGGCCTACACCTATGTCTTTACGTTGGTTTATGACAAGATATTCCCGTTGGAATTCAAATCCCCAATTGTCGAACCGTAGAGGGTATTTTGCAAAGCATCCCGATTCTATTTCGTGCTAGCAACGGTTTTTTGTCAAAGCTAATTTCATGACTGCATTGCGCGGATTATTTTGTTTGTGAGCTCAAGGAATTGCGAGGCATCGGCGGCAGACAACCCGGACATAGCCGCCGCATTTTGATTCTGGGCCGCCTGATACGCCTGATCTCGAATACCAACTGCTTGCTTGGTTAGCCATATTTGTTGTGATCGCGCATCCGCCGGATTTTTCGTTCGACGTATCAACCCGTCGCGTTCCATTCGTGTCAGCGTGTTGGCCAATGTTGCCTGTTCCAACGTGAGCCGTTCTAGCAATTCCTTTTGTGTCACCCCGTCCCTTTCCCACAATTCAAGAAGTATGGGGAATTGGCCGATAACGATACCCAATGGCGCAATACGGTCCTGCAGACCTTTGGCAAAAAGGCGGGCCATGTGGTTCACAACAAAGCCGGGTGATTGAGATTTATCAAATGTCATACGTTGATTTTAGCATTTACATAGCATGCTGTGCAATATTATATAGCAAGCGATATAAATAGAATCACCTGAAAGGAATCCTCATGTCCGGATTTGAAGAACTTGACGCGGTTGCGTCCCTCGCAGATCAGATGAACGCCAATGAAGGGCCGATTGTTCTGATCAATCACTTTACCGTCGATGCCGCCGATGAAGCGGCGTTGCTAAAGGCCTGGGCGCATGACGCAGATTTTATGAAATCACAACCCGGTTATATTTCCACCCAGTTACATAAAGGGATCGCGGGAAGCGCTTCGTTCGTAAACCAAGCTGTCTGGCAGGATGTTCAATGCTTTCGCGACGCGTTCCTTCACCCGGAATTCCAAAGGCGGATTGCAGATTATCCAGCGAGCGCAGTGGCGCGCCCTCATCTGTTCAAGAAGCTCGCAGTCAGCAATCACTGTGCGGCGTGATCATCTAAGGGGGGATGCAAAATGAAACCTAAAGTGCACGCTATTGCCGGGGTGATTGGATTTTTGATGATCCTGTCATTCTGGACATCCACAATCCTGTCAGAGCTTTTTGCCACGCATGAAACGATTGCTGCGGTCAAACATGCAATATTGTATGGAATGGCCATCTTGATCCCCGCCGTGGCGGTAGCCGGGGCATCTGGCATGAACATGGGTCGCAAGAGGAAAGATACACCTGCCCTGGCGAAAAAGCGGCGTATACCCTTTATCGCCGCAAATGGGCTTCTGGTGCTTGTTCCTGCCGCATTCTTTCTGGAATCCAAAGCCAGTGCAGGTGTGTTTGACGGGGTGTTTTACGCCGTGCAGGTTTTGGAACTTGTTGCCGGTGCGACAAACCTGTTTTTGATGGGGCTGAATATCCGCGACGGGCGCGTAATGTCGCGTCGGCGCAAGCAAAGGCATCCCTAAAAACAACGGCGGCGCATTGAAGTGCAGCCCCCAGAGTTATTAAATCTGGCGCGCCGCCTTCACGGGTTCATCCTGCCCTCGCATCAGGCGAATATCCGCGGAACGCGCGTGCCCCTCCATCCGCTCGATCCGGCTTATGTTGGCGCTGACGCGCGCAAGATCCCGAAGGGCGGGTTCTTCGACCCGTTGCCATGTTACTGTTTTCAGAAACTTATGTACCGACAAGCCACCTGTATAGCGCGCCGCGCCGCTGGTTGGCAGAACATGGTTCGGCCCTGCGGCCTTGTCGCCAAACGGTACCGTGGTTTCTTCACCCAGAAACAGCGATCCATAGGACAAAAGCCGTGTGCGCCACCACTCTAAATCGTCTGCCTGAACGTGCAAGTGTTCCGCGCCGCGTTCATCTGCATGACGGGCCATCGCCTCTCGATCCTCGCAGAGGATCACCTCGCCCAGATCAGCCCATGCTGTACGTGCCGCGCTTTGGTTGGGTTCCGGCAGTTCGCTGATCAATTCGGGGATATGCGTCATCACCGCATCCGCCAGTGGGCGATGCGTTGTGGCCAACCATACAGGGCTGTTTGCGCCATGTTCGGCCTGACCGACCAGATCAGCCGCAACAGTATAGGCATCTGCCGTTTCATCCGCCAAAACGAGGCTGTCGGTTGGGCCTGCAAACATGTCGATGCCGATGGGTCCATACAATTGCCGCTTGGCTTCGGCCACGTAAGCGTTGCCCGGCCCGACCAGAATATCCGCCGACGGTGCGCCAAACATGCCAAAGGCCATAGCCGCGATGCCCTGCACTCCGCCGATGGTCAATATCCGCGTCGCACCGGCCAAATGCATCGCATAAAGCATCGGCGCGGGAATGCCTTCGGCGCCGTTGGGCGGTGAACAGGCGGTGATGTCGCCCACACCTGCCACGCGGGCGGTGCCGATGCTCATCAAGGCGCTGGCCACATGGGTGTAACGCCCACCCGGCACATAACACCCGGCGGCCTGAAGCGGGATCTGCCGTTGCCCCGCGATCAACCCGGGTCGCAGTTCAATTTCCATGTCTTGCGCGGTTGCGCGTTGGGCTTCGGCAAACTTGGTGATGTTGTCATGTGCCCAACGGATATCGTCCTTAAGATCCTGTGGAACCGCCTCAATCGCCGCGGCGATCTGATCCGACGTCACAGTGATGTCACCCTGCCAGCCATCAAGTGTGCGGGCATATTCCAACGCCACTTGCGCCCCACCAACACGTAACCGGCCAAGCATCACAGAAACCATGTCAACAATATCGCCTGCTGCGTGTGCAGGTTCACCTGGTGCGGATTTGAGATAGGCCATGGACATGTGAGAACTCCTTCACCTGTCCAATTGCGCCCATATTGCGCGTGGGACAAGAAATTTAACCCCCACCGTCTGGTCATTTTAAGTCCCCAGAAAATGCATTTCGAATTTCCTAAAACAAGCTCTCACACCTCAACCGCTTTTTCTTGGCAAAAATACCTGACGCATCCGTAGAAACACACCATACGCTGGCGTTTGTGAAACGCCTCAAACCACAAAGTTCCGCCCAGCATAAAGCGCAGGAAACGGGTCGCCCTGATGCATCAATACGCGCATCACTGAATTCACCGATAAAGGAAGGCTGATATGATCCAAACCATAGTCGCGCTTGTTTTGTTTTTGTTTCCGTTGGCTTACAGCCCCGGCCCTGGCAATATGTTTTTTGCGGCGAACGGAGCCCGTTTCGGATTTCGTGCGACAGTGCCGGCCAATCTTGGATACCACTGCGCGACATGGTTTGCGACGGCCGCCATTGGGTTTGGCTTTGTGACAGCGATTGATCAAGCGCCACAACTTTTTTCTGTCCTAAAAGTGGCGGGATCGCTTTATGTACTGTGGCTCGCATGGAAATTTCTGGCGGCCGGTATATTGCATGGCGCCCAAGATGCGCACCCCGCCACCTTCAAAGATGGGGTGATTCTTCTGGCTTTGAACCCCAAGGCGTATGTGATCATTGCGTTGATGTTCACGCAATTCCTGACGCAATTGAACACGGGAAACATGGCCTCGGTTTTGGTCATTTCAACTGTTTTCACCCTCAACAACCTGATCGCGTTTTCGATTTGGACCCTGATCGGCGATACGCTGGCAGGTTACTTTCGAACGCCCAAAAGTGCCCAGAGATTGAACCTGATGTTTGGCGGTCTTTTGTCGGTCGTGGCGATTTGGATGCTAATATCCTGACCGCGCTTCGACTTACATCTGAGCACACAACCCTTCCATACACCGTTCAATCAAATCCAGAGCGCCGTCAAAATCCCGCGTATAGTAGGGATCAGGCACATGGTCAGCACCGGTCTTGGGGGCAAAATCGGTAAGAAGGCAAACCCTGGTCATGTTTCCCGCCGGACGTTGGGTTTCGATATCTGTTTGATTTGCACCGTCCATAGCGATGATCAGATCAAACCTGTCAAAATCCTGAACGCTAAACTGGCGCGCACGCAGGTCTGACAGGTCAACCCCCCGCGCATAAGCCGCGTCCTGCATCGGGCCATAGGGTGGCTCGCCCACGTGCCATCCCCCGGTTCCGGCGCTGTCACTGACCATGTTTGGCACCATCGCGCGGAACACGCCTTCGGCGGCGGGTGATCGGCAAATGTTGCCGAGGCAAACAAATAGGATGCGACTGGTCATGTGTGGCTCCTTCCGGCACAAACTATGCGCAAAGGG
>Ga0209344_10003417_pt1 | contig 15734 bp, 13 predicted proteins | sample Cruoilmetagenom6_FD_187293 | JGI IMG/M metagenome (GOLD analysis project Ga0209344, IMG submission 187293) | Oil polluted marine microbial communities from Coal Oil Point, Santa Barbara, California, USA - Santa Barbara Oil Seep Sample 6 (SPAdes)... | ecosystem: Environmental > Aquatic > Marine...
GAACGTATTGATTCGACCCTACGGGCACTGTTTCGTGCAGCAGGTGCCGAACTTGTTGTCGGAAAAACCCCACCCAAAGTTGCAATCAGTGAGTTTGTTGACATTGCCAAAGCGTTTTTTCCTGACGGACGTGAAGCAGGATTTGTTAACGCTGTACTGGATCATATGGCGCACGAAACACAGCCAGAAGCTTTTGCAGAATAAATTGCAGATAACACAGTTCCGACATGGCAGGTCGAAAACAGATCAGTAAACAGTTTGTAAATCGGCAAACCTGAATTTAAACCACAGCAGAAAATATATGCGCCTACTCATATCCTTCGCCGCCCTGATGTTTTCCGTCATCCTGTTACAGCTCAGTACCGGGGCAATTTCACCGCTTGATGCTTTGACAGGATTGCAAGAAGGTTTTTCAAAAACCCAGATCGGTTTACTTGGCTCATCCCATTTTTTCGGATTTTTCATCGGCTGCTGGTGGGCCCCGCGCCTGATCGGTACTGTTGGCCACTCACGCACATTTGCCGTGTTCGCAGCGATGGGCACCATCGGGGCCATCGCCCATCCGATGTGGATTGATATAACGTTTTGGGTTTTTCTGCGTATCCTCTCGGGCTTGTGTGTTGCAGGGTGTTACACAGTGATCGAAGCTTGGTTTCAAGCTAAATTAACCAATGATAACAGAGGCAAAGTCATGGGCGTTTACCGCGTTGTAGACATTGGTGCTTCTTCGCTTGCCCAAATGATGATTGGTTTTTTGGAACCCGGCGCCTATATATCCTACAACCTATTGGCCATCATGGCCTGCGCCTGTATCTTACCTTTGACCCTGACCACATCAAAACAACCCGAGGCCCCTTCACGCCCGCGCCTGCATCCCATCCGCACCGCCATTACATCGCCCTTGGGTGTGGCAGGCGTAGTTGTTGCAGGTGTTTCTTCATCCTCATTCCGTATGGCAGGGCCAATTTACGGGCAGGATGTGGGCTTGACCCCCATTCAAATCGGGCAATTTCTGGCCGCCGTGTTGATCGGTGGTGCAATAACCCAAGTTCCGGTTGGCTGGCTTGCCGATAAGTATGACCGTCGTTGGGTGCTGCTTTGGCTGTCGGTGGCAAGCGCTGCAATTTGTTTCACGATGGGTTGGGTCAATTCCAGCGACCCTGCAACAATTTATCTAATGGCTTTTCTATTTGGCTTGCTCACTTACCCGATCTTTTCGGTTTCAGTCGCCCACGCAAACGATTTCTCCACTCCGGAAGGGCGCGTGGAATTAAACGCTTCACTGCTATTTTGCTATGGCATAGGGGCTATTTTCAGCCCGCTCATTGCGTCCGCATTGATCCAGAACTACGGCCCTGCTGCCCTGTTCAACTTTATCATGATTGCCCATATAGGGTTGTTGGTCTTTGGTCTGATACGGATGCGTGCACGTCCGACATCCACAGAAAAAACCGGCTATCGCTATATGCCCAGAACCACGTTCACCATCGGTAAATTGCTGCGACGTAAAAATCTCGACTAGCCCTTTGGCAAAGCTTGGGGTACATCAGGGCTGAAACCACATTTCGGCTTATCTATGAAACGTATCTTAATCACTTCCGCCCTGCCCTATATCAATGGCATCAAACACTTAGGCAATCTGGTCGGCAGCCAGTTGCCGTCCGATGTTTATGCCCGCTTTAACCGTGCATTGGGCCGTGAAGTGATGTTTATCTGCGCCACAGACGAACACGGCACGCCTGCGGAATTGGCCGCTGCCAAAACAGGGCAAGACGTGGCTGAATACTGCGCAGAAATGCACGAGGTTCAGGCAAATCTGGCTAAAGGTTTCGGTCTGTCGTTCGATTATTTTGGTCGCTCGTCCAGTGCGCAAAACCACGCGCTGAGCCAACACTTGGCAGGCAAGCTGGCTGAAAACGGTTTGATCGAAGAGATCAGTGAAAAGCAGGTCTATTCCAATACAGATGGCCGCTACCTGCCTGACCGCTATATCGAGGGCGAATGCCCGAACTGCGGGTACGATAGTGCGCGCGGCGATCAGTGTGAAAATTGCACCAAGCAGCTGAACCCTACTGATCTGATCAATCCACGCTCGGCTATTTCCGGCTCAACTGATCTTGAAGTACGCGAAACCAAGCATCTGTATCTGAAACAATCGGCCATGCGCGATAAGCTGGACGCATGGATCGACAGTAAAAAAGACTGGCCGATCCTGACCACGTCTATCGCCAAAAAATGGCTGCATGATGGCGACGGATTACGTGATCGCGGTATCACCCGCGATCTGGACTGGGGCATTCCTGTGAAACGCGGTACTGAAAACTGGGACGGTATGGAAGGCAAGGTTTTCTATGTCTGGTTTGATGCCCCCATAGAATATATTGCCGCCACTGCCGAATGGGCCGAAGCCAATGGGTTGGATGCAAACGCATGGGAACGCTGGTGGCGTACAGACAAAGGTGCTGATAACGTGAAATACGTCCAGTTCATGGGCAAGGACAATGTGCCCTTTCACACTTTGTCGTTTCCCGCCACGATCATGGGGTCAAATGAACCGTGGAAGCTGGTCGATTACATCAAATCCTTCAACTACCTGAATTACGACGGTGGGCAATTTTCCACGTCCAAAGGGCGCGGTGTGTTCATGGATCAGGCGCTTGATATTTTACCCAGCGATTATTGGCGTTGGTGGTTGTTAACCCATGTTCCCGAAAGTTCCGACAGTGAATTCACTTGGGAAAATTTCCAAACCACCGTGAACAAAGATCTAGCCGACGTGCTGGGCAATTTCGTATCGCGCATTACCAAGTTTTGCCGCGCCAAGTTTGGCGAAGAAGTGCCTGCGGGCGGTGAATATGGTGCCGCCGAAGATGCCGTGATTGCGGAAATAACCAAACGCCTTACCGCTTATCAGGCCCATATGGAAGCGATGGAAATTCGCAAATCCGCTGCCGATTTACGCGCCATCTGGGTTGTTGGAAATGAATATCTGCAAACTGCAGCCCCTTGGGCCATGTTCAAAACCGACCCGGAAACGGCAGCTGCGACCGTACGTTTTGCCCTTAACCTAATCCCGTTATATGCAGTGCTTTCAGAACCCTTCATCCCTGATGCCGCCGCTTCAATGCTGGAGGCTATGAACACAAAAGCCACATGGCCCACTGATGTAGCCAAAGCACTGGACAGTTTGCCAGCGGGTCATGCGTTCACAGTGCCAGAGGTGATGTTTGCCAAGATCAGCGATGATGCGCGTGATGAAATGCAAGCACAATTTTCAGGTCAAAACACTTAACTGCCGTCCCTTACGGGGCAGCTAAAAGACGTGATAGGGCAATCTGCCCGATCTCAACTTATTCGGCCCATTCCCATGGGCGAATAAAGCTGCCCAGAACCTTCGTCACGGTCTTATCCGAGATCCGTTCATCCACTTTCGTAAGTTGTGCCACAAGACCGCGTTTCTTACTTTCAACAACACTGACGACACTGACATTCAAGCCGGCATCCTTTAGCGCTGCATTGTAAATACGGGTAATTGCAGATTTACGCAGGTCAGGCTTGAAAATTTTCCCGACAGCCGTTTTCGGCAGTTCGCTCATGATTTCCAGATACTTCGGAACCGCTGCACGTTCATGCACATGCTCTTTGGCAAAAGCCAACAACTCTTCCTTGGTTACTGTTGCCCCTGCAATTAGTTCCACATAGACACAAGGCAACTCGCCCGCTTTGGCATCCGGTTGACCAATTGCACCTGCAAAAGCAACCTGTTCGTGCCCTGCCAGAGCCTCTTCAATCATTGCCGGATCAATGTTGTGACCACCACGAATAATCAGGTCTTTAGCGCGTCCTGTGATCCACAGATACCCGTCCTTGTCAATCCGGCCCAAATCACCTGTGCGCAGATATTTACCCTTGGCATATAAGCCTTCATTCTTGCGGGCCTCGGTGTAAGTTCGATTAACAACGATACCTTTGTTCGAGATGCATATCTCCCCCACCTCGTCGGATTTCATTTCTTTAATGACTTTACCAGCATCATCGCATTCAAATATTTTTACATCCGTATAAGGGAAAGGAATGCCGACAGACCCGACTTTACGTAAACCGCTTACCGGGTTGCATGATACTAGGCATGTAGCTTCTGACATACCGTAACCTTCTATAATTTCAACACCGGTAACAGTTTGAAATCTTTTGAACAATTCCACAGGCAAAGGTGCCGAGCCGCAAAAAACCGCGTTCAGCGTGGAAATATCGGCATCAACGGGACGTTGCAGTAAAGCTGAGGCCGCTGTCGGTACGGTCACAAAAAATGTTGCATCCCAGCGTTCAATCAATTTCCAGAAATTGTCAAAAACACCTTCGCCTCGATAACCCGCAGGCGTTGGCATAATCATATGCGCCCCAGAACTCAGGCACCCTGCCCAAATCGGATAGGCAGCAAACACATGAAACAGCGGCAGCGGGCACATAACATTGTCTTCTGGTTTATAAAGCAACGTCGAACCGATCCAGCCATTATACAAAATACCTGAATGTTTATGCTGCACAATCTTTGGCATCCCCGTGGTGCCGCCCGTATGGAAATGCGCGCAGAATCGATCGCCGGTTTCGGCAAATTCCAACGTATCTTCACGCTGGCTTGCAAGGGCTTCATTAAAGTCGATGACTTTCGCTTTGTGGGTCACGGGGAATTTAGGACGGATAAACGGTACTATCCAGCTTAGTGGTGGCGACAAATGCGGCAGTAAATCAACCTCGATCACGGTTTCAACCGATGGGGTCAAGGCTACAGCCTCTGCGGCCAATTGTGCGATTTCGACTTTCGGAAAAGCCTTCAACGTTACCAGAACCTTGGCGTTGGCTTCGCGCAACAATGCCGCGATTTGTTCAGGCTCAAGCGTTGGGTTGATCGGGGCTACAATCCCTGCGGTCATCCCGCCCATCAAAGTAATCAATGTCTCATGGCTAGTGGGTAGCAAATAGGCAACCACATCGTTTTTCCCGACACCCAGCGAGCGAAACAGATTGGCGCATTGTGTGACTTTTTGGGTCAACTCTGTCCAGCTAAGTGTGACAGCCTTGTCTTTAGGCCCAGACTTCAACTGAAAACTTACCGCTGGTTTATGTGGATTGGCGTCACGGGTTTCGCAAAGCTGTTCATAAACAGTTTCCGCCGTCCAACGCTCTTCAACGGGCATTTCTTTTTCAATCGTTTTAATATCGGCAATTGTTGCAAATTTATACATCATTATTTCCTCCCAAGTGCCACCGCTCCCAGATAGCAACACGCGGCAAGAGTGCATTTAATTGCCTTACAGTGCAAGAATTACGATACGTCTAAACGCAAAAAGGGCAGGAAAACCCGCCCTTTTACAAATCAACTTTCCGTAACTTAGCTCGGAATGCGCAAAACCTGACCCGGATATATCTTATCCGGATGCGTCAACATCGGTTTATTTGCCTCAAAAATATCTGGGTAGCGATTGGCACTGCCCAGTGTTTTCTTTGCAATCGCAGACAACGTATCACCGCGCACAACGGTGTGGAAAGTACCGCCACCACCGGCATTGTCTTCAACGCCGGCAACACCTTCAACATTACCAACAGCCAAAATGATCTTTTCTTTCATTTCCTGACTAACCGCGTTGCCGTCAACGGAAACGGTATCGCCGTCAACGCTGATATCCAGACCACTGGCATCAAGACCTAGCTTGTCAATTTCAGCCTTCAAGGCACCTGCATCCGGTTCTGCAGCTTCCGCCGCCCCGAATAAAGATTTCCCCGCATTTTTCACAAAACTTAATAGACCCATCAGCCCCTCCTGTTTGGTTATCGCCGACAGTTACTGCCGCTCAAACCAATTTGGGTGTTGCTCGATAGATTTACAAGTAATCGATGAAAATCACTTCATTCTGTGAATTGCAACTTCGCAAGCCGCGCATAAAGCCCACCTTGTTTGACCAGTTGCGCGTGCGTACCCGTGGCAACCACATGCCCATCATCCATCACAATGATACGATCTGCCTTCTTCACGGTCGCCAATCGGTGCGCAACAATCAATGTTGTGCGGTCTTTTGACAGGGTTTCCACGGCTTGTTGCACGGCCAACTCGCTTTCCGCATCCAGCGCCGAGGTCGCTTCATCCAACAACAACACGGGCGCATCGCGCAAAATCGCACGCGCAATCGCAATACGTTGCTTTTGCCCACCAGACATCATCACACCGCGCTCACCGACGAAACTGTCATAACCATCAGGCAGTTTGGCCAAAAAATCATCTGCCGCCGCCGCTTTTGCAGCCGCGACAACCTCTTCATCTGTGGCATCGGGCCGCCCGAAACGGATATTTTCCATAGCAGATGTTGCGAATATTACCGGGTCTTGCGGAACATATGCCATTTCTTTTCGAAATTTCTGGCGGTCGATCTTTTTAATGTCCACGCCATCAAACAGAACCGCACCGGCAGTGGGATCAAAAAAACGTAAAACCATCTGAAACACGGTTGACTTTCCCGCCCCCGACGGGCCGACCAAAGCAACGGTTTCACCCGCTCTAATTGTCAGGTTCATATCGACCAGAGCGGGCATATTCGGCCGCGAAGGGTAATTGAAACTGACCTGATCAAAGCTTATCTTTCCACGCACAGGCTGTTCCAATACCTTTGTCACAACCGGGTCTTTTATGTTATCTTCGGCATTAATCAATTCTACCAAACGTTCGGTCGCCCCTGCGGCACGTTGCAATTCACCCCAGATTTCGGACAGTGCCGCAACTGCACCCGCCACTAGAACCGCGTAGATCACAAATTGCACCAAAGCACCCGGAGACATCATGTCATTGCGCACATCGCGCGCACCCATCCACAGAACGCCCAAGACACCTGTGAATACCAGAAAAATCACAATCACGGTCATCATCGCACGCACCCCGATGCGTTTACGCGCCGCATCATACGCCTGTTCCGTCAGTTCACTAAAACGCATGCGGCTTGGATTTTCATGGGTAAATGCCTGTACGGTTTGCGCTGCCAACAAAGTTTCCGACGCATTACCGGAGCTTTGTGCAATACGGTCCTGATTGACACGGCTTAAAGCCCGCACGCGACGCCCCAACACCATAATCGGCACGATCACCGCAGGCACGATCAACAAAACCAGACTGGTCAATTTCACCGACGTCAACAACATCAACGCCATGCCGCCTATAAAGATCAGTATATTGCGCAAAGCTATGGAAACAGAACTACCGATAACCGATAGGATCAGCGTGGTATCGGTCGTGATCCGCGACAGAACCTCACCCGTCATAACCCGTTCAAAGAATTGTGGACTCATCCCTATCATCTTGTTATAAATACTAATTCTGATGTCCGTTACAACACGCTCCCCTAGGCGTGTAACGAAATAATATCGACACCCCGTACCGATTGCTAAAAGTGCTGCAATACCGATAGCGGCACCGAAATACTGGTCCATTTGAGCCGCCTGATCTGCCGAAAAGCCATCCACCACACGGCGCACGGCAAGGGGTAATATCAGCGACAAACCAGAGGTTGTAATAAGCGCAAGCCCCGCAAAAATCATCAATAAACGATAGGGCAGCAAGAACGGTGCAAGCCCACGCAACGGCCCAACGGTTTTGGATATTTCGCGCTCTTCCAAATTGCTTACAGCGTTACCTGATCTTCTCATAACCTGATTTCCCAATACACCACCGCATCGATAACAGGCATGTAGAAATGTGCAAGAGACGTTGGAGTGGGTAGCGGGAATCAAACTCGCGCCTTAAGCTTGGAAGACTACGCTGGTAATTGTGTATTATAAAATAATATCAATATGTTAACTTGGTAGTTATATAGTTTTTATAGGTGATTTGTCGGAAGTGAAACTCTGGAGCGGGTAGCGGGAATCGAACCCGCGCCTTAAGCTTGGAAGGCTCTTATGATACCATTTCACCATACCCGCTCAGAGAATTCACGTCCTATTTCAATAGCTGAAGGTCGTCAAGAAGGTAGTTTCAATCCAAGTAGACTTATAAAAGATCTTATCGATTCAAAGGCGCTTCTATTTCTAGTTTCGAATGTCGCAATCAATCCCAATGGCAGTTCACGGCCCAAAGCCGACATTGGTTGGGCCGAATTGCTTGCGGATATCTCAATGTCCGGTTTATAGCGCTTTGCAGAAGGAGTTGCGACTTTTGCGACCACTATTTGCACCAGCTAACACTTGAATTCGTTGCACAGCGATGTCCATTGCAAGAAGGATGGTTTTTTCAACAGTTTGCTAACGCATATGCTGACGTCAGACATTTAACACTGAGTAAATGAAACCAATATTACCGTAGCAATGAAACAATCACGGCTCCCGGCAATGATTTAATTAAACAATAGTACAGATCAGAGTTCCTGGTTAATCTAACACTCACGTGTTCCACTTCATTTGGAAACGGATAACATAGACATACAGAAGGCTTTTACATAGCATGTCAGGAACGGGCACCCCTAATGCCTTTGAAAACCGAAAGCAGGTGTTCGCAATGGAACTTAAGTGGTTAGAAGATTTTCTGACGTTATGCTCAACAGGAAATTTTCGGTTAGCAGCTGAGCAACGTTGTGTTTCGCAACCCGCTTTCAGCCGCCGTATTCAGGCCCTTGAAGCTTGGGTTGAAGCTCCACTGATCGACCGGACCCAACAACCCTCACAACTAACTGAAGCTGGCCGACTATTTCAGCCTGTAGCGCAGGAAATTGTTGATCTTGCCAAAGTCGGCAAAAAGGATATTCAAACGCGGGTTTTGGAAGGCAAAGAAAGAATGCGGTTTTCTACGCTGGGTACTCTTGCGCAGATATTCATCCCGGGCTGGTTAAAATCCCTTCAACCATTTATTGATGCCAACCAGTTTAGTGTCAAAACAGAATATGGCACAATTGCAGACTATTTTGCAGCACTAGCAGATAATTCTGTCGATCTGTTTGTCAGTTACGCTATTCCAGCGGATGGACTGCAGCTCGATACAGCATTGTTTACTTCGTTGAAACTTGCCGAGGAAACGCTTGTTCCAGTAGCCACCCCGAATGATGATGGAACGCCAAGATGGTGGTTGCCGGATAACCCCGCAGGGCCAATACCCTGCCTTCACACCCTTTCCGATTCTTCTCCGTGGCCGATCAAAAATCATATGGAAGGCCTATATAACAACCTTACTTTCAAATCGGTTTACGAGTCGTCAATCGGTACAACTTTGAAGGCAATGGCAGTAGAAGGTTTTGGCTTGGCTTGGATGCCACGCACGCTTGTTGCCAATGAACTGGCAAGTGGACAGCTTGTTCGGGCAGCCAAGAAAGCAGATGATATTCGTGTTGAAATCCGGATTTACCGATGTTCCAAATATAATGAACCACGGGTGGAAAAATTCTGGGAAGCCTTGCTGCAACAAGAAAAACGCCTGGTTGCCAGCGATTAAAGCCTGATCCGTTAGATAACAACTATGTATGACGCAACGCACCTCATGCAATTATTGCATGAACTATGCTGATAATAGCATTGGACGCGCAATCCACCCCCCTCTTATGCTTCGACTCGAACCAAACTGTTCAGGGAGAATAAATAATGAAATTAACTTCAATTCTAACGTCACTTACAGCGGCTGCTGTGATGGCGACAACAGGAGCAACCGTTGCTTCTGCTGAAAGCACGCTCGATATTGTTAAAAAACGCGGACATCTACGCTGCCAAGTTGGCCCGCCATCACCCGGCTATTACAATCTGGATTCAGAAGGCAATTGGTATGGCTTAGACGTGTCTGTGTGCCAAGCCGTAGCTGCTGCAATTTTCGGCGATAAAGCCAATCTTGAAATTCAGTCCGTTAGTTCTCAAGCGCGTTTTACCGCACTTGCAAACGGCGAAAGCGATATGTTGTCACGGACTGCTACTTGGACAATGACACGTGACACGCAGCTTGGCATCGATTTTCTAGCGACAAACTTTTATGATGGTCAAGGTTTTACCGTTCGTAAAGACAGCGGCATTACAAGTGCAATGGAACTGAAAGGTGCCAAGGTTTGCGTGACCACAGGTACAACAACAGAGCTGAACCTGACAGACTTTAGCCGTCAGAATGATCTGGGCATCAGCAACGTAACATTCGAAGATTACAACGTGCGTGATGATACATATCTGAACGGTGGGTGTGATGCAGTAACCGGTGATAAATCATCAATGGCCGGCAACATTTCATCCTTCCCGGTTCCCGGTGATCACATGATCCTGCCGACAACACTGTCGAAAGAGCCTCTGGCATCCGCCGTGCGCCATGGTGACAGCCAATGGTCCGACATAGTGCGTTGGTCTATCTTCGCTTTGATCAATGCAGAAGAACTGGGTATTACCCAAGCCAATGTTGACGACATGAAAGCCACCTCGAAAGATCCGAACGTGCTGCGTATGCTTGGTGCTGAAGGCAACCTGAGTGACGGTCTGGGCCTTGAAAATGACTGGGCTTACAACATCATCAAAGCTGTTGGTAACTACGGCGAGATTTACGAAGCCTACATGGGTCATGGCCCACAAGGTATCGGCATTGATCGTGCGGGTTCGCTGAACGCACTTTGGACAGATGGCGGTCTGATGTATTCGCCTCCAATGCGCTAAATAATCAATTTGTGGTGCCGGGCCTTTGGTTCGGCACCATTGTTTTAAGCTGGCGTTCAAGTCTGGCAGAAACGCCAACAACGGGGTATTGATGTGACGGATGGAACCGACCAAAAGGCCGAGGTACGTGTGCGGCCAAAAGAAGAATTCAATTTTTTCCAAGATCAAAGAGTGCGCTCTGCATTCTACCAGATTTTAACCGCAGGCCTTGTGGGTTGGATGGTCTGGTATCTTATCACGAACACTGCCCATAACCTTGAAGTGCGCGGTATGAACACGGGCTTTAGCTTTATCAATGCAAGTGCCGGATTTGACACTGATTTCAAACTGATCGAATATAAACCGGGCATTGGCACTTACGGCGACATCTTCATAATAGGTGCGTTGAACACACTGCTGATCTCGTTTCTGTCAATCATCGCCAGTACCGTACTAGGCTTTATCATTGGTGTTTTGCGGCTGTCATCAAACTGGTTGGTGTCCAAGGTGGCACTGGCATATGTCGAAATTTTCCGCAATATCCCGTTGCTGATCCAAATCGTATTCTGGTATATCGGGGTTTTCAGCCTGCTGCCGGTGGTTAAGAAATCACTTGATTTATCCTTCGGGGCTGAGCGGGTGATCTTGAACAACCGTGGTCTTTACTTCGCAACACCTATCCCCGGTGATCTGTTCTGGATGACCCTTGTCACGTTGGCTGCGGCTGTTATCGGCGCAATTATATACCGCCGCCGCGCCCATAAACGCCAAGATGCGACCGGTGAGCAAACCAACACCTTGCTGCCTTCTCTTGCTGCCATTATTTTCTTACCCCTTATCGTATTTTTTGCCACTGGCATGCCGCTGGAATGGGATATTCCAACCTTGCAAGGCTTCAACTTTGCCGGGGGCACCAGTGTGCCACCCGCTTTCCTTGCTCTGCTTGTGGCCCTTAGCATCTATCACGCTGCACATATTGCGGAATCAGTACGTGCCGGTATCTTGTCGGTCAATCGCGGACAAAATGATGCGGCAATGGCCATTGGCCTGAAACCGGGCAAAGTCATGGGGCTGGTTATCATCCCGCAAGCCATGCCTGCGATTGTGCCGCCTTTGATTAGTAACTGGATGAACACGGTGAAGAACTCGTCACTGGCCATTGCCATTGGCTATTCCGACATTGTGTCACTATTTATGCAAACCGCGCTGAACCAAGCGGGTTATGCGGTGGAAATGGTTGGGATGACCATGGCGTTCTATATGTTCATTAGTCTGACAATCTCGTTCTTCCTGAACATCTACAATAAACGTGTACAGCTGGTGGAGCGGTAAGATGGCTATAGTCAAAGCAACAAAAACGCCTGCACGCTCCGCACCTATATCGGAATCATCCATATTAGGCTGGTTGCAGAAGAACCTGTTCAGTTCGGCCTTCAATTCGGTGCTGACAGTTTTCACGACCTATATCATCTATCTGACGGTCAATGGTGTTTACATCTGGGGTTTTGCGGATGCAACATTCGTAGCTGAAACGCGGCGTGAATGTTACGGCAATAGCCTGACAGGCGCATGCTGGGCTGGCGTTATTGATTGGCTAGATAACATTTTCTACGGTCGTTACCCGCGGGAAGAAATCTGGCGGATTAATTTTGGTGGCATCTTATTGGCTTTTTGGATGGCACCGCTTTGGATCGCGCGTGCTAAAGGCAAAGTCCTTGTCGGTGCGAGCGTGGTGGTATTCTACCCGTTCCTAGCTGGCTACCTCTTCTCAGGCGGCGACAAGGGCTTGTTCATGCAGGTTATGATTTCAGGTGCAATCGTTGCATTCGCAATCAACATGGCAAATGCTATCGCAGGCCTGCTGAAACAGCAAAGCATTGTACGGCTTGTTATCGGCAGCCTTGGGCAAACCAATGCGGCTGATAAAACTCAACGCAATCTTCTGATAGCACTTGTGGCCGTCGGTTTTGGTGCCGCATACCTATGGCAGTCAAGCTGGACTGTAGAGTTCGTGACATGGACTAAATGGGGCGGATTGTTTCTGACGCTGGTAATTTCCGGCATCGGCATCGCCTCGGCCCTGCCGGGTGGTATCATTCTGGCACTGGGGCGGCGTTCCAAACTGCCGGTACTGCGTGTGCTTTCAACCGGCTTTATCGAAGTTTTCCGCTCAGTTCCGCTGATCACCGTGCTATTCATGGCCACAACCATGTTCCCGCTGTTTATGCCAGAAGGTTTCGTACTCAACAAACTAGTGCAAGTGATCATCGCCGTGGTGCTGTTCAACGCCTGTTATATGGCCGAAACAGTGCGCGCCGGCCTGCAAGCTATTCCAAAGGGTCAGTTTGAAGGGGCGCACACCATCGGCCTTGGCTACTGGGGTACGATGGGGCTGATCATTATGCCGCAAGCCCTAAAACACATGATCCCCAATATCGTCGGCAGCTTCATCGGCTTGCTGAAAGATACCACGCTGGTGTCGATCATCGGTCTGTTTGATATTCTGGGGATGCTACGCTCAATCAGCAAAGACGTACCTTGGCTTGGCCTGCACAAAGAACCGCTGATCTTTGGCGCAATCCTGTTCTTTATTATCTGCTTTGCAATGTCCAAATACAGCCGGCATCTTGAAGTGAAACTATCGGCTGGCAACAACCATTGACCCGCATTGAAGGAGAAATACTATGAGTAACGCACAAATACAGGGTCAGCTGGCTTCCGCTATTTCAAGCGAAGTGATGATTGAAGTAAACAAAATGAACAAATGGTATGGCTCGTTCCATGTACTGAAAGACATCGATCTGACTGTTCACAAAGGCGAACGCATTGTAGTTTGCGGGCCATCAGGTTCCGGCAAGTCCACCCTGATCCGCTGCATCAACGCGCTGGAGGAACATCAAGAAGGCGACATTATTGTTGACGGTATCAAGCTGGGTAAGAATCTGAAAAATCTGGATCATATCCGCACCGAGGTCGGTATGGTGTTCCAGAATTTCAATCTGTTCCCGCACCTGACCATTCTGGAAAACCTGACCCTTGGCCCGGTCTGGGTACGCAAGATGGCTAAGGCAGACGCCATTGAAACCGCAATGATGTATCTTGAGCGGGTCAAGATCCCCGAACAGGCAGATAAATACCCCGGTCAGATGTCCGGAGGCCAGCAGCAACGAGTGGCGATTGCGCGCTCTCTTTGCATGAGCCCCAAAATCATGCTGTTTGATGAACCGACATCAGCCCTCGACCCTGAAATGATCAAAGAGGTGTTGGATACTATGGTTGATTTGGCGGAGACCGGTATGACGATGATCGTGGTGACACATGAAATGGGTTTTGCCAAGACCATCGCGGATGAGGTGATTTTTATGGATGAAGGCGACATTGTTGAGCGCAACAAACCCGAAGAATTCTTTGGCAATCCAGAGCATGAACGTACACAAAAGTTCCTGAGTCAAATACTCTAAACGCTAACTCCTGTAGTTTTTAATCCGAGGTTTTTGCAATATGATCAAAGTCACTGAACGCGAAAATCCCGTTGATATGGTAACATTCGTCGAAACGGATCGGTTGTTTCTAAACCCTTTGGAAACAACCGATTGGCGTATCCGGCGGGTTATCCATGATAAGGTTATGGCTTGTTCTGAAGCGTTGCCGGATGGCCTGTGCCTGATGATATTTGACGCCTTTCGCCCCCGAGAGCGCCAATGGGAGCTTTGGCACCCTGTCGTTGCCAAAATCACTCAGAACAATCCAGATTGGACTAAAGCCCAAGTTTACACCGAAGCTTCGCGTTGGGTTGCCCCGCCAGACGGACTTGGCAGCGGCCATCAGGCAGGTGCGGCCGTTGACGTAAAACTGGCCCGTCCGGATCGCACGGAACTGGATTTCGGCGGGGCGATGAAAGGGCTTACAGGAATCGCACCAACGGATTGGCCCGTCTCCCCCGAAATACGTAAAAATCGCGATATGCTGGTTGCAGCAATGCACGCCGTTGGCATGATAAATTACCCTGATGAATGGTGGCATTTTTCCTACGGGGATCGCCTATGGGCGGAAGTGACTAATCAAAATGAGGCGTTTTTTGCACCGATTGACTAACCTAACCACACATGAGCGAATTGAAAGCCTACAATATGCCTACCAAATTTTTTACCACTATCGGTAAATTCCATCGCGGTAATTTGCATACTCATTCCACCAACTCAGATGGGGTGCTATCGCCCGAAGAAGTCTGCCGCCGCTATCAGGCAGAGGGTTATGATTTCATTGCCCTGACCGATCATTTTGTCGGGCTGTTCGATTATCCAATTACGGATACAACCACATTTCACAATAACCGTTTCACGACTATTCTAGGTGCCGAATTGCATACGGGGACAATGGAAAACAAGCATTTGTGGCACCTTGTAGCCGTAGGTCTGCCACAGGGTTTCACCCCGCCTGATGCCCCGCATTTCCGACCGGTTAAAGGCTCGGAAACCGCCGCAAGCATTGCCCAGCGTGCACGCGACGCAGGCGCATTTGTGGCTATTGCCCACCCGCATTGGTCCGGATTGTCTGAAGCAGACGCCCGCAGCATTACCGCCGCCCATGCGGTGGAGATTTACAACCACGGTTGCGTTGTCGACAATGACCGTGGTGAGGGCTTCGTCACACTGGAACATCTATTAAACAGGGGGCGAAAATTAAACCTGATCGCCACCGATGACGCCCATTTCAACACACCCGATTTTTTCGGCGGTTGGGTGATGGTCAAGGCGACAGAAAACAAACCGGAAGCCTTGCTTAATGCCTTAAAGGCAGGTGAATTTTATTCCAGCACAGGCCCGGAAATCAACGACATCCGCTTCACGAAAGAAGGCATTGAGGTCGATTGCTCCTCCGCTGCAACCATCATCGTCCAAGGTCAGGGCACATCAATGGCAACCCTACACGGCAAAACAATGACGACCGGACAGCTATCACTGGATCGCTTATCAAACTCACCATGGATTCGTGTGACAATTATAGATCGTGCGGGTAAACGCGCCTGGTCAAACCCGATTTGGCTTGATGTCTGATGACGTATCAGATGACAAGCATTGATTGTAATCAAACTGGGTTGCTTT
>Ga0209344_10003418_pt1 | contig 15728 bp, 12 predicted proteins | sample Cruoilmetagenom6_FD_187293 | JGI IMG/M metagenome (GOLD analysis project Ga0209344, IMG submission 187293) | Oil polluted marine microbial communities from Coal Oil Point, Santa Barbara, California, USA - Santa Barbara Oil Seep Sample 6 (SPAdes)... | ecosystem: Environmental > Aquatic > Marine...
TCGAGGAGACGCCGTCCGATAAATCCGGATGCGCCGGTGATGATGAGACGAGGCAGTGACATCGAGGACAGATTGTACACCTTGGTTGGTCTTGAGGTCTTGAGGTCTTGGGGTCTTGGGGTCTTGAGGTCTTGGGGTCTTGAGGTCTTGGGGTCTTGAGGTCTTGGGGGCTTGGCGGTCGGAGTCCCACCACCGGTTCCAGCCGCCGTCCCCGCGGGGTCCCGGATCACCGATCCTTCTGATCCGTATTGTGGGGGCGGGCGTCCCGCCTGCCGTAGGGTGGGGCTGGCCCCACCTTCAGAGTCGCATCGGTTGGATTCGCGTTTCCGGTATCCGAGAGACAGTGGGACGTGCCGGTATGCGGGAGACGCTCCGCGTTGCTTGGCTTCCTGGAGCCCCTGCCTCCTGGGCCGCCTTCGGCGGCCCGGCGTCGCACCATCGGGATCGGGATCGAGCCGGATTCGGCCACGGTTGCGGAATCGGAAACGTGTACTGAGTCAGAAACGGACTTGGACTCGGACGCGGGAGAGTCTTCCGGTTCCGCTACACTGTCGCGATGCACGAGATGGGGATTGCCATCGAGATCTACCGGACCTGCCGCGAGGCGGTCCGTGAGCATGGAGAGGGTCAACTGCGCCATGTCCGGATCGCAGTCGGCGAACTGGCCGCCGTCGAACCCGATCTTCTGACCTTTGGTTGGGAGGCGGTGATCATCGACACGCCGGATGAAGGCGCCGAACTCGAGATCGATTTCTGTCGGGCCGACCAGCGCTGTCCAAGCTGCGGCGAGGCGAAAGATCGCTCCGAGGGGACCTGGCTCAGGATCTGTCCCGACTGCGGCACGCCGCTGGAGGTCCGGGGCGGTGACGAACTCGACGTCCTAGAGGTCAGCTTCGAGACCGATGACGACCCTGTTGAAGCACCGAAAACGAACGAGTAGTTCAATCCACGGAGCCCGCCGATGACGACAAAGCTTGTGACCATTCGCCGCAAGGCCCTCGCCGCCAGCGAGGAAACTGCCAACAAGCTCCGGCAGCGCTTTGTCGAGTCCGGGACGCTGGTGTTCAATATCATCTCCTCACCGGGTTCGGGGAAAACCACGCTTCTTGAAACCACGGTCGGACGGATGGCGGAGAACTACAAGATGGCGGTGATCGAAGGCGACGTCGCCACCGAACGCGACGCCGATCGGATCCGCGCCATGGGAGTCCCGGCTCACCAGGTCCTCACCAGCGGAGCCTGTCACCTCGACGCCCGACAGATCGAGACCGCCCTCGAAAGCGCCGATCTCATGCCTGCGGAAGTTCTGTTCATCGAGAACGTTGGCAACCTGATCTGCCCCACGACCTATGATCTGGGTGAGGACTTCAAGATCGCCCTCCTTTCGGTGACCGAGGGAGACGACAAGCCGATCAAGTACCCGGCGATCTTCTCGCGCGCCGACATCACGGTGATCACCAAGAGCGATCTTCTGCCCTACGTCCCATTCGATCTGGAGACAGTGAAGAGTCACATCTCAACCCTCAATCCATCCGGCGTCATTCTGGTCGTCTCGTCCACATCCGGAGAAGGCATCGATTCCTGGTGTGACCTCATCGCCAGCCGATTCGAAGCCAAGCAACAGTCGTGATCCGTCTCCGGGTGCGGTGCCGCGGGGCCGTCCAGGGAGTCGGCTTCCGACCCACGGTTCACCGCATCGCCACCGAACTCTCGCTCGGCGGAGAGGTCCGTAACGATCCGGAAGGCGCCACCGCAGAGGTTGAGGGCGAGGCCTCAATAGCCCGCACTTTTGTCAAACGCCTGACGGCCGAACTCCCTCCCCTCGCCCGCCTCGACTCCATCGATGTCAGCGAGATCGAGGTCAAGGGAGAGACCGACTTCCGAGTCACCGAGACAGAACAAGGGCAACGCGCCGGCGCCCTTGTTCCACCGGACGCCGCCCTTTGCGACGACTGCCGCCGCGAGATGAACGATCCGACAGACCGGCGTCACGCCTACCCATTCACCACCTGCACCAACTGTGGACCTCGATTCTCGTTGACCAGGAGCCTTCCCTACGATCGCGTAGCCACATCCATGGCATGCTTCGAGCTTTGCCCCGCCTGCGACCGCGAGTACACCGACCCCGGCGATCGCCGTTTCCACGCGGAACCTGTGTGCTGTCCGGTCTGCGGTCCAGCGTACTGGATCCAGGACGCCGACGGAGGCAATCGGGTCGACGGCCCGGCGGCCATCGCCGCCGCACGAAACGATCTCGAACAGGGTCGGATCCTCGCCATCAAGGGTCTCGGCGGATTCCAGCTCGCCTGCCGCGCCGATGACGAAGCGGTGGTGGATCGTCTCCGCAGCCGCAAACACCGTCCCGGCAAGCCCTTTGCAGTCATGGTCAGGGATCTCGAGGCGGCCCGCAGGTCCATCCGGATGACCCCCGTTGACGAAAAACTCCTGACCACCGCCCGCGCACCCGTGGTGCTTGCGCCACGGCTCCCCGATGCGCTGGTTTGCGCGGGCATCGCACCAGGCCTCGGCGATCTCGGGGTCATGCTCCCGACCACCCCACTCCACGTCGAGATTTTCAACGGCCTCGATGTACCCACCCTGATCATGACCTCGGCCAATCTCTCCGACGAACCCATCTGCCGCGGCAACCGCGAGGCGACCGATCGCCTGGCGGGGATCGCAGACCGATTCGTCCTGCACAACCGGGATGTCGTCCGCCGGGTGGACGATTCGGTGGTGCGGTCGACGGAATCAGGCCCCGTCCTGGTCCGACGAGCACGAGGTTGGGTCCCGGAACCCATTCCCTTGCCCGTCCCCGCCGAAGAACCCCTGCTCGCAGTAGGGGGACATCTCCTCGTGACCTCATGTATCGCCGTCGACGGACAGGCGTTCATGACCCAGCACGTGGGTGATCTCGACTCGGTGCCGGCCCGCGGTTTCCACCGTGAAGTCATCGATGGTCTCGAAGAGTTTTTGGAAGTCCGCCCTGAGCGGATCGTGGCGGATTCCCATCCCGACTACCCCAGTACCTGGTTGGCTCACGAGCTTTCCGGGCGTAGGGACGGATCACTCACCGAGGTCCAGCACCATCTCGCCCATGCTGCGGCCGTCCTCGGCGAGCGCGACCGTTTCCCCAATGAGGGCGAAACTGCCCTGGCGATCACGCTTGACGGCACGGGATGGGGCCCCGACGGCACCGCCTGGGGCGGCGAGTGGCTCAGCCTGGACGGGTCGCTCCGGTGGCAACGTCTCGCCCACCTGGAGCCACTCTCCCTGATCGGTGGCGAACAGGCGGTCCGTGAACCGTGGAGGGTCACCGTGGCGGCCCTGGTTTCGGCCGGCTCCACCGATCTGATTTCTCAGCTCCCGTTCGCGGAGCAGATCGACGGCGATCAGTTGCGGCAGGTGACGGATCTGGCCTCGTCACCCCACTGGCCCCGCGCCTCCGGCGCCGGCAGGCTGTTCGAGGCCGCCGGAGCCCTCTTCGGTCTGGTCACCCGAAACGACTGGGAGGGCGAAGCGGCCGCCCGGTTCGAGGCATTGGCGGCGACCTTTGAAGGCTCTCCCCCACTCTGGGAGGAGATCGAGATCGCCGGCGAATCGATCCTCCCCGGTGCGGCCCTTCTTTCCGCCGCCGCGCACCGTCTTGCCGATGGCGAGGCGAACGCCAGAGTGGCAGCGGGATTCCACCGCACCTTCTGTCGTCTGGCGGTGGACATCACGTGCATGGTCACCAGGAAACGCGGGATGCCCATCGCTCTCGGTGGCGGTTGCATGATCAACCGGCTGATCCTCTCTGGTCTCACGAACGGCCTCGAGGAGCAGGGATTTGAAGTGCTCGTCCCGCGGCAGCTTCCACCCGGAGATGGCGGTCTCGCGTACGGCCAGGCCGTTCTCGGCGCGGTCTCGATGGCCCGGAACGTGAAGCCGAAGCTTCTTGGTGATCGGTAAGCTTCAACCGATTCCGGCAGCTGCTTCCGACCCCAAGGACTTCTGGCCTCCACCGGGCGTGCCGTCCTTGGCGTTTTTCCAAGGACGCGCGTTCAAGCACCCATTCGCTCTCCGAAAAACGTCTAGGGGGGCAACCTCGGGCAACCGCACCCCGGTGCAGCTGTCCCGGCAATGAGGGAGGCCGTCGGCGTGCCATCGGCGTGGTCGCAATCCCTCAATCCACCGCCGCGCGACCACGCCGATGGTGCGACGCTGAGTCGCCTCCGAACCGGAGGCGGCTCAGAAGGCCGGCGTCGAAGGACGTCCATCGAGCCAGGCGTCCTTCCTCGCGATCCCGACATGATTCAATCAGCACTGTTGCGGTCACCGTTGTTTCAACTCCGGCATTCTGGTCCGCCCTGGGCGGCCCAGCGTCACCTGATCAGCGTGGTCGCGCGGGGGATAAGAGGGAGGACTGCGACCACGCCGATCTGGCGCCGGCCGACTCCTCTGCAACCGGATGAGCCGCACCGGAACGTCCCGCCGCGAGGGTTGCCCGGCATCGGCATTGTGTTGGACGCGAATGGCTGCCGGGAGTTGAACCGGCACAATGCCGTGCCCGGCACGCCCCGATGAGCGGTGTTTCCCGCGTGCTTGGTTGCGGTTTCGGAAACGGGCACGGGCGAGGGAGACTGACCACGATCAATACCCGTGAGGCGCCACTGCGCTATCCTAGGGCCTGTCGCGGTGGTTCCCACACAACCGCGTTCAATTCGACTTTCTGGGGGTTTCCCATGTGTTTGGCCATTCCCATGGTCTTGAAAGAAAGAACCGAGATGGAAGGTGTCGTCGAGCTCGATGGCATCCGTCGCACCATTTCTCTGATGCTTCTCCCCGATGCCGAAGTCGGTGAGCACGTTTTGATCCATGCCGGATACGCCATCGGCTCGGTCAACGCCGAAGAAGCCGCCGAGACGATCGAGCTCCTGCGCGAGTACGCCGACAACATGGCCGACCTGTGAGCGAGGCGCCGGAATTCCGTGACCCCAAAGCCATCGCCGGTTTGATCCAAGAGATCCAGGTTCTTTCCGAGGACGTGGATCACCAGATCACCCTCATGGAAGTCTGCGGCACCCACACCCACGCGGTCGCCCAGGCCGGGCTTCGGCAGATGCTGCCAAAGGGTGTTCGGCTGATCTCGGGGCCGGGTTGCCCGGTCTGTGTCACACCGGTGGACTACCTCGACCGCGCCCTCGCCCTTGCCGACCTTCCCGATACCACAATCTGCACCTTCGGCGATCTGATGCGCGTCCCCTCGAGCCTCTCGAGCCTCGAGGAGGCCCACGCCGACGGCAAACCCATCGAGATCGTCTACTCCCCCCGTGACGCGCTGGACAAGGCGCGTGCGAACCCGCACCGGCGGATCGTGTTTCTGGCCGTTGGGTTCGAGACTACCGCTCCGACCATCGCCGCCGCCATCGCCGAAGCCGAGGCAACCGCCGTCGAGAACTTCCTCATCCTGCCGGGGAACAAGATGATGCCGCCGCCCATGCGGGCCCTGGTCGAGGATCAGGAACTCAAGGTGGACGGGTTTCTCCTTCCGGGTCACGTTTCGGTCCTGACCGGCTGGGAGTGTTTCCGCTTTCTTGCCGAGGACTACAGCGTCCCCGGGACCGTGGTCGGTTTCGCTCCTGCCGACGTCATGCGCGGGGTCGCCGATCTGCTTCGCCAGGCAAAGGCGGGCACGGCCGAGATCACAAATCTCTACAGCCGGGTGGTTTCGTCATCGGGAAATCAGGTGGCGGCGAAAATGGTCGAGAAGTTCTTCGAACCGGTGGCCACGATCTGGCGCGGCTTCGGCGAAATCCCAGGGTCCGGGCTCGGTCTCCGTCCCGAATACTCTCACCGCGACGCAGGACTCATCGAGGTCGAACTCCCGCCCCCCCACGAACCCGAAGGCTGCGCCTGCGGCGATGTCCTCCGAGGCGTCATTGATCCACCCGAGTGCTCGCTCTTCGGCACCGCCTGCCAGCCCGCCACTCCGGTGGGAGCCTGCATGGTCTCATCAGAGGGCACGTGCGCCGCGTGGTACCGACACGAACGGCTCACCGGAGCAAACCGATGAAGAAGAAAACACCCGACCGACTGTTGTTGGCCCACGGTTCCGGTGGTCGACTCACCCACGAACTCGTGACCGGCACCTTTCTTCCAGCCCTCGATAATCCGTTTCTGGCGAGCCTCAGTGATGCCGCCATCCTGCCCGAACTCCCACCCGGACGCCCTGCCCTGACAACCGACGGTTTCGTGGTCGATCCCCCGATCTTTCCGGGTGGTGACCTCGGTTATCTCAGCGTCTGCGGGACGGTCAACGATCTCTCGGTGGCCGGGGCGCGCCCACTCTGGCTGACCTGGGGTCTGATCCTCGAGGAGGGCGCCGACGGCGATCTCATCAGCACCTGTACCGAAGGTGCCGCTCGCGCCGCGTCTGAAGCCGGAATTCAGATCGTCGCCGGTGACACCAAAGTCGTGCCGCGAGGCAAAGGCGACCGGATCTACGCCGTGACCGCCGGTCTTGGCGTTGTCCCTCCGGGACGAGAAATTTCGGACCACCGGATCGAAGAGGGCGATGTCGTGATCGCCTCGGGTCCATTGGGCGATCACGGCGCGACGATCATGGCGGTCCGGCACGGTCTCGATGCCGGTGATCTCTGTTCCGATGCCGCATCACTCACGGGGCTCATTGAGTCGGTCTTCGACGCCGGCATCGATATCCACTCCATGCACGACCCGACACGAGGTGGGGTCCTCACGGTGTGCAACGAGGTCGCCGAGCGCTCCGGAAAACAGATCGTGCTCACCGAGACCGCGATCCCGGTGCAACCCCAGGTCCGCGCCGTTTGTGAAGTGCTCGGTCTCCAGATCCTGGGCCTCGCCTGCGAGGGCCGTGTCCTCGCCTGGGTCCCCTCAGATCAGGCGGATCGGGCGCTCGATGCGTTCCACAACCATCCCCAGGGCCGCGGCGCCGCCATCTTTGCCCGGGTCGAGGGTTCGACCGAGGGCGAGATCCCGGTCGTCATGGAGACCGAGGTCGGGAGCACGAGACCGCTCGACATGCTTTCGGGCACCGATCTGCCACGGATCTGCTGATTTTAAAAGGTATTAGGTATTAGGTCTTAGGTATTAGCTCCATCGCATTGGCTACCATTCGCTCTGAGGTCAACCTTAAAAAGATTCCGAAATTCAAAGCCCGATGCCGTGACATTCATCCTGTCACCCTGAGCACAGCTAAGCCGCGGGGCGGGGCCTACCCATAGAAAGACACGAGTATCGAAGATACATGTCATTCTGAGCGAACGAGTCCGCGAGAGAGTCGAAGAATCTCCCGATGGTGCGCGGATCGCTCCGACCTTCTGCGAGACGATGTCAGCTGGAACGATCTCCCAACCCTGGGGAGATTCTTCGACTCGCTACGCTCGCTCAGAATGACAAGCTCTTGGTTTTGTGCGGATCTGAGCTGGTAAGAATCAGCTCATTCAAACCGATCTGTGCCTCTGGGCTGGGTTTTGCGATGCCTAACACCTAAGACCTAATACCTAATACCCGTCGACGACGAGCCGTAGGACTCGACGTCGGCCTCCACCGTAGCGACGGCCCGGCGGCCTCGGTCTTCGTACCTGAGGTCATCAAAGCTGAGCAGTCTCGCCATGGCGATCCCTCTGCCGTGGGCGTCGAGAACCCTTTTCGGGTCGATCTCGAGGTAGGGCTCGGGCTCGAATCCGCTCCCCTCATCGCAGATCGTGAAGACCAGCCCGCTTGAAGATCGTTTCACTTCCACGGTGGCGACCCGATCCGTGTACTCGGGGAGGGCCAGACGCCGATCGATTTCGCCCTGCCATCCCTCGCTCTGCAACAGGCGACTTTTTTCATCGTAGCCGATCTCGAGATTGCCGTGTTCGATGGCATTGACCAGGAGTTCCGACAGACCCATCACGACCCGATCGGGATCGGGGCACGCCTTCGCGAGCAACGCGCCCAGACCCATGGCCTGATCCGGAGAGCGGTAGCTGAACCGGGCCGTCTCCGCGAGGGTCAGCGTATGGGCGTCAGAGCGAATATGCTGGTTGAGCTCCTGGACGTGACGCCAGTCGGCCGCCGCGGAACGGACGATGGAGATGAGCACAGCCGCATCGACGGGTTTGGGGATGTAGGCGTAGGCCCCGGCATCGATTCCTTCGACCATTTGATGTGGCTCGGCGGCTACCGTCAGGATGAGCACCGGCAGCAGAGCGAGTTCCCGCCGAGCCTTGATCGCTCGAAGCAGCTCCATCCCATCGATCCTCGGCATCAGACGATCGGTGACCACTGCGTCGAACGCCACCGGCTCGGGTTTCAGATGTTCCAGGGCGACCGCACCGTCCTCGGCGCCCACCACATCCATCTCTGCGGAGACGAGGATCTGACACAGAGCCTCACGCAGACCGGGATCATCCTCCACGAGGAGGACGCGAACGCGCGATGGCGCCGGTCTGAGGTGTTCTGGAGTCGGAGTCACGCACGCATTGTCGCACGGATTGAAACGAACCGGGAGACGGCGCGGAGTCCGCGGCAGTGCCCATAGCAGTGCCCGTGATGATCCCCTATTCGCCCCTTCTCCCTCCTCCTCCGGCCACGGTTTCCGGTCCCGCCGTTGACTCACCCCCCCGGAGAATCGACGGAACAACCGGAGCGAACTCATCCGTTGTACACTCGCGCGGTCAATACGATGAGCAAAGTTACGACCCGCCTGCCAAAGGAGTCTTCGAATGAAACACACCCTCACCGCAATCATCCTCGGAATCGCGCTGGGCCTCGCCCCGGGCGCGGATGCCGACGAAGCACAGAAGGCAGAGGCCGCCAAAACAACAGCCCCTACGGCAGCGCCGAACCCGGCCCTTCTCGATCCCTCGATCGCCACCGAGCGTGCACCAGACGCCTACCGCGTCAAGCTCGAAACCACAAAGGGCGACGTGACGATTCTGGTCAATCGATCCTGGGCACCCAACGGCGCCGACCGTTTCTACAACCTCGTCAAGATCGGCTATTTCGACGACGTCGCATTCTATAGGGCCATCAAAGGGTTTATGGTGCAGGGTGGTTTCAATGGCGACCCGGCCGTGACCGCGGTCTGGTCCAACGCCAAGATATCCGACGACCCGATGACGCAGAGCAACTCTCGAGGCATGGTGACGTTTGCCCAACCCTCCACGCCGAATGCCCGAACCACCCAGTTCTTCATCAACACCACCGACAACGACTACCTCAAGGATCACGGGACGTTTTCCCCCTTCGGCAAGGTGATTTCCGGAATGGACGTGGTAGATGGCCTCTACACCGGGTATGGCGAGGCCGCCCCGCGTGGCAGAGGCCCCGGCCAGGGAAAGATCGCCCGCGAAGGCAACGTCTACCTGAAAGCGAGTTTTCCAGAACTCGACTTCATCGTCAGCGCGACCATCGTGGAGGCTGAGTGACGAAAAGCCAGTCACGAGTGGCGAGTAACGAGTGACCGGACCCCTGTATGATCGGTCCGAAGGATGAGCCAGAAACCGGACGATCCCGAAGGGCGTCGAGCCCCGTTTGCCCAGGTCGCCGAGCGGATGCTGAAGCTCGCGGTCGGCCGCGGCATCATCGACTCTGATGAAGCAGAGTCGACCTTGGCGGAGATGCGCGATCAACTCGCCGACGGAAAGCTTCAGGACCCCACTCTCAGAGGCTTCCTCAAATCCGATCTCATCGATGACGACACCCTGGCCCGGTTAGCGCGCGAAGCCGAAGCGCAGGAAATCGCCGATGACATCGTGGTCGACGACACCACCGTCGGCAGGAGATCAAAGAAACACTCCGATGGTTTCGGCGACGATCCCTTCGAACGGTTCCCGGTCACCGAATGGGACAGGTACGAGATCGAGGAGTTCATCGGCCGTGGCGGAATGGGCGATGTTTACAAGGCCAAGGATCCGCGTCTCGGCCGTTATGTCGCGTTGAAATTCCTCCGTCGGGATGATCCTGAACTTGTGGAACGCTTCACCCGCGAAGCCCAGGCTCAGGCACGCATCGACCACGATCACGTCTGCCCGGTCTACGAGGTTGGAGAGATCGAGGGCCACTCTTATATCGCCATGCAATACGTGGCGGGTGGTTCTCTCAAACAGGTCACCGATCTGCTCTCACTGAGGCAGAAGGTCCAGATTATGAAATCTGTGGCCGACGCGCTGCACGCCGCCCATCTGGCCGGTCTCATCCACCGCGACATCAAACCGGGAAATATCTTGGTCGAACACCAGCCCGATGAGGGGTGGAGACCGTTTGTCGTCGATTTTGGAATCGCCCGCGACATGGACAGCCATGACCTCACGGTCACGGGGATGGTTCTCGGCACCCCAGCATTCTGCGCCCCCGAACAGGTCCGGGGAGAAAGCAGCAAGCTCGACTGGCGGACCGATGTCTACGGTCTCGGCGCCACCCTCTACTGGTTCGTCACCGGACGTTCACCATACGAGGGTGGATACCCGGAGATCATCACCGGGGTAACGGAACACGAACCCGAGCCACCGCATAGGATCAACGCCGACGTTCCGGTCGATCTCGAGACCATCATCCTCAAGTGTCTCGAGAAAGAACCCGATCGCCGCTACGCAACGTCCCGCGAGGTGGCCGAAGACCTCCATCGCTATCTCTCAGGCGAGCCCATCCAGGCGCGCCGGGCCAGCCTGATCTACAAAGTCAGCAAGAAGGTTCGCAAACACAAGGTCCTCACCGCCGTCGGTCTGGCCGCAGTCTCGGTCATGGCTATTCTGGTGGCCCTGAGCGTTCGGACCGAGATCGAAGGTCGCCGGCGGGCCGCCGTCGCCCAACACTTTGTCGAGCAGGCAAAGGAGATCGAGGGCATGGCGAGGGTCGCGGCCATGATGCCCCTGCACGATCGCTCCCTCGAGCGCCAGGCCATCCTCGACCGCATGGATTCCATTCGCGAGGAGATGGGTCGGGTCGGCGAGATCGCCGCCGGGCCGGGTCACTACGCCCTCGGTCGCGGCCATCTTATCCTTCAGAATCTCGATGACGCAGAGAGCCACCTTCGGCAGGCGGTCATCGACGACTATGACTCGCCGGGGGTCGCCTATTCCCTCGGTCTGGTCCTTGGCCAGCTCTATGAGCGCGAACTGAGGCTCGCCCGACGGTACAGCGATCCTGAGCTTCGTGATGCGAGATTGCGCCAGATCGAGATCGGTCTTCGGGATCAGGCGCTGACCTATCTTCGTTCGTCCAGCGGTCCGAGCCTCGAGGCGCCAGCCTATGTCGAGGGGCTGATCTCGTTCTACGAGGGCGACCTTGATCACGCCCTCGCCAAGGTCGAACAGGCATACGAGGAAGCCGAATGGTTGTACGAGGCGCGAAAGCTCGGTGGAGACATCCATCTCGAGATGGGGACCGAATTCGCCCGGGAGGGTGAGTACGACCAGGCCATGCAGTCTTTCCAGAAGGCCGGCGACGCCTATGAAGAGGCCGCCGACATCGCCCGTTCCGACCCGGCCATCCATGAGGGAGATTGTGGCCGTTGGACCCTCGTCATGGAGCTCCAGGGACGTCGAGGGGCAACCGCAGGCCGGGAATTCGACCACGCTATCGCAGCCTGCGGACGGGCCGTCGCCATCGACCCCAATCGAGCCGACGTCTACGAACGCCTTGCCCGCCTTTATTGGCGACGAGCCGATCTCGCCAACGACCGCGGTGACGATCCGGTGCCCTTCCTCGACAACGCGGTGGCCGCCGCCGAACGAGCCATCGATATCGATCCCGAGAGCCCGGTCGCCCACGCGACCCTTGGCGGCGCCCTCATCGTCGCGGCCCAGCGTCACGAGGGTCAGGGACGGGACCCGAAACCGGATCTCGCCGGCGCGGTGGCGAGTCTCGAGCGCGCGGTCGAACTCGATCCCTCATCGGTGCTTTCCCACGACGATCTCGGCTACGCCTGGGAACGGACTGCGAAATACGAGATGAGCATCGGTCGTGACCCACGCCCCTCCCTCACCCATGCTCTCGAAGCCTACCGACGGGCCACGGTCCTCGAACCCTCCTATGCCAACGCATACAACAACGCCGGGATTGCTCTCTGGCGGTTGGCCCTTTATGAGCACCGCACCGGCTCATCGCCGTTTTCGACTCTGTCGGAGGCCATCACATCGTTCGATTCGGCGATCGACCGGAATCCCAACTACCACTATGCATTCGCCAATCGAGGGTTGGCCTGGCGGACCCTCGCCCTGGTTGAACTCGACGCCGGACGCAACCCCATGGACGCCGTCGAGGCGGCTCGGTCCGATCTCGCCCGAGCCCTCGCACTCAACCCACGGATCTCGTTCGCCTACCCCGAGCAGGTAGCGGTCGAGGTCATCGTCGCACGATGGGCCATGGCCAATGATCGGTCCCCGACGGGTCGATTCAAGGCCGCCGACCGCGCCGCCACGCTCGCCATCGAGGTCAACCCCGAGAACTCGGTGGCCTACCAGAGCGCGGCTGAAGTCCACCGATGGCGGGCGGATTGGGAGTTCTCACAGGGACGGTCGATCACCGACGATATCCTCGAGGGCCGCCGTCATGTTCGAGAATCCCTCGATCGCAACCCCGGTCTCTCGTCCGCCATGATCACCGACGCCGGCCTGCTCGCCCTCGAGGCCGCAGCCGACCCCTCCCGCCGACCGGACCTCATCCGCCAGGCACGTTCCCGGCTCGCCGAGGCGTCAAAGCTCAACCCCCTCAGCTCACGGGAAGTGGAGCCCATCGCCGTCGCGCTGGATGCCCTCGAAGCATCCACGAACTGAGATCGACCTCTCCCGACTCCCTCGTCAGACTTCGAATCGGTAGCCGACACCACGCACGTTGTGAATGTGGCGGGGGCGCAGCGAACTTTCTTCGAAGGCCTTGCGCAACGACAGGATCACGTTGTCGACAACCCGGGTGTTCGGATGATCGGGTAGGCCCCACACCTCCGCCAGCAGCTCTCGCCGACTGACGACCTGGCCGGGACGATTCGAGAAGACCCTCATCACCGCGATTTCCTTCCGCGACAGTTCGGTCTCACCATTCAAGGTCAGTGCCTGCCAGGAGCCGAAATCCACCCAGAACTCGCCGAAGACGAAGCGCTCACCCTCCAGGGCCGATGGTCCGCCTTCCGAGGACGCACGTGACCACCCGCTCCGCCGGAGGAGACCCTCGACCCGAGCCAACAATTCGGCGAGATCAAAGGGTTTGGTGACGTAGTCGTCGGCGCCGAGCTTGAGTCCGTAGACGATATCGTCGGGTTGGTTCTTCGCCGTCAGCATGAGAATCGGGGTCAGGTCGTTGGCCGATCGCAGCCTTTGACAGACCTCGAATCCGTCGATGGTCGGCAACATGACATCGAGAACAATGAGATCGAATCGATCTTTCGCGGCCAGGCTCAGAGCCTGATCGCCATCACCGGCCAAGGTGGGCCGCCAACCCTTCCGGCGGAAATTCATCAGCAGGCCATGGGCGATGGCCTCCTCATCCTCGACCAGTAGAATCCGCGGTTCGTCCTCGGTCATCCGTCCTCCGAAATCATGGGCAACTCGACAACAAAAGAGGCGCCCGGCCGATCCTCGTGTGACGCGGCCCGCACGCTTCCGTGCATCTGATCAACGAGCTGAGAAACGATGAAGAGCCCGAGTCCCGTGCCGGTGCTGCTCCCCCGATCTCGACGAACCTGATGGAACCGCTCGAAGATCCGGCTCAACTCGCCCTTGGGAATCCCCTGACCTTCGTCTTCGACCTGAATCCTTACCCACCCGCCGAAATCTTCGACCCGGCAGCGGATCCTACCTCCGCGAGCCGAGTAGCGAATCGCGTTGTCGATGAGGTTTGTGAGAACCCGGCGAAGGGCCTCATCGGTGGCCTCAACGGTCGCCTTGGTGGCGAGATGGACGTCAAGGTTGAACCCCTGGCTCGCTACACGTGGTGTGATCTCTGCAAAGAAATTCTCGAAAAAGACCGCAAGGGACACCGGCTCGAGCGACAGCAGGTGTTTGCGCGCCACCAACCGACTGCTTTCGAGGACGTTGTCGATGAGCCTCCCGAGCCGATCAGACTCGCGAAGGATGTAGGCCACCGACTCACTGCCCTCTCTGGTCATCGCATCCTGCTGCAGCGTCTGGGCGTGGAGCTGAATGGCCGCCAATGGAGATTTCATCTCGTGGGTGATGGAAGAGACGAACTCCTCCTGCTTGCGCGCGTATCGGTATTCGGCGAGGGAGCGGGCGAGCTGGTGGGTGATGAAGACGATCAACAGGCCCAAGAGACCACAACCTACCCCGAGGATCACCCATGTCCAGGTCGGTCCCGTCGCGCCGACCCGTTCTGCGAGCTCGTTCAAACGGCTGCCTGACGAAACGGCGTAAATGATCCACATCACCAGTACGGCGATGACCACCACCAGCGACAGGACATAGGGCACGACAAACGATCGGGCGCGAGCCATGGCTCACGATACTACGGCGTCGGGACGCTCCTCGGGGTGGGAGAGGCGCCGATGTGTCTATCGACAATCATTCCTGACCGAAACCTGACGCAGCATGAAACAACCCTGACACACGCAAGCCTCTATTGATGCAACACTTGCACCATGGAAAACGATCACTCCATCGGCATAGGTTTTGGATCTGTCAGCTTCATCCTCGTCCATATCGCGGCTCTGTCGGTTTTCTGGGTGCCGTTTTCGTGGAAGTTGGTGCTCCTCAGTCTCGGGCTGTACTGGCTGAGGATGTTTGCCATCACCGCCGGGTACCACCGCTATTTCGCCCACCGTTCGTTCAAGACAAGCCGGTTCTTTCAGTTTGTCCTGGCCTTCCTGGGCGCCTCATCCATGCAGAAGGGACCCCTCTGGTGGGCGGGCCACCATCGCCACCACCATCGGTTCAGCGATCAGGACGAGGATCTCCACTCCCCACGACGAGACGGCTTCTGGTGGTCCCACGTTGGCTGGATCCTCTCGGCGAAGTATGACGAGACCCCGACAAACCACATCAAGGATTTCGTCAAGTACCCGGAACTCCGGTGGCTCAATCGTTGGCACCTCGTGCCCGGAATCGTACTCGCCGCCTTGCTCCTGATCTTCGGCGGCTGGCCGGCCTTTGTCTGGGGTTTTCTGGTCTCCACCGTGCTCACCTGGCACGCCACCTTCGCCATCAACAGCCTGACCCACGTCTTCGGTCGTGTTCGCTACCGGACAACCGACACCAGCCGGAACTCGGTCATTCTGGCTCTGCTCACCCTCGGCGAGGGCTGGCACAACAACCACCACTACTACCAGACGGCCACCCGTCAGGGTTTCTTCTGGTGGGAAGTCGATATCAGTTACTACATTCTCAGGCTGCTCTCGATCCCGCACATCGTCTGGGGTCTCCGCGAACCCCCCGAGCGCGTCCTCATGGCAAATCGGGTCAATCAACCCGAGAGCGACGCCGTCACGGCGTAGCCGTAGACCGCGTTCGCTGCCGTACTGGAGCACGCCGGGAACACCGCTCACCGGGGCGTGCCGTGGCCGCCCCCGGAATCCGTGGACATATGTGGCACACACCGGGGCGTGCCGGGACCGCCTCCGGAATCCGCGGACATATGGCACTCACCGGGGCGTGCCGGGACCGCCTCCGGAATCCGCGGACATATGGCACTCACCGGGGCGTGCCGGGCGCGCTATTGTGCCCGGATCGACCATCCGGCAACCCGGCGCGCTGCGCACAATGGCGACG
>Ga0209344_10003419_pt1 | contig 15718 bp, 14 predicted proteins | sample Cruoilmetagenom6_FD_187293 | JGI IMG/M metagenome (GOLD analysis project Ga0209344, IMG submission 187293) | Oil polluted marine microbial communities from Coal Oil Point, Santa Barbara, California, USA - Santa Barbara Oil Seep Sample 6 (SPAdes)... | ecosystem: Environmental > Aquatic > Marine...
AGGCGAGCGCCGCAGTTTGCGTAGAGACATCATTCCACCACTCTCACACGCCGGGCCGAGATGTCGGCGTCGTCGTAGTCAGACGGGCAAGTGTTATCGAGCGATGACGTGCCAACGAAATTGACGCGGTGGACAATCATCAAAAGGCAATCGGCATGCTGTCCCGAATTGCCGTTGAAACGCAGTTCGCCGGTTGGGAAGTAGAGGATCCCTTCCATCTCGAAATTCGATCCGCCAGCAAACTTGCTCAGGGGATAGTCGGCAGTCGGATCCTGGAAGAACAGGATGTTTTTCCAGGTCGGGTCCTCGGCTGCGGTCGGCGCGCGCAAGTCGATGTCGGCACCGCCGGTAACGTCCACCGTGGCGATATTGCTGGGGGTGTTGCCGGTCAGGATGATGGTCACGCCCTCGCCGGTGATCGAGGCGTGGCTGTTCACTTTCAATTCGCCGCGATCAATGATGTAAACACCGGGAGACATCGTAAGATCGCCGCGTACGGTGATGCCGTTACAATAGCGACCCGGAGAGATTGTCAGGTTGGCATGCGTGTGAACTGTCAGTCCTGTATCGGCGCAGGCAGCGGGCGAAGCCGGGACTGTCAGGCCGCGAGAGGCAATCGGGTCGGGATGGGACACGCCGTATGGCAAGACTGCGGTGCCCGATGCGATGTTCGAACTGGAATAGCCGATCCCGCCGACCGCGCTGAGTGGTGAGGCATTGAGATAGCTCGTCCCGTCAAGGTCGATTGAATTTGCATCGACCGAATTGGCAGCCACACCGCATCCAAGCTGGACGTCGGCGTTACCCGACGCGTTGACTCCAGTGCCGTTGGGCGCAAGCGAGATCACGCAATGCTCGCCTTCCAGCACTGTCGTTGCCACCGCACGGGCCTGGATGACCGGGGCACTGGTGAGAAAGACACTGGAAAACGGCAATGGCTGGCTGGTCGTCGCGACGACTTCGACTGCTTGTGTGTCGCCGGTGAATGCGCCGACAGTAGGTGGATTGGCCATGCGGACAATGTTCAGCGTGGTGTTGGCGTTGCGATTCAGTTCCTTGGTCGAATAGGTCGTGAAGTTGCTGCCCTGGACCATCGCTTGCCCGCCGGCGAGCGCACTGGAATCGACTGCCTGCTGCAACTGGCGCTTCCATAAGTACCACTGCACCGTATCGACGCCGAGACCGGCTCCGCCGACCAGCGCAACCGTGCCTGCGCCAGAGACCATAAGCACATTGCCGGCTGTGTCTTTCCATAGCCGTTTCAGAAAATTGCGCATTGCCGTGGGCCTTTTTGATGACTGCAAGTCGTCCGCTATTTGGAGCCTGAAAAGTTAAGGAGAATTAGGGATTGTCGGTTCACGCGGTTTTAACCATGACCGGCCGCTTCAATTGTGTGGCGTTAAATTTCCGGATTCATCCTGTATGGCGGGCAGGCTCACGATTGCGCTGGGTGCCGGGAGGCAATGGCTTTCGTGCGGTTTAGTGGATTGTAATGTCAGGTGAGTAGAATGGCGGGGTCGCTGCTACTGCCGGAGTTGGGCATCGTGAACTGTTTGGGAAGAATTCTCGCCTTTCTGGTGTTGTTTGCGATGTTTGTCTTCCTGTTCCACTGGATCGACACGTCGGGTATCGAGGATCCGGCAGTTGCCTCCGCAGATTCGAGCGAATTCGATCCGAAAGCGTTTGAACTGACCGAGCGCGAAACCGGCGTGCGCCCGCAGCGTGCAATGGACGATGATTGGGGGGAACGATGAATGTTCGGCGGCGAGCGGCGCAGCGCGCAGCCAATCCTGCAGGATTGAGCCAATCGTAAGAATTGACCGCTAAAGCGGGTTTTCGAGGCGTTCGTATTCGCGCTTGTCAGCGGCCTTGGAACCCTTGCGTTCGTTTCAGGTAGGGCAATCGTGATGCGCGATAAGTTCGAACAAGCCGTACCGGCAAAAGAGCGAAGCAATAACCTCTGGGCATTGGGTAACCCCGATGAGGCAAAGCCGGTCCGGTGATTGCCACGCGCCGTCCACAGTGCGCCATTTCAAACCGCTTGCAATTGCCGGGTTTCGGCACTAACTAGCCACCAATCACGACATTGTTGATACAAGGTCTGGTGCTGGTCCCCCGGGGGTCGGCGCTAAAAGCCCTTTTGTGCAACGAGGCGAATTAAAAGGACCGACTGGCGAGCTGGATGGCAGATATCGCGCACATAACCGGGATCGTGGAGCCGGAGGCGAAAGCCCTTGGTTTCGATCTCGTGCGCGTAAAGATCATGGCCTCGGAAGCTGGCGATGGCGACCGCGCGTTGCAGATCATGGCCGAGGACCCGGCAACCGGGCAGCTTGTCATCGATCAATGCGCGGCGCTTTCCCGCCGGGTGTCGGAACGCCTTGATGCGCTCGAAGCAAGCGGTGATGCGGTGATCGAAGGTTCATACCTGCTTGAGGTCAGTTCGCCCGGCATCGATCGCCCGCTCACCCGTCCTGCCGATTTCGAGAAGTGGGCAGGCCATGAAGCGAAGATTGCGCTGGCGGAAAAAATCGACGATCTTCGTAATTTGCGGGGTCGCCTGATCGGTATCGAAGGTGATATCGTTTCGATAGAGGATAACCGGGCCGGGCGCTTCGACTTGCCGCTTTGTGCCATCCACGCTGCCAAGCTGGTCCTGACCGATGAATTGATTGCCGCCACCCAACCGATTGATACGACCGGGGCCGAAGACGTCCTCGAAGAACAGGAAGAGTAAGAATTATGGCCAGTGCGATTTCTGCCAACCGCGCAGAGCTGATCGCGATCGCGAATTCCGTTGCGACCGAGAAGATGATCGACAAGTCGATCGTGATCGAGGCGATGGAAGAAGCGATCCAGAAATCGGCGCGCAACCGCTATGGTATCGAGAACGATATTCGCGCCAAGCTTGATCCGCAATCCGGAGAGCTGAGCCTGTGGCGCGTTGTCGAAGTGGTCGAGGAAGTCGAAGACTACTTCAAGCAAGTCGATCTCAAGCAGGCCGAAAAGCTTCAGCCCGGTTCCAGCCTTGGCGATTTCATCGTCGATCCGCTTCCTCCGGTCGATCTTGGCCGGATCGATGCGCAGTCTGCCAAGCAGGTGATTTTCCAGAAAGTCCGCGATGCTGAGCGTGAGCGTCAGTACGAGGAATTCAAGGACCGCGTCGACGAGGTTATCACAGGTGTGATCAAGTCGGTCGAATTCGGCCATGTCATTGTCAACCTCGGCCGCGCCGAAGGGGTGATCCGTCGCGACCAGCAGATCCCGCGCGAGGCGGCGCGTGTCGGTGAGCGTGTTCGCGCGATCATCACCAAGGTCGAACGCCAGAATCGCGGCCCGCAGATATTCCTGAGCCGCGCGCATCCCGATTTCATGCGCAAGCTGTTCGCACAGGAAGTGCCAGAGATTTACGATGGCATCATCGAGATCAAGGCCGCCGCCCGCGATCCGGGGAGCCGCGCCAAGATCGGCGTCATCAGCCATGATAGTTCGATCGATCCGGTTGGTGCCTGCGTCGGCATGAAAGGCAGCCGTGTTCAGGCCGTTGTGCAGGAAATGCAGGGCGAGAAGATCGACATCATCCCGTGGAGCGAGGACACGGCGACGTTCGTGGTGAACGCGCTGCAGCCGGCCACTGTCAGCCGCGTCGTTATCGACGAAGAGGAAAACCGCATCGAAGTTGTCGTTCCCGACGACCAGCTGTCGCTTGCAATTGGCCGTCGCGGCCAGAATGTACGCCTCGCCAGCCAGCTGACAGATAGCCAGATCGACATCATGACCGAGGAGGAATCTTCGGAAAAGCGGCAGAAGGAATTCGCCGAGCGCTCCAAGATGTTCGAAGACGAGCTCGATGTCGACGAAACACTGTCACAGCTGCTTGTTGCCGAAGGCTTCACGATTCTCGAAGAAGTCGCCTACATCGACATGGCTGAGCTTGCAGCCATTGAGGGTTTCGACGACGAACTGGCCGAGGAACTCCAGAGCCGCGCTTCCGAAGCGCTGGACCGGCGCGAGGAAGCTGCCCGCGAGGAACGCCGCGGGTTGGGCGTAGAGGACGATCTGGCTGGAATGCCGCATCTGACCGAAGGCATGCTGGTCGTACTGGGCAAGGCCGGGATCAAGACGCTCGACGACCTCGCCGATCTTGCGACCGACGAGCTGATTGCCAAGAAGCGCACTGAACAGCGCCGCCGCGACGGCACCGTCACCCGGCGCAAGCGCGAAGAAGACCAAGGCGGCGTGCTCGGTGATTATGGCCTCAGCGAAGAGCAGGGTAACGAAATCATCATGGCGGCGCGCGCCCACTGGTTCGAGGATGAGGAAGGCGCCGGGGGCAATGACTCCGGCGATTCCGATAGCGGGGAGGCCGCCGATGCGGACACTTCCCAATGAGCGTCTGAGCGCAGCCCCCAGCGCTGACGGACCGGAAAGGAAATGCATCCTTTCCGGTAGACAAGCCGCGCGTGACAGCCTGGTGCGCCTGGCAGTTTCGCCGGACGGAGATGTGCTGCCCGATGTCCTTGCCCGCGCACCAGGACGGGGTGCATGGATCGGGGTTTCGCGCGCCGATCTTGAAATTGCGGTTGCCAAGGGCAATCTCAGGGGCGCGCTCATGCGTGCCTTCAAGGGTTCACCGCTCAGCATTCCCGAAGATTTGCCCGATCGAATCGAACAGGCGCTGGTTCGCGCGCTGGCCGACCGGCTCGGGCTGGAATTTCGCGCAGGAAATCTCTTGCTGGGTACGGACCGTATCGCCGAAAACGCCAGGATGGGCCGTGTTTCATGGTTGGCGCACGCCGCCGATGCCGGTGAAGATGGCTCGAAGAAGCTTGACCAGGCACTGCGTGTGGGCCGGGACGAAGAAGGAACCGGCATCAGGGGTGACACGTTGCCACTGGACCGGACGGCTCTGTCTGTGGCATTGGGCCGCGATAACGTCGTCCATCTGGCGCTGACGGACACCGCAGCGGCCGAACGTGTAACGACGCTTGTAGGGCGCCTCATGGATTTCCAGGGGCGGGCAGAAACGAACCGGAACGAAGATAGCGAGCGGACGGCATCCGATGCCCGGCCGCTTGACACGACGATACCCGATCCCGGTCGGGCACAGGCTGATTTGATTTTGAAGGGCGTAAACGAAGTATGAGCGAGACCGACAACAAACCGACCCGCAAGCCGCTTGGACTCAAGCGGTCGGTGGAAGCGGGCGAGGTCAAGCAGACCTTCAGCCATGGCCGCACCAACAAGGTCGTGGTCGAGGTGAAGCGCCGCAAGATTCTTGGCAAGGCACCCGCCGGTGAAGCCGAGGACAAGAAGCCTGCGCCCGCGCCCGAGGCGAAGGCCCCTGAGCCTGAGGTGAAAAAGGCTCCGGCCAAAAAGAAGGTCGAAGAACCTGCCGAGACACGCCAGGAGCAGCAGACTCGCTTGCTGCGCGAGGCCGAAGAAGCCCGCCTCAATGCATTGGAAGACGCCAGCCGCCGCGAGATCGATGCGCGCCAGAAGGCCGTTGAGGACGAACGCAAACGCGCCGAGACCAATCGCAAGGCCGAAAAAAGCGCTGCCGCAGATGCCGAGGCTGACGCCGGCGCAGCCAAACAGGCCGCCGAAGACCAGGCAGCTGCCGAAGCGGCCCAGGCGGCCTCCGAAGCGGCTAAACCCGAAGCGCCCACCAAGAGTCCGGCACGCAAGTTCACTCCGGTGCAACGGCCAGAGCCAGTCGCCAAGCGTTCGGAATCGGCACAAAAACGCGGCGATGCGCCGTCGAAAAAGCCCGACCGTTCGCGCGGTGATCGCAATGATCGCCGTCAGTCAGGTAAGCTCACGGTCGCACGTGCTCTGAATGAGGACGAAGGCGCACGGGCCCGCAGCCTTGCCGCGCTCAAGCGTGCGCGAGAAAAGGAAAAGCGTGCTCAGTTCGCAGGCAAAAAGCAGCCGCGCGAAAAGCAGGTGCGCGATGTTATCGTTCCCGAAGCCATCACAGTCCAGGAACTGGCCAATCGGATGGCCGAAAAGGGCGCAGACCTGGTCAAGGCGCTGTTCAACCTCGACATGATGGTTACGGTCAACCAGACAATCGATGCCGACACCGCTGAGCTTCTGGTCGAGGAATTCGGTCACCGGATCAAGCGCGTCAGTGAAAGTGACGTCGATATCCAGAAAGTGGAAGACGACGATCCGGAAGAGTCTCTCAAGCCGCGCCCGCCGGTCGTCACGATCATGGGTCATGTCGATCACGGCAAGACCAGCTTGATCGATGCGCTGCGCGGAACCGATGTCGTCAAGGGCGAAGCCGGCGGCATCACCCAGCATATCGGCGCATACCAGATCACCACCAAGGACAAGCACAAGCTGACTGTCCTCGATACGCCGGGCCATGAAGCATTTACGCAGATGCGCCAGCGCGGGGCCAATGTCACTGATATCGTGGTGCTTGTCGTGGCAGCGGATGACGGAATCATGCCGCAGACGATCGAGGCGATCAATCACACCAAGTCAGCCGGTGTGCCGATGATCGTTGCGATCAACAAATGCGACAAGCCAGAGGCGAACCCGCAGAAGGTTCGCGAGCGGTTGCTTGAACATGAAGTGATTGTCGAGGCGATGTCAGGCGATGTGCAGGATGTCGAAGTTTCGGCGCAGACCGGCGCGGGCATCGAAGACCTGATCGAAAAGATCAACCTTCAGGCCGAACTGCTTGAACTCAAAGCCAATCCTGACCGCGCGGCGGAGGCAACGGTGATCGAGGCGAAGCTCGACAAGGGCAAGGGGCCGCTCGCCACCGTGCTTGTCAATCGCGGCGTTTTGAAGCGCGGCGACGTGTTCGTCGCCGGCACCGAGAGCGGGCGCGTTCGCGCGTTGCTTGACGACAAGGGCAAGCAGGTAAAAGAGGCTGGGCCCTCCACTCCGGTTGAAGTTCTTGGCCTGAGCGGTGTCCCGAATGCCGGCGACCAGTTCTCGGTGGTCGAGAATGAACAGCGTGCCCGCGAAGTTTCCGAATACCGCAAGGAAAAGGAAACCGAACAGCGCACTGCCACTGCGCCAGCTTCGCTCGACACCATGTTCTCGGCGCTCGCCGACAAGCAGAATGTCATCGAATTCCCGGTATTGGTGAAGGCCGATGTGCAAGGCTCGGTCGAAGCGATCAACACCGCGTTGCACAACCTCTCGATTGACGAGATCAAGGTGCGCATCCTGAATTCGGGCGTCGGTGCGATCACCGAATCCGATGTCACGCTTGCATCGGCCACCGGTGCGCCGATCATTGGCTTCAATGTCCGGCCCAACGCCAAGGCGCGCGTGAAAGTCGAGCAGAACAAGACGCGGATGATGTACTACGATGTGATTTACCAGCTCACAGAGGACATCGCCAAGGAAATGGCGGGTGAACTCGGCCCCGAGCGGATCGAACACGTCGTCGGCCGCGCCGAAGTCAAGGAAGTGTTCCGTTCAGGCAAGAAGGACAAGGCTGCCGGCCTGCTGGTCACCGATGGCTTTATCAAAAAGGGCCTCAACGCACGCCTCACGCGCGAGGATGTTATCGTCTCGGCAACAACCATCGCCTCGCTGCGGCGCTTCAAGGACGATGTTGACGAAGTGCGCGCTGGCCTGGAATGCGGCGTGGTTCTGGAAGACACCAACGACGTCAAGCCTGGTGACAGCCTCGAAGTGTTCGAAGTCGAATTGCGCGAAAGGACTTTGTAAAGCTGGCCTCGCCTGGATGCGAGGGAGCATGAGGACATGTTATGGCGCGTTATGTCGCTTTTCTCGGCAGCATCAACGTCGGCGGCAACCGGCTGTTGATGGCCGACTTGCGCGAAGCTTTGGAGCGCGAGGATTTCGCCGGTGTAGAAACCGTTGTTGCCAGTGGAAACGTGCTGTTTTCGCATGAGGAACGGCCAAGCGACGGCTTGGCGGAAAAGCTGCACTATATCCTGCAGGACCGCTTCGACATAGATTCGATGGTGGCTGTCCGCTCACGCGATGAGGTGGCTCAGGCTATCGCGGACAACCCCTTTGCCGGGCAGAATGATGACAACGTCCATATCATGTTTCTTGCAGAGCAACCGTGCACGGCGCAGTTCGAGCGGCTTGCTGACGATCATGCTGGTCGCGGCGGAGAACGCATGGCGCTCGGCACGCTGGCGCTGCATATCGACTATGCCAAAGGCGTTGGCAGGAGCAGGCTGACTGGCGATTTCATCGAACGGCGGCTTGGCTGCCGGGGCACCGCGCGCAATTTGCGTTCGCTTGCGCGGATCGTCGAAAAGATGGATGAAAGCAGCTGATATGGCCCGCCAGCAATTCACGCCTGAACAGCAATCGGTCCGCGTCCTGAAAGTGGGCGAGCGCGTGCGCCATGTGCTTTCCGAGATATTCACACGCCAATTGGTGCATGACGATACACTGAGCGCGCATTCGCTTTCCGTAACCGAAGTGCGCATGTCGCCCGATCTTAGGAATGCGGCTGTTTATGTGAAGTCGCAGCTGGGGTCGAACGAGGACGAGGTATTGCATGCGCTGCGCCAGAACACGGCGTTCCTCCAGCGCGAAGTGGCCCAGCGGCTTGGACTGAAATTCGCCGCAAAGCTGAAGTTTCGGGCCGATGAGAGTTTTGACGAGGCCGGACGGATCGAAGAGCTGCTGTCCGATCCACGGGTCGCCCGCGATCTCGATGCAACCGATGGGGAAGAACAAGGCGGTGACTAACCCTGTCCTGGTCCACGACGCGGTTGTCGAAATTGACGCCGGGCATCAGGTGATGGCTACCCAGCCCGCCGCACGGGCCGATATGCTGCTTGCGCAAAGCGCGATCTAGCCCCACATCGTCCGCCATGAATGAAACCGTTACTCTGGCGATCATCCTGATCCCGTGTCTGATTGTTGCAATCGTCTTTCACGAGGTTGCCCACGGCTGGGTAGCCAATGCGCTGGGGGATCCGACGGCAAAAGACCTGCAACGCCTCAGCCTCAATCCGATGCGCCATGTCGATCCGATCGGCACGGTCATCTTGCCTGGCATCCTTGCAATGACAGGGGCACCGATCTTCGGTTGGGCAAAGCCGGTGCCGGTCAATGCGCGGCGGCTGAATAATCCGCGATACGGGATGATGGCTGTGGCCATCGCAGGGCCGGGTACGAATTTCATTCTCGCGCTTGTGGGTGCTGTTGTGCTGGGGTTGTTTGCCAGGGGGCTGACCGAAGAGCCCGGAATGGAGGTGCAACTGCTGCTCACGGGCCTCAATTACTTTATCGTCATCAACATTTTCCTGGGCCTTTTCAACCTGATACCATTGCCACCATTCGATGGATCTCACATCGTTGAGGGCCTGCTGCCAGACGGCCCCTCGCGCTTCTATGCAAAACTGCGCCCGTTCGGCTTGCCGTTGCTGTTCCTGCTGCTGCTTGTAATCCCCCACTTCTTCCCCAGCCTCGGCATCGTTGAAAATGTCGTGCTGCCTCCGGTTGAATGGGCGCAAGAGCAAGTCATGCGTTTGGCACGAGCGGTGGCGGGCGGATGAACGCGCCTAACGGCTGGATCATCCTCGACAAGCCTGTCGGGCTCGGCTCGACCCAAGCGGTCGCAGCAGTCAAGCGCAACTTTCGTGAAGCAGGGTTTGGCAAGGTGAAGGTCGGCCACGGCGGCACGCTCGATCCGCTGGCTGAAGGCGTGCTGCCGATTGCAGTGGGCGAGGCAACCAAGCTGACCGGACGATTGCTCGATGCCTCCAAGATTTATGAATTCACGATCCGCTTCGGGGCGGAAACCGACACGCTCGATGCCGAGGGCGAAGTTGTCAGGACCAGCGATCGCTTCCCGCCGCTCGCCGCTGTCGCTGCAATCCTGCCCGAGTTTATTGGTGAAATAGAGCAAGTGCCGCCTGCCTATTCGGCGCTCAAAGTTGATGGCAAGCGCGCCTATGATCTGGCCCGGGCGGGTGAAGACGTGAAGCTGGAAAGCCGCCGCGTGACAATCCATGCGTTGGAGCCTGCTTCGGGTGTGTTGACTTCATCGCGCCGGCCTATCGATTCCGCATTTGCAATCAGCGCAGGTCGTCCAGACCCCTACGATCCGTCCGCACCGCTTGAAGTGGCGGAGAGCATTACGTTGGTCGCCCATGTCTCGAAAGGGACATATATACGAAGCCTTGCGCGCGATATTGCCCATGCGCTTGGAACAGTCGGCCATGTCACCATGCTGATGCGCACGAAAGCGGGGCCATTCGGCCTTGAACAGGCGATTTCGCTGGACAAACTGAACGAAATCGGCAACGGCGCGCCACTTGAACACGTACTCTTGCCACTTGAGGCAGGGCTGGACGACATCCCGGCCTTTGATCTCGGCCCGGAGCAGGCAAGGGCGGTCCGTCAGGGCCGCGTTCTGACCGGGCTGTCCCAAAAGGACGGTCAGTACTGGGCGCGGGCAGGCGATATTCCTGTCGCTCTTGTGGAACTGGCGGGCGGTGAAGCCCGTGTCGTCCGGGGATTTAACCTATCCGATGTCGCGGAGTAAAAACATGACTGTTACTGCTGAAAAGAAACAAGAAATCATCAAGGACAACGCCCGTGACAAGGGCGATACCGGAAGCCCTGAAGTGCAGGTCGCGATCCTGACCGAACGGATCAACGCGCTGACCAGCCACTTCAAGGAGCACCACAAAGACAACCATTCGCGCCGCGGCCTGCTGGCCATGGTCAACAAGCGCCGCTCGCTCCTCGACTATCTCAAGGGGAAAGATGTTGAGCGTTATAACTCGCTGATCAAGAAGCTTGGTCTGCGTAAGTAATCAGGCGAAGCGGTCCCGCATCGGGGCCGCTTTTCGTATTAGGGAGTATCACGCGAAAAGTGGGGCAATTTTCGCTTTCCGCGATGCGACCAGAGTTTGACGGGAGTATCGCGCGAAAAGTGGGAACCGCTTTTTGCTTTCCGCGATGCGACCAGAGTTTGGGCATTCCTCACAATTCGGTGAGGGGCCTTGGGGCACAAAAAGGCCCCTACCGGACCGGGACGGATTTCCCGGCAGAAAACCCCGCAAGGCAATAGGGCCGGCGGGTTCGAGGAATATACAACATGTTTGATGTTAAAACCGTATCGCTGGAGTGGGGCGGAAAACCCCTCACTCTGGAAACCGGCCGTATTGCCCGCCAGGCAGACGGCGCAGTTCTTGCCACATATGGCGAAACTGTCGTGCTGTGCGCAGTTACGGCTGCCAAGTCGGTCAAGGAAGGGCAGGACTTCTTCCCGCTGACTGTGCACTATCAGGAAAAATTCTCTTCCGCCGGACGCATTCCGGGCGGATTCTTCAAGCGCGAACGCGGCGCGACCGAAAAGGAAACGCTGACCAGCCGCCTTATCGACCGTCCGGTGCGGCCTCTGTTTCCTGAAGGCTTCTACAACGAAATCAACGTAATCTGCCAGGTTCTTTCCTATGATGGAGAGACTGAGCCCGATGTTGTTGCGATGATTGCAGCATCTGCTGCGCTGACGATTTCCGGCCTGCCGTTCATGGGTCCGATCGGTGCTTGCCGCGTCGGATATGAAGATGGAGATTATGTACTCAACCCTTCGCAGAGCGATGCTGCCGAAGGCGCGCTTGACCTGATCGTGGCCGCCACTGGCAATGCCGTGATGATGGTCGAATCCGAAGCCAAGGAGCTTTCTGAAGAAGTAATGCTCGGCGGTGTGATGTTCGCTCATGATGAGATCAAGAAAGTCGTTGGCGCGATCATCGACCTTGCCGAGCAGGCCGCCAAGGCACCTTGGGATATTGATCTGTCGGACAACACTGCCGACATGAAGGCTGATCTCAAGAAGCTGGTCGGCAAGGATATCGCCGCAGCCTATAAGCTGACGGACAAGTCTGCTCGCTCCAATGCGCTGAACGAAGCACGGGCCAAGGCCAAGGCAGCCTATACCGATGATGGCGGCCAGACGCAGGCAGTTGCCGGCAAGCTGGTCAAGAAGATCGAAGCTGAAATCGTTCGTACTGCGATTCTCAAGGATGGCGCGCGCATCGACGGTCGCAAGACCACTGAAGTTCGCCCGATCGAATCAATGGTTGGCTTCCTGCCGCGTACGCACGGTTCGGCGCTGTTCACACGCGGTGAAACGCAGGCAATCTGCACCACCACGCTGGGCACCAAGGACAGTGAGCAGATGATCGACGGGCTGGAAGGCCTGACATATTCGAACTTCATGCTGCACTATAACTTCCCGCCTTATTCTGTCGGTGAAGTCGGCCGCTTCGGGGCTCCCAGTCGCCGCGACATCGGTCACGGCAAACTGGCATGGCGCGCGCTGCGTGCTGTCCTGCCGACCAAGGAAGACTTCCCCTATACGATCCGCGTGCTGTCTGACATCACCGAGTCCAATGGCTCGTCGTCCATGGCGACGATCTGCGGCGGCTCGCTGTCAATGATGGACGCCGGTGTGCCGCTCACGCGACCTGTTTCCGGTATCGCGATGGGCCTGATTCTTGAAGGCGATGATTTCACTGTGCTGTCAGACATTCTCGGCGACGAGGATCACCTTGGCGATATGGACTTCAAGGTGGCTGGCACATCCGAAGGCATCACCAGCCTGCAGATGGACATCAAGGTTGCAGGGATCACCAAGGAAATCATGAGCCAGGCACTGGCGCAGGCGAGCGAAGGCCGCGCGCATATCCTGGGCGAGATGACCAAGGCTCTGGGTACGGCCCGCACCGAGCTGTCCGAACATGCGCCGCGTATCGAAACGATGCAGATCGACAAGACCAAGATCCGCGACATCATCGGCACCGGTGGCAAGGTGATCCGCGAAATCGTCGCCGAAACCGGCGCGAAAGTCGATATCGACGACGAAGGTCTGATCAAGATCAGCTCGTCCGACAACAGCCAGATCGAAGCGGCTAAAAAGTGGATCGCAGGTATCGTTGAGGAAGCCGAAGTCGGCAAGGTCTACGACGGCAAAGTCGTCAACATTGTCGATTTTGGTGCGTTCGTGAACTTCATGGGCGGCAAGGACGGGCTCGTCCACGTCTCCGAAATGAAGAATGAGCGGGTCGAAAAGCCGACCGATGTTGTTTCCGAGGGCCAGGAAGTAAAGGTCAAGGTCCTCGAAATCGATAACCGCGGCAAGGTTCGCTTGTCGATGCGGGTTGTCAATCAGGAAACCGGTGAAGAGCTGGAAGACACGCGTCCGCCGCGCGAGCCGCGTGGTGATCGCGGCGGTGGTGATCGTCGCCCGCGCCGTGATGGCGGCGGTGGCGGTGGTCGCGGCCGTGATCGTGGCCCGCGTGGCGGCGGCCGTGACGGTGGCGGTAAGGACAGCGGTGGTAAGGACGGCGATCCTGATCACATGCCAGCCTTCCTCAAGGACGACTGAGGCCAAAAGCTACAAACCAATGAAAAATGGGCCGCAGGGGAGACACCCTTGCGGCCCATTTTCTGTCTGGGAACCTATAGCCAACCAGTCTGCGACTGGTTGCAGGCCTAGCCTGTCATCGCCAGTCGCGGCTCGCGCAGCAAAGCCAAGGCGAGTATCAGGTTGGCACTCGAGACAGCCGAAATTTCCGGTGTCAGCGTTTCAGGTCTTCAGGCGCATCTGGCCAAGGTAGTCGAGCTTGCTCACGTTGAGACCCTGATTTCGCAGGACCGCATATGCCGCGGTCGTGTGAAAGTAGAAATTGGGTAGCGAAAAGGACAGGAGGAAGTCCGAAACGGTAAAGGGCATTGTATTTTCGCCGAACACGAACGCCATGTCGCGCTCTGCAATTGAGTCCAGTTCGTCAGGCTCTACAGATTCGATAAGTGCGATGGCGTTGGCGACTTCGCTATGCAACGATGCAAAATCCGAAGCAACGGGGTCGATTTCCGGCCTGAATACGCCGGCGCGTACGCCCTCAATTGCACGGGCCGAATGGTGTCCGCATTCGAAGACCTGTTTGGCGAATGGCCACATGTTCGGCGCAAGCGCAGCTTCGGTAAGCTTTGTGGCGTCCAGGCCATTGTCCTCGCAGTGTTCCTGCGCCTTGGTGACAAGCCCGGCCACCTTGGGCAGGATTTGCTTGAATGTTCCGATAACGGCGGTGTGAAGTGATAGGGTCATGGCACTATGTTCCTTGTTGCGGGGCAGAAATTGAGATTTGGTGCGGGGCTATCCCGGCTATGGCTTGAGCACGTCTACAGGTTCCGAGATTGAAGGTTGCGGTGCTGCAACATGGCGTTGAGCGTTTCGCGCTCGATATCTGTCTCTGGGTCTTGTCTCGCTCATTGCTTGCTCTTTGCCGGTTCGATGGAATCTGTATCGGCCCGCGGCATCGGCGCTTGGCGGACATTGACGATTTTGACCGGGTCTTCAATCATCTGCCCCCGCATGTATCCTTCGCCCTTGGTCAATGAAAGCGGGACATCGTAGATCGCCCGGATCACGTCCATGCCGCTAACGACGTGCCCGAAAGCGGCAAAGCCGGGCCGGGCCGCAGGATCGTGTGCATCAGGCTGGGCATCGAGGCCGGGCTGCGGCGATAGCATAATCGTGAAGTCTCCTGCAGCGGTTCCGGGTGCAAAGCGCGCCATCGAAATTGTCCCCGCCTTGTGGACTATGCCGGTTTCGCTTGTCGGTTCATGAGCTATTGGTTCCAGATTGCGACCGGGCTGGCCCTGTGTACCTCCCTGGACAAGGCCATTAGGCGGCGTACCCCAGTCCAGCCGCATTACTCGGTAAAATGTGGTCCCGTTGAACCGGCCTTCCTTTGCATAGCGCAGGAAATTGGCAGTTGTGATCGGCGCGTTGGTCTTGTCGAGATCGAACGTGATCGTTCCAAGCGCTGTTTCCATGGCAACGCGGACAAGTTCAGGTGGCGCTTCGGCATCAGCCACGGGAGCGACCGCAGGTTCGGCAACGGCCTCGACGGGAGGCTGAGCTGCCCCGGGCGTGGCAAGCAGAGTGAGCACCGCAAAAAGCGCAAGCAAGTCGACAGAACGAATCTTCATGGGGTGATACTGGCCCAGAACGTAGGCCCAGCGCCAGAGGGGAATGTGATTTTGATCGCCAGCCTGCCGGATACGTCAGGCGCAAAAAGGCCGGCACATACGCATTGGCATATACCGGCCCAAAATTGTTTCCGTGAAGTAGGTGGCGAGAGCCTTTAGCGCACTCGCGGTCCACCGAACGGCAGTGGTGGAGGGGGACGGCGCGCACCGCGTGGCAGCTGTGCCTGGTAGGCCCGGCCGCAATGGTCCACGCAGTACGGGAACCCCGGATTCACTTTATCGCCGCAGAAATGGAAGTCCGGTTCGCCCGGATGCCCCATTGGCCAGCGGCAAATTCGTTCGTTGAGATCAAGCAGGCTGGTCTTTTCGGCCATTTCCGCGCTGGGTTTGGCCGGGACGAGGCGACGAGGCGGGGCTGGCGGGATTGGTGCCTGCTGATCGCCGGGACCTTGCCGCAAAAATCCGCCCGGCCCAACCGAGACGATCCGCGGCCGGTCGCTCGCGCGCGAATTGGCATTGGGAAGCGGCTGCTGGCCGGGGGCAAGCTGGCGCGGCTCAGCCGGTTTGGGTTCCGCAGCCTTGATTTCAGGTTTTTTGGCCGCAGGCTCCTTGGTATTGGTTGGCGCAGCGGCCTTCTTGGGAGCGGTTACCGGCTTGGCCTTCTTGGCTCCGGCCTTCTTGTCCGCCTTGTCATTTGCCTTGACCGGCGATGGGCGGGACTTGAGGCTGAGGCGGTGCGCCTTGC
>Ga0209344_10003420_pt1 | contig 15696 bp, 9 predicted proteins | sample Cruoilmetagenom6_FD_187293 | JGI IMG/M metagenome (GOLD analysis project Ga0209344, IMG submission 187293) | Oil polluted marine microbial communities from Coal Oil Point, Santa Barbara, California, USA - Santa Barbara Oil Seep Sample 6 (SPAdes)... | ecosystem: Environmental > Aquatic > Marine >...
TAATGGTGTATTGAAATTATATTATAGTAGGATGAAATTTTCAATACACCATTATCAACCTTAAACTTAAGAACATCTATAAGATTATCATCTAATTCCAAAGCATATCCTTCTTGAGAGGCCTTTTGAATAACAATATCCAAATCATCTGCAAGTTCAATTACATAAAAAGGTTCTAAATCTTCACGGATTTCTACAACATTTTTGTTTCCTTTTATCTTTGGTTTACGTTGAGAATAACTACTAACAGAGAATACCAGTACTAAAACCAGTAGGGTGAATTTTTTCATAATATAATCTTATTTGAAAAATTGAAGGTATTTCTTTTTAAGCAATTAACGAACAACTTAGCAATATCTTAAGAAGATTATAAAAAAAAGCCCAACTATTATTAGTTGGGCTTTAAACTAAATTATCTTATTTTCTAGTGATTCATTTCCTCTTCATTTTCCTGTAGCGGAATATGTTGTGGTACGTAATCTTGACCAGAAATAATATACTCACCATTTTCATATACTTTACTATAATCATATGCCCATCTATGAACTTCAGGAATAGGTCCATCCCAGTTACCATGAATGTGTTTCTGATCAGTTGTCCATTCTAAAGTATTAGACTTCCAAGGGTTTTTAGGCCCTACTTTCCCGTAGAACATACTATATAAAAAGTTTGCTACGAATACTAGCTGAGCTGCTGCTGCTATAATAGCGAAAACAGTCATCAATACTTGAATATCCGTCAATTCATCGAACATAGGAAAAGCAGTATTCTCATAATATCTTCGAGGTACACCTGCCATACCGACAAAATGCATTGGAAAAAATACGCCATAAGCACAAACTGCTGTTACCCAAAAGTGAACATAACCTAAGTTCTTGTTCATCAACTTACCTTCAAACATTTTTGGAAACCAATGGTATACACCTGCAAACAAACCGTACAGTGCAGATATACCCATTACCAAGTGGAAGTGAGCTACAACAAAATACGTATCATGCACATTAATATCTAAAGTACTATCTCCTAAAACGATACCTGTTAAACCACCTGTAATGAAAGTAGATACCAATCCAATTGAAAACAACATTGCCGGATTTAACTGCAAGTTACCTTTCCAGAGTGTGGTGATATAGTTAAATGCCTTTACCGCAGAAGGTATTGCAATCAATAAAGTCGTAAATGTAAATACCGATCCCAAAAATGGATTCATACCAGAGACAAACATGTGGTGACCCCAAACGATTGTTGACAAGAATGCAATTGCCAAAATAGAAGCAATCATAGCACGGTAACCAAAGATCGGCTTACGAGCATTTGTTGACATTACTTCGGAAGTAATACCTAACGCAGGTAGTAATACAATATAAACTTCAGGATGACCTAAGAACCAAAATAAGTGTTCAAATAAAACAGGAGAACCACCTTGGTAGTGTAATACTTCACCTTGAATAAAAATATCTGATAAAAAGAAAGAAGTGCCAAAACTTCTATCCATGATTAATAATAGCGCAGCAGACAATAAAACAGGGAATGAAACAACACCGATAATTGCTGTTACAAAGAAAGCCCATATTGTTAAAGGCAATCTAGTCATAGACATCCCTTTGGTTCTCAAATTGATCACGGTTACAATGTAGTTCAAAGAACCTATTAATGAGGAAGCAATAAATATTGCCATAGATACCAACCATAGGGTCATACCCATACCAGAACCAGGTTGTGCCAATGGTAGAGCACTCAAAGGAGGATAAATTGTCCAACCAGCTGCCGCAGGACCTGCTTCAACAAATAACGAAATTACCATTATTACACTTGATACAAAGAACATCCAAAAAGAGACCATGTTCAAGAACCCAGAAGCCATATCTCTCGCACCGATCTGTAACGGAATTAAAAGGTTACTGAACGTACCACTTAACCCTTGCGTTAATACAAAGAATACCATGATAGTACCGTGCATAGTAACCAATGCTAAATAGATATCAGCATCCATAACTCCACCTGGCGCCCATTTACCTAACAATGTTTCAAAGATAGGAAAAGACTCTCCTGGCCAAGCCAATTGCATTCTAAACAATAATGACATTGCAATACCGATAAAACCCATTACTAAAACACCAGTAATAAAATATTGCTTGGCAATCATTTTATGGTCTTGACTAAAGATATACTTTGTTACAAAAGTTTCTTTATGATGATGTCCATGATCATCATGTGCGTGATCATCTACATTTGCATGTGCTGTTGCTGACATAATCGTAATCTTATTTTTATTAATTTTCTTGTTATAGCTAAATGACTAGAGAATAAAGAATTATTTCTCGAAAGATACTGCACTTAAGGAATGAGCCTCAATATTAGATTCGTCTTTCATTACTGTTTCTGCAAAGGTAGACTTACCTTTCATCCATTCATTATACTCTTCTTCAGTTTCAACAATTATCTTCATCTGCATGTTATAATGAGATTTACCACAAATCTTATTACAAAGTAAAATGTAATCAAACTGCCATGGATCCAAAGGCTCACCAGTACTGGCAGCTTTCTCTGCACGAATCTTATTCGTTCTTTTTACTTTATCCATTACATCTGGATTAGCTCTCATTTCCTCAGTAGTATAAATTGGAGTGAACGAAAACTCAGTGATCATACCAGGAACACAATTCATTTGAGCTCTAAAGTGAGGCATATATGCCGAGTGTAATACATCTTGTGAGCGCATCTTAAAGTTCACTTTTCTACCTACCGGCAAATGTAATTCCTTAACGATAACATCATCGTGAGCATACGTATCAGCTTCATCCAAACCTAATACGTTTGCCTTATCAATATCAATCATTCTTACATTAGAACCACCTAAAACATTGTCACTACCCCCATACCTTGCTGTCCAGTTAAACTGTTGCGCATAAAGCTCTACTATTAAAGGGTCATCTTCATCATTAACATCCATAATTGCTGTCCATGTGTACAATCCCCAAAGTATAAGACCTGCCAATACAATTACAGGTATGATTGTCCAAATAAACTCTAAACGGTCATTATCAGCGTAAAACAAGGCTTTCTGACCTTCTTTACCTGCATATTTATAACCAAAATAATGTAATAATGCTTGAGTAATAGTTTGTACTATGAAGATAATAATAAAAGAAACCAACATTAAACTATCGTATTCCTCACCATGTGCAGATCCCGCTTCAGGTAATAAGAACTTACCATACTTCCAAAAACTGAAAATAGTAATTCCGTATATGAATACTAAAAACGCAAATAACATATAACCGTTATTCTTGTTATCGCTATCTGTAGCTATTTGGTATTTTGCTGTTTTAAGCTGTGATAATTCAAAGATTTTGGTCAACTGCCAAATGGCAATCGCTATAAGAACAAGAACAGCTAAAGTCAATAATGTCGTCATCGTATATATAAATGTTATACCTTACTTAATTACTAGTAATGAAAGTGTCTACTTTCTTCAATAAATGGATTTCTTTTAGGTTGTAATGGTGCTGTTGAAAGCGCTCTGAAAATCCAGAATATAAATAACCCTGCAAAAAACAATAAAGAACCTATTTCAGGAATACCGATATACCAGTTTTCACCTACAGTAGAAGGCATAATAGCGTTAAAGATATCCATATAATGGCCGGCAAGAATGACAATACCTGTTAAAATTACAAACCAATTAATTCTCTTATAATCACTATTCATTAATAACAATACCGGGAACAAGAAGTTCATAGCTACCATACCAAAGAATGGTAATCTATAATCAGCAATTCTAGTAACGTAATAGGTAACTTCTTCTGGAATGTTCGAATACCATATTAGCATGAACTGAGAGAACCAAAGGTATGTCCAGAAAATACTGATACCGAACATAAATTTTGCCAAATCATGAATATGACTATCATTAACATCTGGCAGATGACCTTTAGATTTCAAGTATATACTAACCATTGCAATAACAGTAATACCAGATACGAACATACTAGCAAAGATATACCAGCCAAATAACGTACTAAACCAATGCGGCTCAACACTCATAATCCAATCCCAAGACATAATTGACTCAGAAATCAAATAGAATACTAAGAACCCTGCAGAAATTTTAAAATTCAATTTAAAATTAGAATTATCATCAGACTCATCTTGAGCTAAAGATAATCTTCTAGAGTATTCTCTATACCCAATCCATCCAGCTAAAAATACAACAGCCCTGATTAAGAAGAATGTCGGATTTAAATATCCAGATTTACCTTGCAACAATGCATCATGTGCAACTACATCGGCATCCATCCAAATAAATAAATGATTCATGTGCAACACTGAAAGAAGAAGTATAACAAATACAATAATTCCACCAGGTACTAAATAAGAAGTTATCCCTTCCATCACTCTAAATAACAAAGGAGACCAACCAGCCTGAGCAGCGCGTTGTATAGCATAGAAAGCCAATACACCAAGTGATATCATCATAAAAAAGAAAGCAGCAACATATAAAGCCGCCCAAGGTCTATTTTTTAATTGGTCTAACAAATGTTGATCATGAGAAGAATCATGTTCCTCACCATGAGTATCAGCAACAACATGATCATTTTCTTTCGTTGTGTGTTCCGCTTCAGCTCCATGAGCCCCGTCATGGCTAGCTACCATTTCTTTCGCCTCTGCTATGGTTCCAGGAGCCATAACAAATCCACCAATAATTCCTAAGGCACCTACTATCATTAGAACTATGGAAGCTATTTTGAGTCTATTTGAAAACGTATACATAGTATTGTTTACCTATTATTTGGTTAAATCTTGTTTCAGTTTCATTACATATTCCGATACCTGCCACATCTCTTCTGTATTCATTTGAGATGCATAAGAACCCATTGAATTTAATCCGTAATGGATTGTATAATAGGTTGAACCTACAGTCAAATTTCTTACCGGGTCAGCATAACTAGGAACACCTAATATTTTTTCTCTCTTTACAAGTGTACCTTGTCCATCGCCCTTATCGCCATGACAAATAGCACAATAAATTGTATACAACTGCCCTCCTTTGGCTAAATTAGATTCAATATTCATTGAATCTAACGGACTTGATTGCACTCTTGACAATTCTTTACCTTCTGGAGAATTTTCAATTTCATACGGCAACCAACCTCTATTAATAGTATTTGCAGGTGGTAACAAAGCTTCTGATTGGTTAGGCAAAAAGTCTACTTCCTGATATGCTTCATAACCCACAGCCTCATACATATTTGGCATGTACTGATAATTAGGCACACTATCATCTTGACAAGAAGTTGCCATGATAGCCAAACCGAATATTATTGCTATTTTCTTAAAACTGTTCATATTTAATGACTGTTTTTTTCTGAAATATTAATTTCTACTGCACCAGTATTCATCAATAAATCTCTTAATTCTTGCTCGTTGTCATGGATTTCGATCTCCATTAAAAAATGATCATCCGTAGTTCTTACATCTGGGTTCTCAGCTTCTTTAAAAGGCCATAATCTACTTCTAAGGTAGAATGTAATTACCATTAAGTGAGCTGCAAAGAAAACCGTTAATTCAAACATGATCGGTACAAAGGCAGGCATATTTTCCAAATAACTAAAACTTGGTTTACCCCCAATATCCTGGGGCCAATCTTCTATCATGATAAAGTTCATCATAAGAACCGCGACAGCAAGACCAACACAGCCGTATAAAAAGGCGGTAATGGCCAACCTTGTGGGCGCTAATCCCATAGCCTTATCTAAACCGTGCACAGGGAAAGGACAATAAACCTCTTCTATATGAAGTTTAGCCGCTTTCACCTTTTTAACGGCAAGCATTAGCACATCGTCGTCGTTGTAAAAAGCATGTATAACTTTAGATGCCATATTTATCTTTTGTTATTTAATAAAATTGATGCTTGTCCTGCCCAGTCATCACGTTGTGCTCTACCTGGAAAAGAACCTGTAATAGTATCTAGCAAATTGTATTCAATTTCTGTCATTCTAGCCACTTGAACAAAGGTATAAATTCCTATCTCATTTAAAGTGGCTTCCATTTGAGGACCAATTCCTTTAAGCTTCTTTAAATCATCAGCTTCTTGTGTAGTGGCATCAAAGGTACCAACTGCACTTAGAAGATCAGAAACCCCAACCTTGTCACCAACCGTAGGCACAACCTCACCCATTAAAACATCATCGGTTATTGGTTCTTTAACCTCTACCTTAGTCGCTTTAATTTCATAAAGTGGTTTACCAGCATCCCTTAATAATTTATACTTCTCACCAGAAGCTTTCAATATAGATTTAACCTCTGCCTGTGCAATTACAGGGAATGTTCTAGAATACAATAAGAACAATACAAAGAAGAAACCAATTGTACCAACGAAGATACCTATATCAACAAATGTTGGTGAGAACATTGTCCAAGATGATGGAAGGTAATCTCTGTGTAATGACGTAACGATAATCACAAATCTTTCGAACCACATTCCTATATTTACTACAATAGAAATAAAGAAAGAAAACATGATACTAGTTCTTAACTTCTTGAACCACATGAACTGTGGAGAGAATACGTTACAAGTCATCATTGACCAATACGCCCACCAATAGGGCCCCGTTGCTCTGTTCAAGAATGCGTACTGTTCATATTCAACACCAGAGTACCATGCCATAAACAACTCGGTAATGTAGGCGCAACCCACAATAGAACCTGTTAACATGATTACGATATTCATTAGTTCGATATGTTGAATCGTAATATAATTTTCCAAATGGCACACCTTTCTCATGATAATCAATAAGGTGTTTACCATTGCGAAACCAGAGAAGATTGCCCCAGCAACGAAGTAAGGTGGAAAGATTGTTGTATGCCAACCAGGGATAACCGAAGTAGCAAAGTCAAAAGATACAATGGTATGTACCGATAATACCAAAGGAGTTGCAAGACCCGCAAGTACCAAAGACACTTCTTCAAATCGTTGCCAATCTTTAGCACGACCGCTCCATCCAAAACTCAATAAACTATATATTTTCTTTTGGAATGGTAATACAGCCCTATCACGAATCATAGCGAAATCAGGAAGTAAACCTGTCCACCAAAATACCAATGAAACTGATAAGTATGTTGATATTGCAAATACATCCCAAAGAAGCGGAGAGTTAAAGTTTACCCATAATGAACCAAATTGATTTGGAATTGGTAATACCCAATATGCCAACCATGGACGACCCATGTGAATAATAGGAAACAAACCTGCTTGAACTACCGAGAAAATTGTCATTGCCTCTGCAGAACGGTTAATTGCCATTCTCCATTTTTGACGGAATAACAATAATACTGCCGAGATCAAGGTGCCGGCATGACCGATACCTACCCACCAAACGAAGTTGGTAATATCCCAAGCCCAGTTTACGGTTTTGTTAAGACCCCAAGTACCGATACCGGTAGAGATCGTATAAATAATACAACCTACCCCCCAAAGAAATGCCACTAGGGCAATGGAAAAAACTATCCACCAGTGCTTATTAGCTCTTCCTTCTACTGGAGCGGCAATATCCACAGTTACATCGTGGTAGCCTTTGTCTCCAATTACTAGGGGTTTACGTATAGGTGCTTCGTAATGCGACGCCATAGACTTTTGTTATAATTACTTTCTACTATTGTTTATGCTTCGTTGGTGTTTCTAACCTTAACGTGGTAGAAAACATTTGGTTGAGTACCTACATGCTCCAGTAAATGGTACATACGGTCACTCGCTTTTAATTCTGACACTTTACTCTTCTCATCATTAATATCGCCAAAAACAATGGCTCCATTACTACAAGCAGAAGAACAAGCTGTTTGGAATTCTCCATCTTCAATAACACGACCGTCTCTCTTGGCATCAAGAATAGTCTTTTGTGTTTTTTGAATACACATAGAACATTTCTCGATAACACCTCTTGAACGAACATTAACATCTGGATTCAATACCATTTTGCCCAAATCGTTATTCATATAAAAATCGAACTCGTCGTTGTTATTATACAAGAACCAGTTAAACCTACGTACTTTATACGGACAGTTGTTAGCACAATACCTTGTACCAACACATCTGTTATAAGCCATTTGATTTTGACCTTGTCTACCATGAGATGTTGCCGCTACAGGACAAACAGTTTCACAAGGCGCATGGTTACAGTGCTGACACATTACAGGCTGAAAAGCAACCTGAGGATTAGCAGAAGGGTCTTCCAACTCACCAAAGCCCCCTAATGACCCATTATCACCAGACAAACCATCAAAACCATCTTTCTTAGAATTATCGTCTTCAAAGGTTTCTTCGGAAGAATAATATCTATCGATACGCAACCAGTGCATATCTCTTGACTTTCTCACTTCGGCCTTACCAACTACGGGTACGTTATTCTCAGCATGACAAGCGATAACACAAGAACCACAACCGGTACAAGCATTAAGATCGATCGACATATTGAAATGATGCCCAATGGTACGATCAAAGCTATCCCATAAATCAACAGATGTTGCAGGAACTTCTTGGTGATCTAGAGAAACCATAGGAACTTCGTTCCACTCAGAATGATTTTTAGTATTGAATATCTCTAAAGTTGTCTCCTTTATGATATCACCTCTACCCATAAGGGTTTTATGTAATTGTATACAAGCAAACTCATGATTACCGGCAACTTTTTCTACACTTACAGATTGATTAGAACTGAAACCGTCATACAACTCAAAGGCATTAACCCCTGTCTGCATATCTTCTTTCAAACCTACTTTCTTTCCATAACCAAAAGATAAACCTACAGTACCTATAGCTTGTCCTGGCTGAACCACAACTGGAACCTTATCCAAAGTAACACCATTTACAGTTAGCTTAACATAATTACCATCCATACCGCCGTTTGCAACATTAACATTTTCTACACCTAACTCTACAGCATCTGCTTTAGAAATAGTTACATAGTTATCCCAAGAAACTCTTGTAATAGGATCAGGAAACTCTTGCAACCAAGGATTACTTGCTTGCTGACCATCTCCCATACCAACTTTAGAATACAATGCAAGCTCCATTCCATCACTAGTAGTGTTTACCAAACTACGAACAGCAGAAGCCAAATAAGTATTGGTCACAACGGCAGTTGCACCTTCCGTTGCTACTATATTTTGCGCTGCACCTTCTACATTCACTACCATTGTTTCGGAACTGAAAACACCATCTTGCAATGCTTGGTTCCAACTTGCACCGTTAAGCACAGAAGAAGACCAAGTATCTTTTATATAATCATAATACGTTTGCTCGCTTCCAAGTAGTCCTAAAACTACCGTTTGAAACTGTTTCGTATCAAATAATTCTTTGATGGTAGGCTGCATTAAACTGTAATGCCCCTTTTTAATTTGAATATCACCCCAAGATTCCAAGTAATGATTTGTTGCACCAACGTATTGTACCGCCTCGGTAGTCTCATTCCAGTTTGTAGAAAAAGCAACCGTAAGGTCAACTTTAGACAAACCTTCTTTAAAATCGGCAGCGTTAGGCAAAGAATAAACAGGGTTAACGCCATCCATCAACAAAGCGGCTACTTTACCCGCTTTCATATCTGCAATTAAAGCATTTACCTCTTTAATATTACCATTTCTAATATATTTAGGAGCAACTACATCAAAAGCCTTACTTGACAGCATCTCATTAATTGCTAAAACAACCGTCTGAGCATTTATATCATCTAAACCTGTAACAACAACAGCATTAGATCCAGCTTTCTTAATTTCTACTACAATAGAATCGACCAATGCATCATATTCAGAAGTGTTTCCACCTACAGAAGTACCGTTTAATTTCCCATATAATTTAGCCAATACTACTTTCTGAGCACTTGGCTTCATAGCCACCCGCTTATCTGCATTAGCACCAGTTAAAGACATGTTCGCCTCTAACTGTATATGCCTTGACATTTTACCATTCTTAGGAACACGACCTCTAGAATAACCAGCATCAAATCCACCACCTTGCCAATCAGCGATAAAGTCCGCACCAAAAGAAACAATCAACTCAGCTTTCTCAAAATCATAATCAGCTAAAGCACGCTCGCCGTATTTATTTTCAAAGGCAGTTAATGCAGCATCTTCTGATATTGCATCATACGTTACATGGATTACATTTTCATTTGCCGCAAGTAAATCCGACATTAAACGATCCGTTGACGGACTTGCATATGTCTGCGTAAGCACAGCAATTTTTTTAGCCGACCCTTTAACTCCATCCATTTTCGCTTTTACAGTTGCCTTCAAGACATCCCACTCAACAGCCTCTCCATTTGCTGTCGGGCCTTGCAATCTTGTGCTATCATATAAAGAAAGAACCGAACCTTGAACCCTTGCATTTGCAGACCCACCTATTTTCGCCAAGGTATTGTTCTCAACTTTGATAGGACGGCCTTCACGTGTCTTAATCAATATGCTTGCAAAATCGAAACCATTAGCTATTGTAGTTGCATAGTAATTAGCTATTCCTGGAACAATATTTTCAGGTAAAACCACATAAGGAATCGATTTCACTACCGGTCCTTCACATGCTGCTAAAGAAGCGGCTGCTGTACTAAACCCCACATACTTCAAAAAATCTCTACGATTTGTATTTGTAGAAGACAAAGTTTCCTTGTCACCCAAGAAATCATCCACAGGAATCTGCTCTACAAATTCGTTCTGCTTAAGCGCCTCAACAATGGAATCGTTAGGATTTAACTCCGCCTCGTTCTTCCAATATTTTTTGTTTGATGCCATACTTATTATCTGTAATTAGCTTCTTTAAATTATTAATAATGACATTTACCACATTCCAGTCCACCCAATTGCGCAGCTGTTAAATTCTCTACACCGTACTTCTTAGAAAGCTCTGCATGAATTTTTTTATAGTACTCATTGCCCTCAACCTTAATATTGGTCTCTCTATGACAATCTATACACCAACCCATGGTCAACGGCGCATATTGTTCCATTATTTCCATTTCCTCTACAGGACCGTGACAGGTTTGACATGCAACCCCGGCAACAGAAACGTGTTGGGAGTGATTGAAGTAAGCGAAATCTGGAAGATTATGAACCCTAACCCACTCTACAGACTGACTCTCACCAGTATATTTTTGATTCTCTTCATCCCAACCAACAGCTTTATATAATTTTTTTATTTCTCCAGTATAGAATTCATTTGTGTAGCCGTTCTCTAACTCTTCTTGAGAAGGACCTTCCGGATTACCAGTATACTCATAAACCGATTTATGACAGTTCATACACACATTCAATGACGGAATACCTGATGTCTTCGAAACTCTCGCGGAAGAGTGACAATATTTACATTCTATCTTATTATCACCAGCATGTATTTTATGAGAATAATGTATTGGCTGAATAGGCGCATAACCTTGATCAACACCAACTTGCATCATCCACCCGTAAGCAAAATAAGCACTACCCAACAGCAACAAAATCGCCGTAACCAAAACCAAAAACTGGTTTTGGGCAAAAGCTTTCCAAATAGGAATTCTTCTTACCGCATTATCTTTCTCGATTACTATTCCGTTCGCCCGTGCAATTCGCTGTAACGTTTTGTTTACTAACAACAACATAATCACCAATAAACCAAACACAAGTACCAATGCACCCAGAATGATTTCATTAGAAACACCAGGCGAATTACCCGACCCTTTAGCAGCATCTTCAGCACTTCCGGCAACAGCGGCAGGCGCAGCAGGTGGTGGCGCAGCAGTATATGCTAAAATATCATCGATATCACTATTCGACAACGTCGGGAAAGCAGTCATGGCAGCTTGATTATACTCAGCATAAACTTTGTTAGCATACGCATCACCAGACTTAATTACACTAGAACTATTCTTAATCCAAGCATACAACCACTCCGTATCCAAACCTTCATCTTCACTTAATCTGCTCTCTACATTTTCTAAAGCAGGACCGGTCATTTTACGGTTCAATGCATGACAGGCAGCACAGTTCTGATTGAATAATGCTTTGCCATTTTTAACATCCCCACCAGCAGCAGCTTCAGTAGCTGTAGCTTCGGCAACAGCAACATCACCATCCTGTGCTGTTAATGGACTTGCAAAAAGTAAAAATGTAATTAGGGATAATCCTAAAATTTTAGAAAACTGATTTCGGTTCGGAACCTTTTTCATATATCGAATATTTCTATCGGAATCTTGGCATGATTTTGGTCATAGATGAAACCAAATTAAAATCCACCAAATGCCTAAATCGGAGACAAAAATACGACATAGACTTTATTTGAAAAATGTTAATGTATCTATAATTTATAATTTAGAAATATTCTAAATAAACGACGGTTTATTTGTTTGAACCTTAATAAATTACTTTTGTTATAAAAGCAAATAAAACTTTTATAAATATTATGAAAATACTAAACACCCTCGCTATTTTTGTTTGTATTACACACTTTAGCTATGCGCAAGGCGCAAAAGTAAACATACAGCAAGATCAAAAAATCGATCAATTACTAGAGATATACAAAGCCTCTTTAAGTAATAATGAATACTACAGAATTCAGGTTGGTTTTGGTAATTACGCCAAAGCGAAAGAAATAAAATTGAACGTAGAAGAAGATTTTCCCGAGCTACCATCGAAAATAGATTTTGACTCACCTACATACAGAGTAAGGGTTGGAAGATTCACCTCTAAACTAGATGCAGAAAGAAAATTTAATGAAGTTCGCATCAAATACCCAGATGCCATGTTATTAAAACCAAAAAAATCGACCAAATAGGTCGATTTTTTTGGTTTTATTTAAAGCTATTTTAAAAAAGCTTCCGAATTAATTATTTAGACTTCAACTTTTTCTTCACAGCAACCTCTTGGAATGCCTCAACAATATCACCTTCGTTGATATCATTGTAATTTTTGATTTGAAGTCCACAGTCATAACCTTTTGCTACTTCTCTAACATCATCTTTAAATCGTTTTAAGGATGATAATGTACCAGTATATATTACCACACCATCACGTATCAATCTAATATTAGAGTTTCTAAAGATTTTACCCCCAGTAACCATACAACCGGCAATAGTGCCCACCTTAGAGATCTTAAACGTCTCCCTAATTTCAGCTGTACCAGAAATCTCCTCTTTCATTTCAGGAGACAACATACCCTCCATAGCGTCTTTAAGATCATTTATAGCCGCATAAATAATAGAGTACATACGGATATCTATTTCCTCTTTCTCGGCAATTGCTTTGGCATTACCCATTGGTCTTACGTTAAAACCAATAATAACTGCATCTGAAGCAGAAGCCAACAATACATCTGATTCTGTAATAGGACCAACTGCTTTATGAATAATATTTACCTGAATTTCATCGGTAGATAATTTTTGGAAAGAATCTGTAAGTGCTTCTACGGAGCCATCAACATCACCCTTAAGGATAATGTTAAGCTCTTTGAAATCACCTAATGCAATTCTACGTCCAATTTCATCTAGTGTAATATGACGCTGCGTTCTTACAGACTGCTCTCGTTGCAATTGAGATCTTCTAGAAGCAATTTGCTTAGCTTCACGCTCATCTTCCAACACATAGAACTTATCACCTGCCTGAGAAGCACCATCAAGACCTAATATTGAAATCGGTGTTGACGGTCTGGCCTTCTTAATATTGTTACCTCGTTCATCCTGCATTGCCTTTATCTTACCACTAGTGGTACCAGCTAGCACATAATCACCTATTTTAAGTGTCCCAGACTGAACCAATACAGTAGAAACATAACCTTTCCCTTTATCCAAGAAAGCCTCCACTACAGTACCAGTAGCCAATTTATCAGGGTTAGCCTTTAACTCTAATAATTCTGCTTCAAGCAATACTTTTTCCAATAATTCCTTTACCCCTAAACCCGTCTTTGCAGAAATATCGTGAGATTGTATTTTACCGCCCCAGTCTTCTACTAATAAATTCATTTGAGCTAAACCTTCTTTTATCTTATCAGGATTAGAAGTCGGTTTATCAATTTTGTTTATTGCAAACACAATAGGAACACCAGCAGCTTGTGCGTGGCTTATAGCTTCTTTTGTTTGTGGCATAATATCATCATCAGCCGCAACAACGATAATCGCAATATCGGTTACCTGAGCACCTCTAGCACGCATCGCGGTAAACGCTTCGTGACCAGGTGTATCCAAGAAAGCAATACGCTCACCATTTTCTAAAGTAACTCCATATGCACCAATGTGTTGAGTGATACCGCCGCTTTCGCCTGCAATTACATTCTCCTTACGGATGTAATCTAGCAATGATGTCTTACCGTGATCCACATGACCCATTACCGTAACAATAGGAGCTCTATGTTCTAAATCTTCAGGAGCATCTTCTTCCTCAACAATACTTTCCTCGATATCAGCGGTAACGAAATCTACCTCGTAACCAAACTCTTCGGCAACGATAGACAATGTTTCAGCATCTAAACGCTGGTTCATGGTCACCATAATGCCTAAAGACATACAAGCCGAGATAATCTCGGTAGTAGAAACTCCCATCATGGTAGCGACTTCACTTGCCGTAACAAACTCGGTTACCTTAAGGGTTTTGTTTTCTAATTCCTGTTGCTCTAGATCTTTCTCAGTCTGTTCACGGTGCTGATCTCTTTTACTTCTTCTATACTTAGCCCCTTTACCCTTCTTAGATTTCCCTTGAAGTTTTTCTAGGGTTTCGCGTACTTGCTTTTGAACATCTTCTTCGGTAGGTTCTACTTTTGCCACAGGTGTAAATCTTCCTCTACCTTTATTTCTATCACCTGAATTACCAGGACCTCTATTTTGACCTGAACCAGTAGGCTTATTGGTGACAATTCTTCTACGTCTCTTTTTACGGTCGGTACTAGACCTATCTGCAGATTTTTTCTCTTCTTTCTTTTTCTTAGGTTTCTCGAACTTGGTTAGGTCAATTTTCTTACCTGCAATTTTAGGACCAGATAATTTTTGATATTGAGTCTCAATAGTCTTAGGGACATCCACTTCAGGAGTAGCTTCAGATTCCGGAGCTTCAGCATCATCTTTTTTTACTTTTTCCTTTTTAACCTCCTTGGCTTTTGAATCCTCTACTTTAGGCACTTCAACCTTAGTACCTTCTTTTTCTACCTCTGGTTTTTTTACCTCTTGAGCAACAACCTTTGGCTTTTCCAAAATTACTTTTCTTCTTTCTTTAAACTCAACTTTTGGTGCTGTCTTCTTTTCCTCCACTTTCGCTTTTGGATCTTCTTTTACAGGTTCTTCAGCAACCTTTTTCTTAGGACTCAAATCTATTTTACCGACCATTTTAGGACCGGCAAGTTCAACCTTACCGACCATAGTATTATCTTCTGGGTCAGAGTTTCTTCGCTCACGGGCCAAACGACGATCTTCTTGTTCTTTTTCTAATTGAACTCGAATTGCCTCTTTCTCCTTGCGTTTTTCCTCTCCAACTTCCTTAGATGCAACTTTCTTACTCTTATCCGTCTGGAACTCGTCAAGCAATACCTGATAAACTTCATCGGAAATTTTAGTGGTAGGCCTCGCTTCCACATCATGCCCTTTTCCGTTGAGAAAGTCCACTGCCCTATCCAAGGAAATATTAAGTTCACGAAGAACTTTATTAAGCCTTATTTTTGCATTGTCTGCCATAAATACTGATTCCCGTTCT
>Ga0209344_10003421_pt1 | contig 15694 bp, 8 predicted proteins | sample Cruoilmetagenom6_FD_187293 | JGI IMG/M metagenome (GOLD analysis project Ga0209344, IMG submission 187293) | Oil polluted marine microbial communities from Coal Oil Point, Santa Barbara, California, USA - Santa Barbara Oil Seep Sample 6 (SPAdes)... | ecosystem: Environmental > Aquatic > Marine >...
GCCGCGTACACCCGTTGGTCAAAACCAACTGGCTGGCTTCACCACCCCTGGTGGTGGCTTACGCCCTGGCCGGCAATGTCCAGCTAGACCTTACCCAGGAGCCACTGGGCAACGACAGTAACGGCGATCCGGTCTACCTCAAAGATATCTGGCCCAGCCAGGCAGAGATTGCCAGCGCCGTTGAGCAGGTCAACACCGCCATGTTCCGTAAAGAGTACGGCGCGGTGTTTGAGGGTGACGACGTCTGGAAAGCCATCGACGTGTCAGAAAGTAAGGTCTATCAGTGGCCTGAATCCACCTACATTCAGCACCCGCCCTTCTTTGAAGGCATGGGCCGCGAGCCGGATGCCATTGAAGATGTGCACAGTGCCCGCGTACTCGCCATGCTGGGTGATTCGGTGACCACCGACCATATCTCCCCTGCCGGTGCCATCAAACCTGACAGTCCCGCCGGGCGCTATCTGCAAGAGCACGGCGTCAAGCCGGTCGACTTCAACTCCTACGGCTCACGCCGGGGTAACCATGAAGTCATGATGCGTGGCACCTTCGCCAACGTGCGGATCAAAAACGAGATGCTCGATGGCGTGGTTGGCGGTGAAACGCGCCACGTACCCAGCGGTGAGCAGATGGCCATTTACGATGCGGCCATGAAGTACAAAGAGGAAGGCAAACCGTTGGTAGTCATCGCCGGTAAAGAGTACGGCACCGGCTCTTCAAGGGATTGGGCGGCCAAAGGCACCCGTTTACTGGGTGTCCGCGCGGTGATCGCCGAATCCTTTGAGCGTATTCACCGCTCTAACCTGATCGGCATGGGCGTTGTACCGCTGCAGTTTGCCGAAGGCGAAAGCCGCCAGACATTGGGATTAACCGGGGATGAGGAGATTTCGATTGCCGGATTAAGCGACCTGACGCCAGGTGGCACCGTCAAAATCGTGATCAAAAATGCCGACGGGGAACGTAGCGTTGATGCCAAGTGCCGAATTGATACCGTAAACGAGCTGGCTTACTACCGTCACGGTGGTATCCTTCACTACGTGTTGCGCAAGATGATCGGCGCAGCCTAAAGGGTAAAACCTACCAATGCTTGCATGCCCCCACCTCGGTGGGGGCTTTTTTTTAGCCAAACGCTTAAAAAGCGCGGCGACGATACGTGCGGTAATCCGGCGTCCAGGACGCTTTTTCGATTAGCTCGCGCAGCGTTGTACCACTGGTTTTTAACGCCACGCCGTTCTGCTGTGCCTGGGCAGCGACTTCAAAGGCAATCGACTTGCTGATATCGCGAATACGCGACAGCGGCGGCAGCAAAGCGCCCTTGCCCTCTTTAACCAGCGGCGCTTCACGGGCCAGCGCCCGCGAGGCACTCATCAGCATCTCGTCGGTGACGCGGCTGGCACTGGCGGCAATAACACCCAAGCCAATGCCTGGGAAGATATAAGCATTGTTGCATTGGGCAATCGGGTAAGTGCGGCCGTTATAAACCACCGGCGCAAAGGGGCTACCCGTGGCGACCAGGGCTTGGCCATCGGTCCAGCGAATAACATCCTCTGGCACGGCCTCTGCCTGGGAAGTAGGGTTAGAGAGCGGCATGATGACCGGGTGTTCACAGCCCGCATGCATGGTGCGCACCACCTGCTCGGTAAAGATACCGCGCTGGCCGCAAACGCCGATCAATACCGTCGGTTTGATTTGCGCGATCGTCTCTTCCAGGCCTTGGCCATTCCACCCGGCGACTAACGAAGGGTCGTGGGCTAAGCGTCGCTGGAAGTCGCGCTGCCACTCTTGATCGCTGGTCATCAAGCCGTCGCGATCAACAATATAAATACGCGACCGTGCTTCGCTTTCGGTCAAACCTTCAGCTTCCATAGAAACAACCACCTGCTCGGCAATCCCACAGCCCGCGGAACCACCGCCTACGAACACTACACGCTGCTGGGCAATGGTCTCTTCCCGGGCCTGGCAAGCGGCCATCAAGGTACCGACCACCACAGAGGCGGTGCCCTGCACATCGTCATTGAAGCAGCAAAGCTCGTTGCGGTAGCGCTCTAACAGCGGCACCGCATTGGCCTGGGCAAAGTCCTCAAACTGCAGTAGCACGTTAGGCCAGCGGCGCTTCACCGCGGCAATAAATTCCGCCATGAACGCATCGTACTCTTCCTGCCCTACCCGCTCATGGCGCCAGCCCATGTACATGGGGTCGTCCAGCAGCGCTTTGTTGTTAGTGCCCACATCAATCATGATCGGCAGCGTGTAAGCGGGGCTAATGCCGCCGCAAGCGGTATACAGCGCCAGTTTACCAATCGGGATACCCATGCCCCCGATCCCCTGGTCGCCTAGACCTAGAATGCGCTCACCATCCGTTACTACGATCACTTTGACGTTATCTTTGGTGGCGCTGCGCAGGATATCATCCATATGTTCGCGGTCAGGATAGCTAATAAACAAGCCGCGGTGGTTACGGTAAATATTGGAAAATTCCTGACACGCCTGACCTACCGTGGGGGTATAAATAATCGGCAGCATCTCTTCAAGGTGCTGGGACACGAGACGGAAATAGAGCGTTTCGTTGTCATCTTGAATGGCGCGCAGGTGGATATGCTTCTCAAGACTGCTATGGCACTGCTGGTACTGGCGATAGGCACGCTCAAGCTGGTCTTCAATGGTTTCCACCTTCTGTGGCAGCAAACCGATCAGGTTAAATGCCAAGCGCTCCTGCTGAGTAAACGCGCTGCCTTTGTTCAATAGCGGCATTTCAAGCAAAGAAGGACCGGCGTAAGGAAGGTATAGGGGGCGTCTACTCTGGGTAGTCATAAGCACTCTCTTTTTTATGTCTATCACTGCTGCAATGCAGCAACATCGGGCGTTCGCGGCGTTTGAGCGTAATGTAACATGCTCCTGCGACAAAGGTGGAAGAGAGCGACCATGTTGATATAAAAATGCCTCGATTTAGGCAGCCTAAATCGAGGCATGATGACGCTATTAACGAGTGCTTTTGCGATGCCTTAACTAGTTTTAGCGGTGGGTTTGCGCCCTTCTACACCGGCGAAGAAAAACGGTCTCAGCTTAACGCCGACCATGTTGCCTGCAAACGCGGCCACCAGCCATACCCAACCGTGCAGGCTGCCAGACGCAATACCGCTGAAGTAAGCGCCAATGTTGCAGCCATACGCCAAGCGTGCCCCATAACCCAGTAGAAGGCCGCCAATGATTGCAGCTAAGATAGATTTCAACGGGATTTTGAAGTTAGGTGCAAAGCGACCTGCCAAGCTGGCGGCAGCCAGCGCGCCCAGCATAATGCCGACGTTCATTACCGTGGTGATATCGCTCCATACGCTGGCTTCAAGAGCCGCTGCGTTACCTGGGGACTGCCAATAGCCCCACTGGCTGACATCGCCGCCCACCAGCTCAAAGCTTTTAGCCCCCCACAGCGCAAATGCAGAGGTAATCCCCCACGGACGTCCTGCCAGTGACAAGGTGGCAAAGTTGAGCAGCGCCAGCGCCACCGCGCCCGCCACTAGCGGCCAAGGCCCCGTCAGCCAGCGCTCATAGCCATGCTTATCGACCAAGGGCGCCTGCTCTAACTGACCGTGACGACGCTTCTCCATTACCCAGGTAAACGCCGCAATAGCCGCAAACAGCACCAAGCTAATGGCCACTCCCCCGCTTACCCCAGCGACGCTAACCAGCGATACCGGTTGAAAGGCCGGTAAGCTCTGCCACCAGGCAAAATGCGCCGAGCCAATCACCGAGCCGACAATAAAGAACACCAGCGTAATCAGCATACGTGCATTACCCCCGCCCGCGGTAAACAGCGTGCCCGAGGCACAGCCGCCACCCAGTTGCATGCCCAAACCGAACAGGAATGCACCTACCAGCACGGAGATACCAATCGGTGCCACAAAGCCCGACACCTCGTTACCAAACAGCGTACCCGCCCCCAAGGCAGGAAAAAACAGCACCACGGCAATCGCCAGCATCACCATTTGGGCACGCAGGCCACGCCCGCGTCGCTCAGTAATAAATACCCGCCACGCTGAGGTAAAACCAAACGCAGCGTGATACAGCACCATGCCAAACAGCCCACCGACAATCATCAGCAGGCCAATATTGGCGTCAAACACTACCCCAATAAGCAACGCACCCAGCACAATCGCCGCTGTGGCTATCAGCGGCACGCGATAGCTCTGCGGCACAGCAGCAGTCGTTGTAGACATACACTCACCTTTTGCAATGCCAAAAGCGCCTGTTAATAAACAGGCGCTCTCAGTCAGGATGGATAATGGCTATAAGCTTAACGCTGCTCTCATAGAGCGTAAAACTATTTATGAACCGTTTGATATTAGGTTTCTATCTAACTACTGCACGTCTTCTTCACGGGTAACATAAAGACGGTTAATCAATACAAATGCCACGACGGTCAACGGTGCGGCCAATAACAAACCCGCTACACCAAACAGCGTACTCGCGGCGAATAGCGAAAACAGTAGCATCGCTGGGGGTAAGTGAACGGCACGCTGCTGTACCAGCGGCTGCAAAATATTGCCCTCTATTTGCTGAATGATCGTGTATGCAATCAACACAAACAGCGTGGTTTGGGGGCTTACCGTGAAGGCAAGCAACAACGCCGGAATAGCCGCGATAAGTGGCCCAACTAGCGGCACGAAATCCAATAGCCCGGCAATCAGCCCTAAGCCAATAGGCGCTGGCACACCTAATAGCCACATGCTTCCTCCCACCAACAGCCCGGTGGCCACCATGGCCACCAACTGCCCGCCAAGCCAGAAGCGCAGTGCCTTGCCGCTCTCATCCAGCGCCTCAGCCAAACGTGGCCGGCTTTTAACCGGCGCAAGTAGCAATAAACCCCGGCGATAAACGCCTGGCTGCGCCGCAAAGTAAACCATGCCGACAACGAGTGCGAAAAAGCTGACAATCCCACCACCCATCGAGACCACAACCATGCCGACCTGAGGAATACCGTTTTTTAGTAAGCTACCGGCCCGCTCGGCGGCATCATTAGCCAAAGGCGCAAACTGCGATCCTTCAAGCCGCTCCTGAAGCTGTCCCCATGCGTCAGGTACCAAAGTAGCCAGAGATTCCAATTCAGAAGACACCTGCGCGCCAAATGCCCAACTCATTAAGCCCAACGCTAGGGTTAGCGTAATCACTACTGATAACAGAGCAAGCCAGCGTGGCGCCCCTAGCCGCAAAAGTGGCGTCATACATGTTTGCAACACACAGGCACCCACTACCGCCCCAAAAATCAAGATCAGTAGGCCAACCAGCTTCCAAAGCATTAACGCGACAACCGCCAGCGTTAATGCAATCAAAGCACACTCCGTGAACGTCTGATGTCGATACCTTGAGCGCATACAATATTCCCTTTGTAGATGCGTTTTCATCGCCGAGCGTGGATCAAAATAAGTAACACGCTTGACCGGTGAAAAGCACTATAGAACATCAGTCGCTATTGCAAGTCAGTTTCTGGGCTGCGATTGGCTTGTTCTAGGGCCTGTTGACGTTTCATGCGCGGCCGCGCATGAAACGTCAACAGGCCCTAAGCAGGAAGAAAGGGGTCATGGCGTTAGGATTAAAGCGTTAAATACGACAATTTCAAGTTACTTCTCGATGTATGCCTATATAGAGCGAGTTATGGTGCAGCGATAGCCGCCAAAAGGCGGGGCGAATCTCCACCCGATAAAAAAGCTGCGTCGAAGTCCGCGATCGCCGCGGAGCAGCGCTTCACAATCGGTGATTAAAAGCCTTGGCTGCCGCTGTCTTACTCATCCCACTTCGCTGGCGCTTCGTAGCTCGCCACCTCAAAAGCATCGACATACATGCGCTGGAAGCCCGCCGCTTCCAAGCTTTGAATCGCTGCGTGGCATACCAGTGGTAGCCGCGTCTGTAGGGGGACGCCGCTTAGACTCAGCCGCGCAGCGGTCAGCAGGCGTGCGCCATGGCCGCTGCCCTTCCACTCTTGGCTGATAAAGAAGAAACGCAGTTGCCAGGCGGCTTCGTCATCGGGTCGGCACGCCAACACCATCCCCAATGGCGGGCCCTCCCCATGGCGCAGGGCGAGTAAACGCCCTTGCCAGTGCTCAACGTGCTCCTGCTCGCGCTGCAACCACACCTGGCGATGCAGGGTAAATTCCAGTGCGCGGCGCAACGTATCCAGGTAGGCCTTATCACGCAGCACCCAAGGCGAATGCCCTTTTGCATCGGTACGCTGGACGGCTTCGATAAAACTATCGATATCCGCTTCGCGGGCGTTTTCAAGCGCGCGCGAAGATGCTTGGCCATTAACATCAGGGCCGCTATCACCATGGCCACCTGGGTGGCCATGGGTCGCGCTATGTGTGGGGGATAACCACTGCTTAAGTCTCTTCAGCATAGATCCCTCGTTCTGCATAGAGCGCCGACGGTAGCTGGAAGCCTGCGGCGGGCGAACGGGTAAAGGGATTGGGCGCGCTCTCGGTAAATAGGCGATACCGCATAGCGCCCCCGTCAACGTTGAAACGAAGCTCTAACTCGCGCTCATTGACGCTGCTGATGTTTGCCTCTTCCAACAGCCGGAACCACGCCCAGGCGCCATCGCGGGTCATACTCCGCGGCGAGCGGTTTACCTGGCTGGGCACCATGGTGATACGGCTATCAGTACCGCCACGCAGCGTATTCGGCCAAATCATCGATACCCGACTGCTGGCACTGTGCGTGTATTCGATGAGCTGGCCGTCGGCGCTGATCACGCTGCGCCGCTTGTCGGGGCTTAAGCTGATCGGCTCAAGAGCGAACTCGACGTCTAGCGCGCCATCAGCGCCAAAGTAAGCACGACGAATTTGTTCCGCCTGTGACACGGCGGCAAACACGCTCTCACGCAGTAGCGAATTACCCTGAGTATCCACCAACTGCTCAGGCGCACCTTCGATAAAGGGCTGCAAGTTATCCTGATAGAAGTTATCGAGAGTGCCTTCAGGGGCAAAGAAGGCTTCAAAGTCGCTTAGCGAAGCATCCCGGCTTGCACTGGGCACCAGCGGATAGCGCCCGGCTAAACGCTCTTGATAGGGCGCCACTACCTCATCTATCCAGATATTTTCCAGGTGACTGATAGCGCTTGCCATGATGAGCTGCCAGCTTTGATCCGCCAGGCTTTTCAGCATGCCCGCCACCGGCTCGGGAGAGCTGTCAGCGATACGTTGCAGGCGATAAATGGGATCATCGCCGCGCAGCGATAAGCGGTCACGCGCACCGATGAAAGCAGCACGCCCTGGGTCGCTGGCCTCTTCTATATCGAGCAGGTAATCGCGCAACTCCGTCACCGCCGATTTGATCTCCTCCAACGAGGAGGGGTCACCCTCTTGGGCGTTGGAGAGCTTGTTAATCGCGGTAAACTGCTGCTCGATATCGTGAGCAAGCTGATAGCGCGGTGAACGCTGGAGCGCTTCACGGGCTTCCTCGTCATCTTCAGGCAGTTCGGGATAGAGACGAGTATTATGCTCGACCGCTGCTAACAGACGGTCTAGCGGGCGCTCGGCGCTGACCAGCGCGTCGGCGACCACCGCCGCCTGGTGGATGTCCGGCAGGGGCACAAGCTGGGTGTTGCGCAGGGCATCACGCCAACTCACGCGATAGTCACTGACATAATAGTCACGCAAGGCGTCTTGCAACTGCTGACGGTCAGCGTTACTGAAGTTGATGTCTTCGCGCTGATCCAAGACCCACAGGTCAATAAGCGCTAGCTCGGTTGCCCTATCAAGCTGTTGCAGGAAGTGATTTTCGAAGCCACCCCGGGTAACCAGATACGGCAGCTGCACATACGAGGGCTCATCGTTACGCGCCATAAACACCGTGTTGAACATCGACCCCACCTGACGGCGCAAATCGAGAGGGTCTCCGCGACGGCTACTGTCAGCTTTCATGGTGGCGTAGACCCGCTCATCCATCGGCAGGCGTGATAGGTCGTCAATCGCGGCGACTAAGCTGCCGCGTAGTGGCGCCATGGCATATTCAGCGCGCCGATGACCAGCGGCGACCCGGCTTTCCAAATCGCTGTGCTGCAGGGCGTAATCTAAATGCACCAGTAAGCGATCCTGGATTTCACCACGCTGAGGAAAGTCGCCTTGCCAACGTTGAGCCATATAGTCGTGTACACGTTCGGGCTGGCGGCCGCTGGCGTCAGACATCATGCGCAAGATGCGCAGCAGCGCCAGCTTGGCGTTACTGCCCTCCTCTTCGCGATTCATATCATCCATGATGCCCACCATCAACGCCGGTAGGAATTGGTACTCCAACATGGCGAGGTAAGCATTCTCTAACTGGCCACCAATAATGTGGCCTTGATAAAGCCCCATATCAGCCAGGAACGGCGTGTGCGTTCGGTAGCCCTCGAAAGTTTGCATCGCATCGCGCAGGCGATCCAACGGCGCCAGCATTTCGTAGCCCGTTGGGTCGTCGCTCTGAAACTCTTCGGGGTGAGTGGCCAGGAAGGTTTCCGCCCGATGCTCGACGGTGGAAAGCGAGGCCGCGTTTTTCTGATAGAAATGACTCCACCCACCGATCATTACCGCACTCACTAACATGCACGCAACAAGACACGCCTGGCGAGTGCGCTGGCGGCGGCGGGCTACTTTGGCGTTATCACCGGCCAGCCCCGCTTCTGGATAAATGACTTTCTCAAACAGTTCTTCAGTGAAGTACAGGGCGCTGCGCGTCGCACGGTGCGCAGGCTGAACACTTTCGGACATGCCATAACGGCGGGCCGCTGCATCAACGAAAGGATCTTCAGGCACCCCCTGCTGATAAACCGAGGTGAAATACGTGCCGCGTACAATCGCCGCGGTGGAAAAGCGGTCGCTGGAGAGCGCCTCGTTGAGGAAACCGAGCAGCACATCGCGCAGCCCTGCTAGCTGGCGCACAAAGCGAAATACCGATTCCCGTTCTTCCCGGTCGCGGCACTCTGCCAGCATGGTGGGCATTGCGCGGTTAAGGCGCTCCAGCATATTGTCGTAAGCGGCGGCGAACTCTTCTTCCCACTTTCCCGGTGTATCGATGGATTTAGCCGAGAAGGTAAAGCCTAACGGCGCTCGCCGGGCAGCACGGGAGTAATGGCGGAAGAAATCGTCAAAACCGTGCAGCAAATCCATTTTACTGAAGGTGACGTAAACCGGTAACCGGCTGCCGTGGCGCTCCATCAACTCGCGTAGACGGCTGCGTAACAGCGTCGCGTACGCTTTACGAACGGCTACCTGGGCGTGGCTAAGACGGGCTAGATCCAACACCAGCACAACGCCGTCCAGCGGGCGGCGAGGGCGGTTACGCTCTAGCCACTCAGTAAAGTGATCCCATAGGCGGCTATTCAGTTCGACAGGCTCGCCCGTTTCCAGTGCGCCTTGAGTCAATAACTCGCCATCAGGGTCGATGAGGATCGCTTTATCGCCAATCCACCAGTCAAAACCAAAGCGGTTTTTCTTGCTGCTGATGCCAGAGGCTTTCATGACATTGGACAGCGCGAAATTTTGCCCCGAGCGATTGACCAAGCTGGTTTTGCCCGCGTTTTCGACCCCCATGACCAAATACCAGGGAAGACGATAGCGGCTGCTGTCCCCACCGCCAACGCTATCAATGATTTCGGATAGCACGCTGTTCAGCGAGGTTTCCTGCTGGTCGATACTTTCCTGGATGGGGTCTGACTGCTGCGACTCCCTATCCTGCGCGAGCTCATCGGCTTCGCGCAGTCGACGGGAAAGCCGAACGCCCCAAATCACCGCCACTAACGTTACCAGAGCCAAGGTGGCCAGTAACCGGTTGACCCAGGGGCCTAATGGGTAACTGTCTCGCACTTCCCAGCTAGGCCCTAACCACCAGATAGCCACTAATAGGAGCACGATTAATACGCCCCACATGGCCATGGAAAGCCGCCCTAGCCCCTTGACTCTGTTAGCTTGCGCTTTGGCGCGATTGTGAGTGCTCTGTGCACGTGAAAAGCCGGGCACCCAGCGGCTCAGCCTTGATTTCAATGTTCCCCACATGAGCCTTTAATCCTCGTCCCTAGTGATAAAGTCGATCATCGTTGCCATACCCTGAGGTCATGTCCTAAGCGATGCCTGAAGCCGCGAAACCAGCGCTGGTTCCCACTGCTCTAAATCAAGTTCATTAACAGTTTGGTGCAGCGTGCTGTAGTGCTGCTGGGCGAGTGTTTCTAGCCCCGCCTCCTGCAGCAAATCAGCGCTGGCCAGGCGCCAGTACGTGCTCTCGCGCAAGGAGCGTGCCGACGCTAACCCCTGGTCAAGCACCTGCAAGGCAGGCCCTAACCCTTCACTCCCCATATAGCTACGCGCTTCCTCTAACCCCGCGTGCCATGCTTCACCGCCACCGGCGCCGTCATTTGCGCCGTTGCCAGCACCGCTATACAGCCACTGCTGCGTTTCCTTATCTAAAAAAGGCGAGCCATCATTAAACGTTAACGACTCAATACCGGGGAGCCTTTCCACAAACCGCACCGACTCATCGCGAATAGCCTCAGCGCAGCGCGGCCGCCCTAGCCGCTTGGCCAGCTCGGCACTCAAGCGATGCCCTTCTAGCCAGTAGGGGCTGACCGCAACGCTTTTCTCTATGCGCTGCCAAAGCGCTTCATCGCCGCCCCGGGAAAGCGCTTCTCTATAATCCGCCACCCGGTCAGCAGCCACGGGGGCTAACTCGGTACGCCCGCCTTCCCTGGCGGCAGGTAACGCCTGGATGGCGCTCCAGATGGCATAGCGACGCAAGCGGTATGCCAGCGGCTCGCCCGGGTTTTGCTCGTTTAGAAAATCGGCCATTTTGAGCAGAGACTGGCGGTTGGCGCGCTCATTGCCCGCCTCCAGACGCAGTTCGGGGACTTTTGCCCCGCCGGGCTGCTCAACCTTTTCAGCACCGCTGGAGGAAGAAGACGCGGCCGTCCGTGCATCGCTACCGGAAGCGTCGCCGCCTTGAGAAGCCGATGCAGCACGGTTTTGATTAGGCTGCTTTTCATCCAGCAGGCGCATCAGCTCGTCAAGTGAGTCAGCGGGTAACTGCTTGTCCGCGGCTAACGTTTGCAGTTTTTCCAACGATTGGCGGCAGGCCAGAAACTCATCCTCGGCATTGTGGAAGTCGAGGCCTGCGGCAAGCTTCAGCGTGCGTTGGGTAAATTGCTGGAACAGCCTGGGCCGCAACTTAGCCCCACGTGCGCCATTGAAGGGGTATGCCAACGCCCACCAGGCTTCAAGGCAGCCGGTCAGCAGCCTTAGGGAAAGCGCGAAACGCACGCCATTGCCTTCATGCTGCAGGCAGTGCAGCAAGTGTCCCAACACCTTTAGGTCTTTGCCTTTGTGGCTGAGCATAGTGATTGCTAATGCTTCTGCCGTATCCCAATCGACGTCTTGGTGCTGCAATGAACCGACTTTCATCATTTCAGCTTCAAGACGCAGGTAGTCGGCGCTGTCCTCCAACACAACGCCAATCTCCTCGCCCTGCTCGTTGGCGGGCAGAGGCGCTAGCAGGGGTTCAAGGTGGCTATCCGCCGTTATACGCATCACGAACTCCTATACCCACTACCAGCGACAGGCGCTGCGAAGCGGTTGAATTTGCTGACGCAGTCCTGATACATCAAAACGCAGTCCGTCCAGTGCCGCTGCGTCGCTACTCAACGCAAGCTCGTTGGCGCTCAATAATTGCCGCAGCGTTTCAATGGCGGGCAGGCCGCGCCCGCCGCTTACCACGTGGCCGTCATCGCGCACTCGCCACTGTTGAGAGACATCACGCCCATCCGCGACGACCCGCAACGACACGCGGGGGGTATCCAAGGCATTGGGGAGGTGCACCTGGAAGCGAGTAATTAGCTTCTCGCAGGCCAGTACCAAGACGGGCCGCGGAGGCGTTGTGCCCCGTGCGGGCACCGTCATTAATACCTGGCTTCCCTCGGCGCTGACTATCAGGCCAAAGTCATCGGGATTGCGTTTCTCCTCTTGGCTGACCACTGCGTGCCAAAGTGGCGGCAATTCAGCGCTATCACTCGGTGTGCTCTGCTCGTCCAGGAACAGATTGTCGTAGCACCCCAGGCGATCCAAACGCGAGTTTTCTTGGCCGCACTGATGCGCCTGTTCCAATACAGCTGCGCTATCCTCTGCTTGTAGTGCGCTGCTCATGCTTAATAGCCAGAGGCAAATCAATAGCCTGTGCTGCCATCGGCAACTTACGAATGTCACTTTCATTTAGCATCCAGTTCTAGCAATTGGCATTTATGGGAGAGCGTTCGCTTGGGTATTCCCAGGCTCTCTGCTGCAAGGGCGCGATTCCCGCCGTAGTAAAGCAATCGCTGGCTAATCAATTGCGCTTCATAATCACGAACCGCTTGGCGCAGATCATGGATCTTGCTCAGCGTGCCGCTGGTTTCGGGTGTCGCTGAATCAGCGCCACTGTCGGTATCGCTGGGCAGGAGCAAGGCTTCAATATCGCCACCGGCAGGTGTCATGGCGCAGGCATAATCGATCAAGTTTTTGAGCTCGCGCACGTTGCCGGGGTAATCACGCTCTTTTAGCTGCCGCAACGCGGCAGGTGTGATGCCCATCTCGCTGCGCGCTTCCTGGGCACAGAAATCAGCAACAAAGTGCTCGGCCAGAAAGGCGATATCTTCACGCCGTGCCGACAGCGATGGCAGCGAAAGCGGGAACTGGCCTAAGCGATAGTAGAGGTCAGCGCGAAACCGCTGCTGCTTGATCTGCTCGCGTAGCGGCTGATGGGTAGCCGCAATAAGACGCAGGTCTGCACAGCGCTCTTCATTCGACCCTAGGGGCCGATAGCGGCCGCTCTCCAGCACTCGGAGCAGTTTGGCTTGCAGCGCTAGCGGCATATCGCCGATTTCATCCAGAAACAGCGTACCGCCGTCGGCTTGGGCGATGAGCCCTTCCCTGGCCTGATCAGCGCCTGAAAACGCCCCTTTAGAATGGCCGAACAGCTCAGACTCCAGCAGCGACTCGGGAATCGCGGCACAGTTAATCGCCATGAACGGCGCCTTAGCGCGTGACGAGAAACGGTGGATCGCTCTGGCCACGAGATCTTTGCCGGTGCCGGTTTCGCCCTGCAGTAGCACCGCTAAATTGGTTTCGGCCGCACGAATCACCTGCTGCCGAAGCTCTTGCATGGCGATGGAGTTACCCAGCAAATCGCTCGCCAGCTTGGCCGCTAACCCCTGGCGCCGGGTGTTGTCGTTGAGCTTGGCTAACGAGTCACGCAATACCGCTGATTTCTGGCGCTCTCCCTGGCTGCTTGCCAGGCGCGACCACAACCGGCACAGCAGGGCCTCAAAAGCGACAAAATCGCTACACTCCATAAGCTTCGTCAAGGTTGCCGCTTCCGTGACGAAGGCCAGCACGCCTAGCCACTCACGGGAACTGTCCTGGAGTCGTAACGGCCTCACGTGTAGCCGTAAGTCACCGCTAAGGGAGGCTATTTGGGCTTGAAAACCGGGATGATCGAGCCGGGTACACGCTTCCCCCACGCCCAGTGTCACCGGTTTACCGGTGCGGATGGCATGGGCGTAGGGGTGACTAAACTCATCACAGTTGAAGCGCGCTTCACTATTATCACGGCCCACCCAGCGGCCGCTGCTGTCCAGATAGAGGCACTCCACCCACGCCAGACCCAGACTGTTACCCAGCAGTTGGCGGCTGCGTAAACGCAGCTCCCGTGGCGTGGTACTTTCAACCAACGCAAGCGCCATGGGCATAGCCGCCAGCCCGGCTAAAGGCTGTGCTTCGCTAGCGGAGCGCTGGTCAAGAGCCTTTACCTGCATGGCGCTATGCCACCTCCGCAGTAAAGACGCCACTGTCGACATCCGTGCCCAGCACTACCCGGCTGACGTTCTCACGCCGCGCCATACGCTCAAGCAGGGCGCGGGAGAGCGGCGGCAGCAGTTCACCATCGATCACCGACTCCAGCATCCGCGCGCCGTTTTCACTCCGCGTCGCACGTTTACAAATCGCCTCGGCTAGGCTGTCATCCAGCACCACCTCGGCATGGCGATGGCGCTCGCGGATGCGTGTTGCCAAGGTATCCAGCTTGGCCTTGACGATGTCGCGCAGGGTATCGCCGTCCAGCGGCAAGTAAGGCACTACTTCCATACGCGCCAATAGCGCCGGTTTGAAGAATTCAGCCAGCACCGGGTAGAGCGCGGCATCCAGCGCCGCGGGGTCATCGCCATAGCTAACGATGGCTTCGTAGCCCAGGTTAGAGGTCAGGAAGAACAGCACGTTTTTGCAATCGATAACGCGCCCTTCCCCGTCGGCCAGTTCGCCTTTATCGAACGCCTGGTAGAAGAGGTTAAGCACATCGGGATGGGCTTTTTCGACTTCGTCCAGCAGCACCACCGAATAAGGGCGCTGACGGATCGCTTCGGTGAGTAGCCCGCCCTCGCCAAATCCCACATACCCCGGCGGCGAACCAATCAGACGTGAAACCGTATGCTTCTCCTGGTATTCCGACATATTGATCGTGGTGAGAAACTGACGACCGCCATACAGCTGGTCGGCGATTTGCACCACGGTTTCGGTTTTACCCACGCCGCTGGGGCCTACCAGCAGAAATGCGCCCAATGGCCGCCCAGGGCGGCGCAGATCCGCACGCGCGGTTAGCAAGTGGCGATGAATACGCTCGATCGCACTGCTTTGCCCCTGGATTAGCGCATCCAGATGTGTGGGCAGTTCGGTGAGCCGGGTTAGCTCGTCGCTGGTCATACGCTCGACCGGTACGCCGGTCCAATCACCAATCACCTGAGCAATTTGCGCCTCTTCAACGCTGGGATTAACTAGCGCAAACGTCTCTTGCAGTTGGGTCAGCTGCTGCTCCCTTTCAGCAAGCTCTTGATGCACTCCCTCGGGCAGTTGATCAATGGCATCACCGTCCGTTGCCTCTAGCAGCTGGCGGTGTAGCGCCACAATGGCATCGACGCATTCGCGCTGCGCTTGCCAGGCGGCTTCCAGGCTTGCCAACTCCTCTTCCAGCTTGGCTAAGCGTTCGGTTAAGTCGTGGTGGCGTTCTCTATCCGGTTCACGCCCCAACAGACGTTCACGCTCGACCTGGTCGCGCTCACGTAGCGCGGCAGTATGTTCACTCTGTAAGTGGCTTAGCTTGCGGGGCGGGGTATCCAGGGCCTGGGCCAGCCGGGTACAGGCGGTATCCAGCACGTCAATGGCTTTGTCAGGCAGTTGCCGACCGGCCAGGTAACGGGCAGAAAGTGCAGCGGCAGCACGCAGGCCGCTATCGCCGATCAGCACACCGTGGGCGCGCTCATACACATCGCGCAAACCACGCAGGATGACCAGCGCTTGCTCAACGCTTGGCTCAGAAAGCGCAATGGGCTGGAAGCGCCGCGACAGCGCCGGGTCTTTTTCAAAGTACTTTTTGTACTCACGCCAGGTAGTAGCGGCGATGGTACGCAGCTCCCCCCGGGCCAGGGCAGGCTTGAGCAAGTTAGCCGCGTCACCGCCGCCTTCCTGGTTGCCTGCACCGATCAGCGTGTGCGCTTCATCTATAAATAGCAGCGTAGGCCGCGGGGCGTTTTTGACTTCGTCGATCACCGCTTTAAGGCGCTTTTCAAACTCGCCTTTCACCGCGGCACCGGCTTGCAGCGCACCTAGGTCAAGGGTCAGCAGCTCAACATCTGCCAGCGCAGCGGGGACTTGCCCCGCCA
>Ga0209344_10003422_pt1 | contig 15693 bp, 13 predicted proteins | sample Cruoilmetagenom6_FD_187293 | JGI IMG/M metagenome (GOLD analysis project Ga0209344, IMG submission 187293) | Oil polluted marine microbial communities from Coal Oil Point, Santa Barbara, California, USA - Santa Barbara Oil Seep Sample 6 (SPAdes)... | ecosystem: Environmental > Aquatic > Marine...
AGCGCCTGCAGGAAATCGTCGCGTCTATGGAAACCCTGGAACCGTTCGACCAGGCCCGTACGCTCTTCGACGAGTGGGATCCCTACCCAGTCGAAGACATTACGGCTTCCGAGCGAGCGATCGAGCAGCGTCGCGCCGACGCAGTAGCCAATCTCGCCGTGACGTCCGGAGCTGAAGCTGTCATACGGCTCGCGGCGACTGTGCGCTTCTCGCGGGGTGTAGCCTTCTCGGCTGTCACGGGTATCAAGGACGAGTCCATCCTCAAACATATTTTGGTAGACGGCGACCCGCAGGCACCCGCACCCGATCTTTCGACGGCTGTGGCCGGGATGCTTAGACACCGCCGCGGCGAGGGATATGATGCGGAGATCCTTTCTCTGGCTGAGCAGTCGGGCTGGAACGCCGTGCGCACCGCTTCGATGCTGCTGGACTGGCCCGAGGAGCGACGCACCTGGAAACTGATCACTACGCTGGGCCAGGAAGCCGAGAAGTACTTCTGGCAAAACCGACGCTCCTACAGGTTCGAGGGTTCGGCGGAAGAGCTGGAGGAACTGGTGCATCGGTTCGTCAAAGCTGGCCGCGCCGGTAGCGCACTCTCGCTCGTCCATCCGCGCGAGCACGAACTCTCGTGGCAAGCCATTACAGCGATACTCGGCGGACGGATCTCCGAGATCAACGCGGGCGAAAAGAACAGCGATATCGACGGCTATCTTCTGAGCAAGCTCTTCAAGTCCATCCGTAGCCGCGAAGATGTTAATCAGCTTGAACTCGCGCAATGGGAATATGCCTTCTTCCCAGTCCTCGAATATCAGGACGGAGATCTCGCGCTCTACGACAGAATGGTCAGCGATCCGGAGTTCTTCGTATCGATCATGAAGGACGTGTTCGTCGCCGACCATGTAGACCCTGGAGAGAACGAGACGACGCCGGATCAGCGCAAGCGCGCCTCCATCTCTCACAGAATCCTAATGCATAACAAGCGCGTTCCAGGGCAGGAGAACGGTAAGATCGATCAGGCTGAACTTGACGCTTGGATTGACGGGATGAATAAGGAGGCACTCAAGCAGAAACGCACGAAAATCGTTCCGAACTACATTGGCCGCACGCTCGCTCATGCCGCCGAGGTGGAGGGTATATGGCCGCCGCCCGAGGTCGCTAGCGCCATCGAGCGCCTTCGGTCGAACGACGTTGAGCATGCGATCATGATCGAGCGCTTCAACATGCGAGGCGTCTTCACGAAGTCTACCTTCGAAGGCGGCGACCAGGAGCGGGATTTGGCCACGCAGTGCCGACGCTGGTCTGCGGCGAACGTGAAGTTTCCGCGTACCAAGGCGATGCTGGCCGCCATCGCCGAAAGCTGGGATCAGGATGCTAAGCGTGCCGACGAGTACGCTGAGCGCAATAAGGTTCGGTTCGAATAGCTGTCGTTGCGCTTAAGAGGAGTAGCACGCCTTAGGCCGTTAATGGCCGGTAGAAGAGATTTAGCTTATGCTGATGTATGCGCTTCGACAGAACACGACCCAAAGCGGCTCTTCCAGAGAAAGCGCCATGTTCATTCAGCCGTATTATGCAGACGCACGATAATCTATGACACTTATCCTACTTATACTTAGCTTTCTTGGGCTTAAGTGGGTTAGATTGTGAATGAAAGGCAGTATAACCTGAATGAACGCGCCGTCGGGTTCATTCAGGTTATGTAAGGGGGGGTATAATCATTGTTAGGGCAACGAGTAATACATGAATAAAGTTACTAAAATCGCTATCTTCACAATTACCTTCGTTGTGCTGGTTGTCGCAAGCTACGCCTCGCTGGTTTTGTACATGACATGGCCAGTTACTGAATTCAGCATTGACAAAGCAGCAGGGTTTGGGGACAGCTTTGGAGTCATAACATCAGTTTTTTCTGGATTAGCATTTGCTGGAGTAATATGGACCGTTCTTTCACAAAGGGAAGAGCTAGACATCACAAGGAATGAGTTAAGAACGCAAGGGTTTGACACCTCCTTTTTTCAGATGCTTAGGTTGCACAATGAAATTCTGAATTCTATTGATTTAATAAAGAGGAACTCCAACGGAACTTCCGATACCTCAAGGGGCAGAGACTGCTTCGTAACATTCAGAGCCAGATTAAAAAATCAGTACATGGGTGTCGCGAGGGAACAGTCGGACAATAGCGAGATAGATAGGATTGTGATTGCATATAATAAATTCTGGGAAGACGGCAATAATGAGCTAGGACATTACTTTAGGTTTTTGTTTAACCTATATCGATTTATTGATGAAAGCGATGGTGTTGATAAAAAGTTCTATTCTAACGTGGTTCGCTCTCAGCTCTCAGATCAAGAGTTGTTTGTCCTGTTTTATAACTGCCTTACCCCCCAAGGTAGTAAGTTTATGAAATATGCGATTAAGTATGAGCTATTTGATAACATGAAGCGCTCGGGGTTGATCTCTCTAAGCCACGAAAACCTGGTTGACAGGAAGGTCTTCGGTGAACGGCCTTAACAAACGAATCAGAGGCGACGTTCGTTCCTCGCGCACTTTATGCGGGCGTTATCTTCTTTGGAGCTTGTAGCTCATGGCATGGATATTTCAGGGAAATCCAACCCGCTTTGATATTGACGATTATCTTTCACGCTATCCACAACTTATATATTGGCGCACTAACCGATACGTAAAAGACATTGTAGTTGGCGATCCGGTCTTCGTCTGGCGTGCAGGCAATGAGGCTGGCGCTGTTGCGGTCGGCAAGGTGGTTGAAGAACCGACGCCAGCTCATGCTGTAAAGCACCCAGAAGCTCTCGGCGACGACATATGGGTAACAAATGAGGCGAGCTCCAGCGAATTCAAAACTGGTATTCAGCTCTCCGAGATCCGGCTTTCCTCCGATGACAACATGGTTTCGAGGGCTGCTGCAAAGGATGACAATGTTCTGTCTGCTTCAACCATCATTACGGTTCCAACCGGTACAGTATTTCGCTTGTCAGACGATGAGCTTTCGGCTCTGAAACGTCTTTGGGGTTCGCCTGTAGCTGCCGCCGCCCAAACCGATGGCGCTAATGAGGGTAAGCGGCAGCTACACGCTCACTACGCTCGTGAGCGCTCATCGCGGCTGCGCCGCGATAAGTTGTCTGCGTTCCGAAAAAAGCATGGATGCTTGTATTGCGAGATATGTGGTTTTTCTGCATCCGCTCATCACCCAGACCCCTTCACCGAACGCGCATACGAGGTTCATCACAAGAATCCACTTTCGGCTGCAGCGGCTGCCATGCGAACTACACTGCAAGATCTGGCGGTTTTGTGCGCCAACTGTCACAGGGCCGTCCATGCGAATTCATATGTCACCGAAAATTACGAGGAGCTTGCCAAGCTTTATGCAAGCAGAAGATAACCAGTGCAGGCAAGGGACGCTCCTGAAGTCGCGCCCCTGCTGCAGGCGTTAGGTTTTAGAATGAGCAACTCAAATATTCCCAACCAGTTCCGCTACACGTCTGAAATGCTTACACAATACAGTGCTGATGCCTTGGACAACGCGAGCCAACTCATCGGTGAGGCGAATCTTCTATTGGAACATAGCTGTACGGCACGCGCGTATTTCTTGGGAGTGGCAGCGATCGAAGAAATCGGAAAATCGTTCCTTGCGTTTGATGCGTTGGGCAGAAACTTAAATGACTCAGCTGTTACCGCAAAGGTTAGAAATTCCCTAGAAAACCATTCTCGAAAGATCAATGCTGCATTCCACGCATCTGTTATCTCGCACAGCAACATTCGAGAAGAAATTTTAGGTATTGTTGATTTAATGATTGCGCTCAAGAACGGCCGAGAGCCATCCATGTATACAGACATAAATTACATCGAAGGGAAACTTTATCGTCCAAAAGAAGTAGTTCGTGACATTGCTGCAAGAAATTGCATTCATCTTGCTCAACATTGCTATGCTAAGACAGAGGAGCATTTGAGTAATAACCAGCCAACGAAGAGGTCCGCCAACGAGGACGCATTCTACGGAATGAAGGATCGCAAAATTAATGAATTCTTCAATACGGAAGATTTTTGGTGGTACCACATATCAAAGATGGAGCAGGGTGAGAATGATATCGCCAACTCCATTAAATCTTACCAAAGTGAGTATCTGAATAAAGGCAGGACATTCCAAAGTGCTGAAACCTAACAATCGCACCCACAGCGACGGCTTTTTCGTTACGGCTTCACCACAGAGCCGCGCGTGCTGCGGGCATTATGTGCTAGCGATATTTTTTACAATGGAGTGATTTTTTGAAAGTTAAAGATCTGAAAGTTGGAGATATTATCTTCATGCGAGGAAAAGGATTTTTTTCTACCTCTATATCTTTGTTAACAAAAATTAGAGAGATCAACTTTTCTCACGTAGCGATCTACGTTGGTAATGGACAAGTGTTTGATACCGTTGGCAATACGAAGAGGACTATTAAAAATAGGTCTCAATACATAAACTATGGTGGCAGTGATTTTAGAGACCTAGAAGAAGTTTTAAGTGGCACTTTGCCAAATGAACTGGGTGTTGCAAGTTTTGATTATAATTTTAGTCGTCAGAAAATGCTAAATGTGTGCGAGCACTTTAAAGGACGAAAATATACATCTTTGCTGCAGATGATTGCACCTTTTAGTGCTCACTTTGACTTAAGAATTTATTCCTGTAAATTTAGTCCGATATGGTTTAAAAACACTATTACAATCACTCGAAATATGTCCAAGTCGGATGCGAAGATATTGAAAATATATAGTTTATCAAGGGGCAATGATCAATATTGTAGTTCACTAGCCATATGCTGTATCCAATACTATTTAGGCAATAAGATACAAGTGCTGCGAAATTGTAAGGTAGACCTTGTACAGCTTTCTCCTAATGATCTTTTTAGACAATGCCAACTCGATGAAAAGTTCGATGTATTTTATATGGAGCACCCTGGCTCAGGTAAATAAATATTACGCATATAAAAAACACTTAAGATTGATTCCTTACGTTTGCCGGTTTTGCTACGGTCACAGTATGGCAAGCGTATGTCACACCTTAATGCGGCGTTATATCAGCCCACGCTGAATGTCCACTTTTGGCCGTTTGCTTACTTTCAATCACGAAGTGGCTTGAGTCGGCAGTAGAGAAGCTGGCTCACATTCGAGCACTGCAGCAATTTCGTATAACTTCTCTACAGTGATATTAACCTCTCCTCGCTCGACTCTTCCTATATAGCTGCGATCAATACCTGCAGCCAAAGCAAAGGCATCTTGCGAGTACCCCTTTTTTTTTCGTACTTCCCTGATATTTCTTCCCAGCGCCTTCGCTAGCTCACCCATACCCGCCTCTTTCCCTTTTGGCGGGACTATCCTTCGTTGCGGCCTATCTATCCACGGACTATAATCCGCATTTCGTATTTACCTCCCTATGGTGATGGTCATGTCTGGTAATACTCTTTCAATTGAGGAACGCATTTTCGAGCTCCTTTCAGACGCTAATAACGCTCAATTCACTATACGTAACCTTCGTGACCAATACGCGAACCAACATGGCATATCAGCTGGGTATCGTGCTGATCTTCGACGTTTCATTTACGAAAGAATTAAAAAGCTCATCTCTGCTGGTTTGGTGGAGAAAGGCAGTGAAAAGCGTAAGCGCGATCAGCTCTACAATGTTTTGCCCTCAATCAGAGAATCGGGCTTGAGCCTGGAGGGAGAAAGCTTTGAGTCATGGCACCAGCGACTCGTATCGCACACAGCAAAAGAAACAATAGATCCAACTGTTCTTCCAAAAGAAGACCGCAGTTGTGAACAGAGCCCTAGTGCCAGAAAGGCTGCGAGCCTATTTGCCTTGGAGAAAGAGTTAAAGGAAACACAAAGTGAATTCCTTTCTACACTGGGTGAAGTTGAGGCATTCCGTGAGCTTATGGATGATTATCCCGATCTCAAGCCGAGTATCGTCGTTGATCATCGTGATGCTTATGACCGGAGCGCACGCTTAATGGGTCGAGTCCGTGCGCTAGAAAAATCACTGCACCGGCTGGGTGGTACATGAGCACGAGGCTACGGAGATGGCAAACAGAGTGCTTAGAGCTAGCGAAGACTCATTACTTAAATCATGGCGACTTTTTCGTGCAAGCAACCCCTGCGAGCGGCAAAACCCGACTGGCAGCTGAAATTACGCGATGGCTGCTTGAAGAAGGACATATTGATTTTGTTATCTGCTTTGCGCCAACGAGGGAAGTGGTGGCAGGTATACAGCGCACCTTTACTGTCGTATTAAATCAGCGGTTTGGCGATACGCTTGCGTCAGTAGGGGCTGCCTACACCTACCAATCTATGGAATATCAACCTGAGGAATTTTGGGCGTTATTTACAGAATATCGCACATTGACCATTTTCGATGAGATGCATCACTGCGCAGGTCACGATCCACTCCTCAGCAACACGTGGGGCCAGCAGATCATACAACGTATCCAACATGCGGCCACTTACACGTTAGCACTATCAGGAACACCATGGCGCTCGGATGACTTACCTATCGCATTGGCTCGCTATAGCGATCCAGAAGGCAAGCTAATTTGCGATTACCGTTATGACCTTCAATCCGCCATTCAAGATGGCGTATGCCGTTCGCCACGAATTACGCTCATCGATAACCCATTGATCCGCCTGACCGAAGAGAAAGAGAGTACAGCCTCAGTAAGAGCATTTTCTTCCTTTCAACAGTTGCTTAGTGAGTCGCCAATCAACTACGAAGACCTGTTGCGGCACGAAGACATCCTGAATGCGGTGCTAGACCTTGGCATAGACCGACTTAACCTGGAGCGTAACAGCGTACCTAATGCTGGAGGTCTAGTAGTTGCGACTGATATTGAACATGCTCATCAAATCGCCGAGCTTTTGCTTCTCAAGGGTGAAAGCTATGTTGTGGTGACTAGCCAAACACCAAAGGCGCATCAGATCATTGACCAATACCGATATAACAGTACTCGCTGGATTGTCGCGGTAAGTATGATATCCGAGGGGACTGATATTCAACGATTATGCGTATGTGCGTACCTGAGCAGGATTCGAACGGAATTGCATTACAGGCAGGTATTAGGGCGTATTCTACGCAAAATGGGCGACTCCGATGATAAAGCATGGCTATACGTGATCGCTGAACCATTACTGCGGAAATACTCGCAGCGAATTGCTGAAGATTTACCCGAAGATCAGGCAATGCTTAAAACTCAAAAGCTGAACCTACAATTGGAAAAAGCGCGCTCTAGTCAAATACAGGGCGCTGAAGAGAGTGAGCCAGGACCAAATGATGGCCAAGCATTGTTAGCAGAAAACACTAATCAGCGTGAGTTGATGTCTCTCGAACCTCCATTACTAACTCTAAATTTTTCGGAATATTACCGCCAGCACCTTCTTTCTCTAGCCTAGTTGGACGCGGTTCTTAAATTGAAAAAAATGGCATTAGTTTCGAGCCCAAAACGGAGGCTACTTAACTGTTGGTATTTTGGCAGTTAAAAATATCAACCAGCTACAGTGAACCTAAAACCTATTCCTTCTCAGCGGTTCATGCCATTTTATGCTCAAACAACCAGTCCCTCCGCTCAAGATAGGCCGGCGGCCGCGCCACCGCCCTTTCCACAACAGCTAGATCTGGAGCGAGCATAATACAGCGGTGTTTACTGCGACTCAGGGCCGTATAGATCATAGACCGCTCAAGAAGCTTTGAAGTTGGCAGTATGACAATAACAGTGTCCCAATCACTTCCCTGAGCGCGGTGAACAGTCAGCGCGTACGCTTTTTCAAGCCAGGACTCACTCTCCGAAAGCTCGACGATAAATACTCCATCGTCAGTTTCCACCTCAAGATACGGATCGCTCCTGAATCGTCTCTGAGGTTGCAGAACACTTTTAACGACTCCCTGAAGGCCGTTCACCACCTCACCACCGGATGCAAGCTTTTTGTTGGCGGTGAAGACAACCGGAGTGCCCGTTACATATTCTTCGCTGCCGGTGATGTACCGATGGATGTAGTCGTTTAGTGCCCGACATCCAAGGCTGAAGCGTGCCAATGGCGAGATCACCTGCGCATCACCCTTAAAAGCATTAAGCAACTTTGTTATAAGCCGCTTCAAAGCTCGCACGTCCTTGCCTTCGCAGCCGAGCATAAAAACCCCTTCGGCATATGGGTTTCGCCAGTCAAATTCCTGCATATTTGGTACGCGACCCTCGCGGATCTCGCTCAGCTTCTCAGGAATGCCTGTCTGGGCGGCTTGCCGATGTGTAACGGTCAACTCTTGAGATGGGATAAAAGAGGAGTTGATAAATTTGAACAAAAGCCTGCCTGGCCCTATTGATGGTAACTGCGCGACATCTCCGCACAACACCAAATGCGAGGTCTCGGGTAGCTTGCGAATTAGACTAAGGAAGCCAATTAAATCGACCATGGAGAACTCATCTACTACAACAACCGCATTTTCGAAGTCCGCACCAGTCATCTTGTGCTGAGCGCGCGCAAGCGTCATGGCCTCGCGCCCCGTTTGATTAGCGAGCTTACGTACAGCTTTAGCAGCTAACGCGAGTAATATAGGCCGCTTTCCTTGGCGTTCAGCGAGGGCGCAGATTGCGGTAACTACAGATGTCTTACGGACTCCTGCACCACCGTAAAATACACTGACGCGCTTCTGTAGAGCGTTGCGAGCAGCAATTCGCTGCTCATACGTGAGCGTTATATTCTGATCAGCCTGAGCGATATTGAGTACATCATGATCATCAAGGTAGGCTGTAGGGATAGTAAGGCGCCTTCGCACCCAGGCTTCTATCTCGCGTTCTCCAAACCACGCTCCTGGAACTTGATACCCATCACCAGCCTGTAACAGAGCGTTAGTTTCCAAAGCAATTTCGATGGCATTACACGCCAGCAATGTAGCCTTATCCTGCCCAGTTCGGGAAACAAGAAGATCAACGAGAGCCTGTACAAGCTCTTCGTGCGACATCCAGGTCGAGCCGTGATCATCCAGAGCGGCATATGCAGAAGCTTCGGCGGCGCCAACCAACCGCACCGGATGATCGGCACTGATACCTAGCTTCTCAGCCAGATCATCTACAGTCTGCCAACCCATAAACAGCAGCAGCCGGTACGGGTTCTCGGAGAGCTTCTCGACCACTCCTCTACCCCATGCTTTTTGAATGCTGGCACCGAGGCTGGGGTCAATACCATAACGATCAAGCCACTGTGCTACGGCTCGCTCGCTTAAAGTAAAACTCCACCCATTCAAGAGAGCATCGACCTTATTTTTGGTCAATACACCTGCCAGCACCTTCTTGTTTCCCTGATCAAGCACCTCATAAAGCTGATTGCCAAAGTGCCTATTGAGACGCTCTACGGTAGCCTTACCAATGCCAGGAAAGGCTTCGCTGGATAGCAGTCTCAGTAGGTTTGCGTGCTCAGACATGCAGGGTTCTTAAATTGCCATGGCAGTGTTCTTCGAAAGCACCTCGTTGTCGCCGCATCCCTTCGACTTCAACTTCTAAAAGCGCAAACCGGTCACGCTGACGTTGTTCGCGACGCCCAGCCTTCTCCAAGGCTTTCTCAAGCTTATCTACGCGACGCTGTAACCTGCGGATTTCCTTTGCCTCGGCAGCACTCGATTTTGTGCTTCTAGCTGCCTCTTGGACAATTGGTTCAGACTGCGACTGCGTCACTAGCAACGCCTTTACAGCGCCATTCATCTCGCTAATGATCGGACGGCATTTAGAGCTTTCCAAGCGCTTACGCTCGAAGCGCTCCAACCCTCGCGCCTTCAGGACTCGCTCAAGCCCTGAGCGACTAATGGCGCCGCGATACGTTGGCCACTGTTCGACCGGCACCTCATGACGGTACAAATTAAGCGCTTCAGCGTAAATATCCCGCTGATATGTACTCTTCATGAGTTCCTCGCTGGGGGAATATCCTTGTCGAACATGCTGAGTATTGACGCTGTCTCTTCATCATCAGGTAGTGTACCGCCAGCTGGCCGATCTATATGATGAACGTGCATACCTTTAAGCCGAATATGAAAGGCGATTCGCTGCCAACGTTCACGCCAAAGCGCTTCTTTGCGCTGATGGTCAGCCACCTGCTTCTTCAGCCTTTCAACCTCGCGTTCCAGAGTGGCCAACTCCTCTCCTGCCTCTTGTCGTGACTTAGGCAGGTTGACCAGTGCCTCCTTAGCTAACCGATATGCCTGCTTAATCTCCGGCTTGCGGTCCATTGCAGCTCGAGTAAAGCCAAATTTCTTTTCAAGTGCAATCCAAGTTAAGTCCGAACCTAGTTTGCCCTCGGCCCATAGAGCTAACTCTGAAACCACGCTCTGTACGTCCTCTGGAGACATGCGTGCGAACTTGCTAACTTTCATGTTCTACCCCCTTCGCCACCTCCTCCATGAACTCGTAAGGATCAAAGTGCGCAATACCATTTAGATTCATTTGTCGATCAAGGGTATTAAGCTTGGAAGTGTGATGGGCGATCCAATCGATGCTTTTACGTGGCCGCGCACTCTGCGCCTGCTTCTTCGCAAGATCGAGTTGAATCATTGTGCTGGCCCAGAGACGCCTAATCTCATCAGCTCGGCCCAGATCAGTCTTGGCGTAGATGTAATCTTGGCAGTCCGCTTGGCATTGTAGGTGTCGCTCACACGGCGTCTGTGTAAAATCATGGATACAGACGCCAGTGCCGACGTCGTGCACGGCCCGAACACTAATTTTCACAAAGGCTTTGCGTTTATTGATGGGGACGAAGTGCAGTTGATCCGCGAGCACACCTCCAGCCTCGCCTGCGAGCAGCGCCTCTTGAACATCTTTTACTCGCTTTTCCCGCCTAGTGTGCTGGTAAGCCTTGTTGTCACGATGGTTCTCGCGCCCAAACCACTGAGTCTGTATCAGTTCAGGTAGCCCCCCCTCATCAAGCAGTGTGTTTAGTGTGTGACGAAACATGTGGGAGGTGAAATCCAGGTCGGCACTCACTTCCTGAGCATGCTCCTGAGCCAGCGTAGGTAGTTGCCTAGTAATCCACTTGTCGAACATAACATGGCTAATGATACCGGCCAGCCAGTGCGCGCGTGTAGGGCTGCCTTTCCCTCCCAAGTAGATATTTTGAAGGAATAGCATGTTCTCCGGATAAAATTTCTTACCGAATTGGTCAATATGGATGGGATCTGACATGGATGGATGATAATCACGTCGGCAGTAGGCCTGGATACCATCGAGAGTGGTAAAACAACGATATGCACCAGATCTATACTCGTCCCCTTGCTGCAGCCAACCATTTTTATCAAGCCAACCCGACGTCGTGTTCAGTAACTGTGGCGACAATCCTAACCGCTCAAGGTCCTGTTTATAGAAGTGCTTTACTGCAGATACCCCTTCAAGAAAACGAAGGTCTGGCCCACTCTGGCGACGCATTTCGGCGGCGATCTCGCGAGCTGGCTCACAAAGCACATGCGCCTCAGCGACAACATCTATGACGATCTGTGCAGCATCTGTCGGAATGGGAAGCTTCTCGTAGGGTGTATAGGTGTCACCTTGGGATGCTTTACGCTTGAAGTAAGTGATAAACGAATTACCGTCCCGATCTTTCTCAATCACTTGGTCAGGCAGATACGCAACCTCGCTAAAGCGACGACCTAGGCAGGCAAACAAAGCTAACATCAACACGTACAGCCGGGAGGGATGCTCAGACGGTACCTTTTGGTACAAGATTGCGATGAGCCTGTAAACGCTCTCCCCGACCATCTTGCTATGGGTAGTCTCTTGATCCAACGTGGGATCATCAAGTCGCATTATTCCAACGCCACCTGCGCTGTCGGGGCGTTTCAGCTTAGAATACTTCCAATCCAACCGCACTTTGCACAGCTCGTTAGCATCCAGGTGGGCAGCGAGCTCACCCAGAGCCTTATGCATCTGATAGGCCGTGGACTCGGCATGGCTCTTAGTGATTAGCCTAGCGGCTGCCTCAAGGTCGCCAGGCGTAATATCCGCTACGCTACGCTCCTGTTGACGCAACTCATAGGCAACAAAACTGATGGCATAAATAAATTGTCTTATATTTGCTACTGACTGCGCCTTGCGATGAAAACGGAGAACCACTAGCGCTTTGACTAAATCGGCAAAGCCAACATCTAGCAAGTCAGCATCTGCCAAGCCAAGTTTTGGTGAGTATTTAAAGTTTATGCTGGCCTTTTCGGCCTTCCGACCGCTCTGCGTTAGAAGTCTTCCACCGTTCACGATCCAGGTGTCACTCTCCCAAACGGCCCCTGGCAACTGAGGCATAAGCTGCTGGGCAAGCTGCACTATCTTATCGAGGTTAGCTATATAATTACGATCTAGCTGACTCAGGAATGGCACCACTCGAGCCTTTCGATTGCTCCTACCATCGGTACTTTTTCTGGCATTAGCCATGAGCAACCTCACGTGCTTCTTTGCATGTCTCAATTACCTGGCCCACGGCAAAAATAACCCGATCTTGTTGCACAGCCATCCGATGATCGCCTTTTTCAATGCGATCATCCCGACGACCCAACAAAAGTTCCAGAACGTGTTCATGGTTAGCATCAGCGTAGGGCTGGAATTTTGGGCATAGGTAACATGAATAGGGAGGATCGAGGCGACAAAGCGCCGACTCACCGCAGACGCCGATTTCGGTTTGATCGGTCGGGTTAGTCTCATCGTAGAAACTCAAATGCTTGTCATCGCGGTGGCCATTGACTGCCTCGGCTTCATTGGCCACTACCTTGCCAGTAAAGTATGCGAGGTATTGGCCGAACCGTTTAGCCACAGCAGTATCAAGCATTCGCACCATCTTGCCTTTAAGGGCGAAGTAGACCTCCACGTGCTGCGTATCGGAGTGGTCGAGAATTTTGGCTAATTCACGACGACTGACACCTTCCTCAACCAATGCGGTGGCCAACGTGTAGCGCAACCGTCGAGGAGTGACGGTCATTCTCGTGCCCGTCAACGGGGAGGTGATATCGTGGCGCGCCACAAATGCCCGCAGCAAACCGTTAATATCAAAGGAGGTGATGCGGAAAGCTCGCTCGACATTAGCAGCCAGCACAGATTCCTTTTGTCCAGGGCGCCTAATAAACAGCGGCTTGTGGTTGATTGTCACCTCACCACGATCGACCGTAGTAATTGTAGTGTTTATGTCGCGATTGGCATGGATTAAGTTAAGAACGTGGCGTGCAGCCCTTGTATCCATTTTCTCTTCGATAAAGTCCCGCCGTGGATTGATTAGACGCTTTTTGATGCGGGGAATGTTTAGCACATAACAAGCCGGCACCTTGCCCGGATCGATGCCATCCGTAAGATTTATAAGATCCGTATCATTGAGCCAGACGAGATTAGCCGGATTGCGGCCAAAGGCAATACAAAGAGCTAGTGCTGCCTTTTGCTGAATATGTTCATACTGTGAACTGGTGTCACACTCCAGCGCGTTGATCAGAAGTGGTATCTCGACAACGCGATCTAGCGGCCCCTTATCTGGGTCTTCCGATTTGACAGCTTCTCCCTTGGGGTTACCTGGAATCGACATCCCGTCGAGTTCGTTCGCGTACTGGGGATCGAACCCAATTTCTGGAAAGTTGTCAGCGCACCAGACGTACCAGCGGATAGAATGGTATAGCGCCCATAGACGATGGTTAGCACGAGCCTCGCTAATAGCGCTCTCCATTAGCGAAACTAAGCGCTCACGCAATTCGTAGACAGAGATATCGTTGGTCAAACCATAAGCGTCCAGACGAGAGATGATCTCCATTGAAAGATCAGTCCAGTTGCGCCCCCCCGCATGAGTCGACGTTACCTTAGCCACATGAATAATGCGTCGTTTTATAGCCCAGCGTAACAGCACATTGTTAACGCGATTAAAGCTCGCGTTTGTTTTATTTGTTGGTGACTCCAGGACCCAAAATTCCCCAGAGGTGTCGATAATTTGTCCCTCCCTGCTGATAATGGTCTCTGGCACGTCAAACCAACCGTGCTCGTCAATCAAGCCATGCAGAAGCGACCTGTTATCCTGATTTGGGGTATTCAAAAGGGCACGTCCTCAATTAAAGACATCACATTTTCCTGATGTCGGATCAGCACTTTGCTTGCTTGTTCGTGCACTTCAGCCTCGATGTATACGTTCTGTGATTCGAGACTACTGTCGCCACGCATGAGGGCCAACGCTATTTTGCGCTTTTCCTCTTCCATGCCAACCACTCGCAAACCACGCTCAAGATTTTGCGTGAAACGGTGCCGAAGAGTGTGCGGAGAAAGTAGTTGAGGCAGCTTGTCTGGGTAGGCTGTACGCAATTCTATAAAGATTTCATTCAAGCGTGCCATTGATAGTGGGTTGCCGCCCCCGCTCAAAATAAGGTAGTCATTATCGGCTTCAGCTAGGTCTAGCAGAACAGGGCGCCACTCAGTTATGTACTCATCGACAGCCCTCGCGAAGCTCTGACTCATGTAGACCGTATGCGAGTTACGCTTTATCTCGGGGCGTTGCCTGCGAATGTCGTTCGGGTCAGGCGTGCGCACAACGACGTTAACCTGCGAAATAGAGCTAATCACTATATCCTCAACCCACAACGAGAGAAGTTCGCCACGGCGGAGTCCTGCCTGGAGCATTAAAAGCATTGCAACAAAATTGCGGTGTCGCAAAGCATCTTGTCGCAGACGTGATTTTTTGGCTTTATTGAGATTTCTCTTCTGCGCTGGGGAGGCGTCCTTATTGAAGGATCGAATATTGGTAAGTTTACCAATTCCTTTACCATTGATCGGATCCAGGCACTCTAATAAGAATACCTCCTGCTGATGAGTCAGACTTTTGCTTCCACTAGCACGGGCGGTTGGTGCCGCGCTTATATAACCCTCAGTGAACCAGCTCGCGACTCTAACTTGGTTCTCTTTAATCCTTTCGCGGAGCCGATGCTCTGAAGACATGCCGACCAGGCAAGTGTTGAAATACCAGTATAGAAAAGCTGCAATTGTCATGAGTCTTTGATTGTATGTAGCTGGCTCGACAACTAGCCTTTTTATCTTTCCCAGTGACCTGTCTCGCCGAAGCGTAACAAATAGGCTACCTACAATTTCAGCCTCAGAAAAACCTTGTTCGCTACTCACTCTCTGCCAGAGGACGATTTGGTGGGCTTTTAGCCACTCAAAAAAAGGCATCAATTCACGCGCATTACGGGTCAGCGTATTCGTTTTAAGCTGCTGGCGTCCCAGAAGGAATTCGTTTGCACTCGGGATGGGCATACCTTCTTCATCTAGCAACAGGGGGAGCTCATGCCCGGCTGCGTGGCGTATAAGCTCGACTCGCATCGTATTGCTCTTGTTAGTTAACTGTACGACATATCTTTACACGCTTTTTTCAGACACACAAACAATCCAAAATTTACTTTGGTTACGCAACTATACATACTGTTCTCAAGACATAAAAAAAACCATTTTCAACTATGCGTCGAAAATGGCTTTTTATTCTTAATAAGCTGTTGTAATAGCTATATATTATCTTTCATATAGAGCTGGCAACTATACACTTAGATTTACCAGTCATCAGAATGGGATCTCATCGTCGAAGTCGTCGAAGTTACCCGGATCCGGAGCGCCGTAGCTGCTGTTCTGCTGGTTGGGCTGCGGTGCTTGATTGCCCTGCTGCGGCGCTGGGCGAGGCGGC
>Ga0209344_10003424_pt1 | contig 15680 bp, 15 predicted proteins | sample Cruoilmetagenom6_FD_187293 | JGI IMG/M metagenome (GOLD analysis project Ga0209344, IMG submission 187293) | Oil polluted marine microbial communities from Coal Oil Point, Santa Barbara, California, USA - Santa Barbara Oil Seep Sample 6 (SPAdes)... | ecosystem: Environmental > Aquatic > Marine...
GTGGTAGGTCACCGTGAGCGCAGGATCGCCGCCCGTAATGGCAAGATCAGCGTCATGGAGGGTGAACTCCGTATACCCGTCACTGTCCGGATCGCACGAAACCAAAGGATCCGGAGGGGTGTTAGCAATGGGGGGTGAATCTACGATTATTACAATGGTGGTAGTGTCAAAACAATTTATATCTATAACAGGCTCAATTCTTGCATAAATAGTTTGTCCAGGAACTGGAACTGTGTATAAATCTGGCAATGGATTGATTCGCATATCGGCATCGTTCTGAGAAATATGATATGAGATATTGTACGCGGCTGCATTTTGACCATTTAAAATTGTTGCATTAAACTGAACAGGTAGGTTTATTTCTTCACCCCCATTGCCATCTTGATCGCAAGTTGTAAATGGCGGCACAGTATGCGCTTCAACAGGAGTAAAATATATCTCAAATTGAGCGAGGTCATAACAGAACTCTTGTGCCCTATCATGAATACGGACATAGATAGTTTGTTGAGGAGGAGTAGCAATGGGATATGCGCCCGGGTTAGGTATGGCATTAACATTATTTTCGCTATCTGCTTGTGTGGTGAAATATTTTACTTCAAAAACAGTGGGATCTTGTCCTCCTAAAACGTTTTCATCATTCTGTGTAAGATTAAAAATTCCAGTATGTGCTCCATTATCACAACGAAAAAGATCAGCCGGAGTATTAGCGATTGGCTGTGGACTAAAGTTAACGACAAATGCCGGTGATTCTGAGACAAAGCAAGCTGCCTTAGTTCCGCTTACGGTATAGATTCCTGACTGGGTAACTTGAAGTGTTGGGGTATTGCCACCAATAGGGTTTCCATTAATGAACCAGTTATAAACATCCAAATCGTTAAAATTAGCAGTTAAGGTTTCGGTTCTGCCCTCACAGCTTTGGTTGTTGCCCAAAATTAACAAGCCTTGCTGCGAAAGGTCTATGTTCTGTGAATATTCGTTATTGCCTTCATCGGTTTCCAAAACCACACCATTACCAGTTCCGTCGTCATCTACGACGGCTCTTAAGGTAAATAGCTGTGGAGTTCCCAACGGTATATTCAAATTAATCGTTCCGCTTTCAGTACCATCTATAGGGATGTCATTAACTGTCTGGGCTTGACCTAACAATACTGCATCGGCATAAAAGGCGATAGGTGTGTTGGCGGGCAAAACTGCTGTGCTGTTGAAATTTGCGACAGTATATTCAACCTCCATATTCCTATCTTGACAAAGCACACCAATATTGTCTATTACGATTGTGGCATCCGGAAGCTCCGAATTTACGCTCACAATAATATTGTTTACCATAATAAAATCTTGACCAGAACTTAGTTGGATATCTATCTGGTCGTCTCCCGGCTCTATGATATTCAACCCCTGAAGATCGTAATAATCCAGATCCATATTATACAACAATTCTGAATTGGTATAGCTATTGGTACCGTTAAAAGCATTATTGCCAGGATTAAGAGGGGGATTATCTATAAGGATATTGTTAAGTCTGAGACTTTCATTTATGTCGATGCCCCGGTCACCTTCCCAAGCCAAGAAGCCTATCTTGGCTGCTTGATCTGAAGCAGCATTTATATTTCCGAGAACAATATTTATATCATTATTATTTCTATCTACATAATCTAAGCCATCAAACAAGGTTATTTGGTTTAGTAATAAGGATGGATCTTCATAAATAACAATAATGGCCCAACCACCAAAATTTGTACCGCCAGCGCAATAGGGACCTATAGCGCCGGTTAAATCAAGGTTAGAAAGTGTATAGAGTCCTTGTCCATTAAAAGCAACAAGATTGGTAACATCTGCATAAGCCGAAAAATAGGTTAATCCTGTATTAGCAGTTAATGAAAAAGTACGCTGGGCTGTTATATTTGTACCATTGAGAGTAACATTAAAATCACCACTTCCCGGACCTGACCAGTAAAGATGGGCAGAGACAAAAGTTTGCGTAGGGCTTAATTGAAAATCTGCACTACTTTGGGTTAAAATTGTACAGTTTGAGAAAGTCCCATTTTCTTCCGTATTCAGCGTATTTCCAAAGGCAGTAAAATCATAGCGACCATTAAATTGCAAATAACGAGATATTGGAACAACTTGTGAAAAAATCAATAGGGGCATCAAAAAAATTAAGATAGAGAGTAGAAGTTTTTTCATAATTTAATTAATTAGAATATCAAATATATCGAATACAATGCTTTATATTAATATTTTACATGCAAAACCTGATAAAAAACAAAAATTTTTATATTAATCAGAAAAATTCTGTGCATTTTTTAAGATTAATATTTTTTTTAAAAGTATCAATCCTCCAAAGCTTAATAAAAAACAGAGCAGGAATTTTACTTTAAAATGTAGGTCTTTAAGGTTGTGATTTCTACATTTGTATTCCTTTTAAATATAGCGTATGAAACCAGATTTATTTGAAGCTCCAGATTATTACAATCTAGACGAATTACTTTCCGACGAACACAAATTGGTACGCCAAGCGGCCCGTGAATGGGTGAAGCGCGACGTATCACCCATTATAGAGGAATATGCCCAAAAAGCTGAATTTCCCGAACAGATAATCAGCGGGCTTGCTGAGATTGGCGCCTTTGGCCCCTATATTCCGGAGGAATATGGAGGCGCTGGGCTCGACCAAATTTCATATGGATTGATCATGCAGGAAATTGAACGCGGCGATAGTGGTGTTCGCAGTACTGCTTCGGTACAATCTTCTTTGGTTATGTATCCCATCTGGAAATATGGTAATGAGGAACAACGTAAAAAATATTTACCAAAACTCGCTTCCGGTGAATGGATGGGTTGTTTCGGGTTGACCGAGCCAGACCACGGTAGTAATCCCGGGGGCATGACTACCAACTTTAAGGACAATGGAGACCATTATCTTTTGAATGGCGCTAAAATGTGGATAAGCAATGCACCTTTTGCGCAGGTTGCCGTAGTTTGGGCAAAAAATGAGGAAGGTAGAATTCACGGATTGATCGTGGAACGTGGCATGGAAGGTTTTTCAACTCCTGAAACACATAACAAATGGTCGCTTCGTGCTTCAGCAACGGGAGAACTTATTTTTGACAATGTAAAAGTTCCCAAGGAAAATCTGCTTCCAAATAAATCTGGATTGGGCGCACCCCTTGGCTGTCTTGATTCCGCACGCTATGGAATCGCTTGGGGCGCAATCGGTGCGGCGATGGACTGTTACGATACGGCGCTTCGCTATTCAAAAGAACGGATTCAATTTGGAAAACCTATTGGGCAATTCCAACTTCAACAAAAAAAACTGGCCGAGATGATTACCGAAATCACAAAAGCACAATTATTGGCTTGGCGCTTGGGCGTTATGCGAAACGCTGGAACCGCAACCAGTGCACAGATTTCAATGGCAAAACGAAACAATGTCGAAATGGCTATTAATATTGCGCGCGAAGCAAGACAAATGCTTGGCGGAATGGGAATCACAGGTGAATACAGCATTATGCGCCACTCGATGAATCTTGAAAGCGTTATTACCTATGAAGGAACACACGATATTCATTTGTTAATTACCGGTTTGGATATCACTGGTTTAAACGCTATTCAATAAATGAAAAAAAATCTTTTTCTACTAGCGATGCTGATATGCCTGCAATCTTTTTCACAGGAAAAAGATAAAAAAAACGTAAGTCTAGATGCGCTTTTAAGCGATACGCAGTTTAGTAGCGATAACCCCGAAATGTTAGAGTTTGTATGGTGGTTACCAAGAGAATTTTGGGAAGTCTCCTATGCCCAAGACCCAACCTCTTCAGAAGAAGAATTTAAGGAATTGAACAAAATTTTTGGTGATTACGAACTTTTTGGGGTGATTAGAGGAAATATCGGTCATTTTGGCGGCATTACATACCATACCGAGGAAGCCATACTGAAAGAACTAACCGTACATTATAAGGGAGAGAATCTAATGGTAGTACCAGAAGATGAAATTTCAGCAGATTTTATGAATTTCTTTATGATTATCCAGCCCATGATTGGCAATATGCTAGGACAGATGGGCAATAATATACACTTTATTCTTTTCAAAAGCATTCGCGGTAATGAAGTTTTACCCATAGACCCTTTAGCCAATGATGCCCTAAATATTAAACTTGGCGATTTTGAAAGAAAAGTTGAACTTCCATTAAGTAGTTTACTTTTAGAAAAAAAATGTTCTGAAGACGGAAAACTTTATTCTGGCAAATATATCTTTTGTCCCATACATGGCAAAAAGTTGGTTTCACAATAGAAAATTTCCAAATTTTTAAGAAGCTTCCCCAACAAGGAAGCTTTTTTATTTTCTATTACTTTCATATTGTTTCAAATTGTATCTTTCAAAAAAATAGCCGCATGTCTTCACAGACCAGAATCTCCCGAGCTTACAGCACAGCACGTCGCGTTTCATTTAACGACGACTCCAAGTTTGTGATCTTCAGCGATTGCCATCGGGGCGACAACAGTTTTGCAGATGATTTTGCCAATAACAGAAACATCTATTTTCACGCCCTGCAGGATTATTATAAAAAGGGCTTCACTTATTGTGAAGTGGGTGATGGCGATGAACTTTGGGAAAACCTTTTTTTCAAGGATATTTTTGAGGCCCATCAAAATGTGTACGAGTTGATGAAGCTTTTTTATGCAGAAAACAGACTTTATAGATTGGTCGGCAACCATGATATGGTCTATATGAACCAAAAATTTGTAGAAAAAACACTTTACACCTATTTCGATAAAATTACAGGTAAGGACGCACCTCTCTTTCCGGGTATTAAATTTACCGAAGGCCTTATTTTGGAACACGAAAAAACGGGGCAGGAAATTTTTATGATGCACGGCCACCAAGCCGATTGGATGAACTACGTAGGTTGGAAATTTAATCGCTTTATGGTTCGGGCACTATGGCGACAATTACAAATTTTTGGCATTGGCGATCCCACAAGTCCCGCAAAAAATTACAAGGAGCTTATAAAAGTTGAAAGACGCACCAAGCGATGGATTGTTGAAAATAAAAACATTTTTACCATAATTGGACATACGCACAGACCGCGTTTTCCAGAGCCGGGAGACATTGCTTTTTTCAATGACGGAAGTTGTGTACATCCTCGAAGTATAACTGGGCTGGAAATAGAAAACGGTGAAATTTCGCTAATAAAATGGCAAATTTCAACAACTGAAGACGGAACGTTAAAAGTTGTGAAAATGCTTTTGGAAGGACCCCAAAAATTAATTGATTACAAAACTGAATCGTAATATGTTAAATCTCAAGAATTTATTGCTTTTTATAATTTTATCCACATTTTCCTGCGCAGTCTCGAAAAAGAATACTCCATCGGAAAAACCAGCATATAAATATCTTGCGCTTGGCGATAGCTACACCATTGGCGAAAGCGTTTGCAGTGACTGCAATTACCCAAAACAACTTACGGATAGTTTAAATACAATTTTAAAAGAAAAAATTTCAGTTAAAATTATTGCCAAAACAGGCTGGACAACAACTGATTTGTTGAAGGCGATTGCTGCTGAAAATCCTTCCGAAAATTATGATTTGGTAACATTGCTCATAGGCGTAAACAATCAATACCAAGGGAAACCTTTCTCGCTTTACGAAAAAGAATTACCAAAATTAATGGATATGGCTATTGATTTTGCAAAAGGCAAAAAGGAAAATGTGATTGTGCTTTCCATTCCAGATTATGCTTTTACGCCTTTTGGACAGAAATCTGGAAAAAGTGAAAAGATTACTTCGGAACTGATAAAATATAACGCTTTCGCGGAAAAGACTGCTGATGAAAAAGGAGTGCGGTTTGAAAATATCACACCGATAACGCAACAGGGATTGGAAAATCCAGCATTGGTTGCTTCAGATGGGTTGCATCCTTCAGAAGTTGCCTATAATATGTTTGTGAAAATGATGTTTGGCGACGTGTTGAAAATACTCCGCTAAACTTCGGGAGCCAATTCTACTTGCAGGCCATCGAGTTCTTCCTTTATAAAAATTTGACACCCCAAACGGCTATTTTCCTTCACATTAAAGGCTTCGGAGAGCATTAAATCTTCATCATAGCTCATTTCGGGAAGTTCATGATTGCTCAAGACATAACATTGGCAGGACGCGCACATTGCCATTCCACCACAGATGCCTATGGTTCCTTCTGGGGCTAATTCGTAAGAACGAACTATCTCCATTAAATTCATGTTCATATCTGTGGGCGCGTCTACCTCATGTTTTAAGCCTTGACGGTCTATGATAGTAATTTTTACGTCGGCCATCACTTAATCAATTGATTTAACAATCGCTTTTGGTGCTTCCTTTTTACTTCCATCAAAACCTTCCACACCTCCCACGGTAGTATATTTCATTACATAACGTTTGTCTGGAAATATGCGTTGGTAGGCGCTTTGGCACATTAAGGTTGCTTCGTGAAAACCGCAAAGAATCAATTTCAACTTTCCGGGATAAGTGTTTACGTCGCCAATGGCGTAGATACCGGGAATATTTGTTTGATAGTCTAGGGTATTATCTACTTTAATTGCATTTTTTTCAATTTCAAGGCCCCAATCGGCTATTGGGCCAAGTTTTGGAGACAATCCGAAAAGCGGAATAAAATGATTGCACTCACGGTTGAAGACTTCAGCTCCTTGTTTTATTACTACTTCTTCCAAAGTATTAGTCCCTACCAAACCTATTACTTCGGCAGGAGTTATAAGTTCAATTTTTCCAAGGTTTTTTAATTCCTGTACTTTTTCAACACTGTCCAAAGCCCCGCGGAATTCATTTCTTCGGTGAATAAGTGTAACACTCTTTGCGACATCGGTCAAAAAAATACTCCAATCCAAGGCTGAATCGCCACCGCCAGAAATAACTACATTTTTATCCCGATACATTTCTGGGTCGCGAATAATGTATTCCACACCTTTATCCTCATAGTCTGAAAGATTGGTAATAGGAGGTTTGCGAGGTTCAAAACTTCCCAGTCCACCTGCAATTGCAACAATTGGGGCGTGATGCTTTGTGCCTTTATCTGTAGTAACTATGAAAGAACCATCCTCGAGTTTTTCAATTGTATCAGCGCGTTCGCCAAGTGTAAAACCAGGTTGAAATGGTTCAATCTGCTTCATTAAATTTTTCACCAACTCCCCCGCCAAAACTTCTGGAAAACCGGGAATGTCGTAAATTGGTTTTTTAGGATATATTTCTGTACACTGACCCCCTGCTTGTGGAAGTGCGTCAATCAAATGACATTTCAGTTTAAGTAATCCTGCTTCAAAAACAGTGAAAAGACCCGTAGGTCCCGCACCAATAATGAGAATATCTGTTTTTATCATGAAAGACTATCTCTTAAATTTTTATTCAAATTAAGTGGTTAAAATGTTAGGAATAAATGACGATGGTCATTGTTGTGCAACGCTAACAACCCTTTCTATTTGAGGAGCGTATTTTTTAATGGTCATTTCAACCCCGCTCTTGAGTGTCATTTGGTTTACCGAGCAACCCACACAAGCACCCTGAAGCTGAACGTTTACCACTTTATTATTTTCAATGGAAACAAGTGAAATATCTCCACCATCACTTTGTAAAAATGGACGGATTTCATTTAATGCTTCCTCTACCTTGATTGTTAGTTCTTGCGTTGTCATATTACTTTTTTACGGCGCTGCAACCTGCCATGGTTGTTATTTTTATCGCTTCGGTTGGCGGAAGGTTTTCATTTCTTCTTACGGTTTCTTCAACAACGTTTCTTGTAATTACTTCAAAAGCCTTCTCAATTTGTGTGGCGGTTTGAAGTGCTGCAGGCCTTCCGGCATCACCAGCTTCACGAATACTTTGTACTAATGGAACTTCGCCCAAAAATGGTACTTCCAAATCTTCAGCCAAATGTTTTGCACCTTCTTTTCCAAAGATATAATATTTATTATCAGGAAGTTCGGATGGTGTAAAAAAGGCCATGTTTTCAATGATTCCCAAAACTGGGACATCTATATTTTCTTGACGAAACATAGCCACGCCTTTTCGCGCATCGGCCAAAGCAACGTTTTGTGGTGTGCTAACAACGACCGCGCCCGTAATGGGCAATGACTGCATAATGCTTAAATGAATATCTCCCGTTCCCGGAGGAAGGTCTATCAACATAAAGTCCAGCTCTCCCCAAGCGGCATCAAAAATAAGTTGGTTTAAGGCCTTGGCGGCCATAGGACCGCGCCAGATAACAGCTTGATCAGGTTGAGTGAAAAAACCAATGGAAAGTATTTTTACACTATAATTTTCTATGGGCTTCATTTTACTTTTGCCCCCACTATTTACAGAAAGTGGTTTTTCCATGGCCACATCAAACATTATGGGGATTGAAGGTCCGTAAATATCGGCATCCAAAATACCAACCTTAAAACCCATTTTGGAAAGTGTAACTGCCAAATTTGCCGCAACTGTAGATTTGCCAACACCGCCTTTTCCGGACGCTACAGCGATTATATTTTGGATTCCCGGAATTGGTTTTCCTTTAATTAAATTAGGATTTTGTGGTTTTGTGGGTGCTTCTACTTTTATATTTACTTGTACTTTGGCATTTGCATCCACTTTTTCGTGAATGGTTTTAATAACATCTGCCTCGGCGCGTTTTTTTATATGAAGTGCTGGCGTGGAAAGTTTCAAGTCCACGATAATTTCATCTGCGAAAGTCACCACGTTTTGCACAGCGCCACTCTCCACCATATTTTTTCCTTCACCTGAAACGGTAATATTTTCAAGGGCTTGAAGGATATCTTGTTTTGAAATGCTCATTTTTTATCTGTAATATTTAGATTGATTCTAAAGTGCAAATATAATGGGAATACTTCGGAAAACGAAGCCGTAGGATTGAAATGATTTATGGCTGGATAGTTAGAGTTTTAGATTGCTGGAATATTAGTTTTCTGAAGTTTTTGAATTTCCAATTATTTGTAAATTTTTAAAAATTAGGAAATAAATCAGAGTTCCTTCATTGGGTCCCAAAAATACTTCTCAAAATTTTGTATTTTATTTTCCACAACTTCAACACCCTCACTCTCTAAAAGTTGCTGCATTAAATTTGTGCCTTGAAAATGATGTTTACCTGTTAGCAAGCCATTTCGGTTTACAACCCTATGTGCCGGAACATCTTTTTTTACACTTCCGTTCATTGCCCAGCCTACCATTCTGGCACTTCCCGAGGCGCCCAGATAGTTTGCGATTGCGCCATAGGATGTCACTCTTCCATAAGGAATTAATTTTGCTATTTCATAGACTTTTTCAAAAAAACCTTCATGGACCATTTTTAGATCTGTCTTAAAATTTTGAAGAAAGTAATTATGGAAATGACCGCTGTTACCAGCCCAATAACATAATTCATATTTAACTTTAGTTTTCGAGAATCTTCTTTTGGCCTAAAGAACTGCACATATAGTGCAAGGCTCGAAAAAGTGCCTATGCCAGAAGCTATAACAGCTACCAAAAGTTGCGGTTGTGTAAAAGAAAATGCGCCAAAGGCTGAAAAAGTAATGCTGAGGTACATCCAGTATGGCAATGGAAGCAGGTTGAGCATTGCTATAAAAATTCCTAAAAAGAAACGATTTTTTTTTGAGTTTTCGCCGTGGTCGCGAAATTCCCTGCGCGTATCTTTTGCTATAAAAATAAAGTAAATGGTAAGGCTTATGAAAATGCCCAAAGCCACCTTTTGAAGCATACTTACAATCTCGGGATGTTTGCCTATATAGCGTGCAAAAATCAAAGCTATGTATGTTTGCAACATAACGGTAATGCACACACCTACTGAAAAAAGCAGGCCTCTCTTCCTGCCTTCTTTCATGCTTATCTTGGCAGCGTACATATTTATTAAACCAGGTGGAAGTACCCCAATAAATGACCCAAAAAATCCTATGATTAAATTATAAAAAAGAGCCATTTAGGGCGGTTGTTTCTGTGAATATACTGAAATTATTTCTAACGGAATTTAAACCGGATGTAAGTGATTTTTTTTCCTATCTCAAGATATTGCTGTTCATAAAAGGTTTGAATGTTCGTTACAGCTTCTGGAGTTCCTTGGCTTCCATATACATCGTGATGGGCGTATTCAATTTCTTCTTCCAAACCATGGAGCAGCCCGAGGGTGTAGCCGTGCATAAATTCACTGTCGGTCTTTAGGTGAACCACACCATTGGGCTTTAATATTTTTTTATATTTCCGAAGAAAATCTTTGTTGGTTAAACGGTGTTTGGTACGTTTATACTTTATTTGTGGATCGGGAAAAGTTATCCAGATTTCCGCTACTTCGCTCTCTTCAAATATAAGATCCACAAGTTCAATCTGTGTTCTTAAAAAACCAACGTTATTCAGGTTTTCCTCCAAAGCGGTTTTTGCTCCCCGCCAAAAACGGGCACCTTTAATATCTATTCCTAAAAAATTTACATCGGGATATGCTTTTGCAAGATTTACCGAATATTCCCCTTTTCCACAACCCAGTTCCAAAACCAAAGGATTTTCATTTTTGAAGAATTTTTTGCTCCAGTTCCCTTTTAATTTCAGCGCATCGCTTAACACTTCCTCTCTTGAAGGTTGTACTACATTGTCAAAAGTTTCATTCTCCTTAAAACGCCTCAGTTTATTTTTACTTCCCAAAATTTTAAATTTTCGGTAAAATTAAGGAAATATACTGCCGCAGCAATTATTGCTACCTTTGTTTTTATGCCAAACAAGAAGAACATTCTAGTTGCTCCCTTGCATTGGGGGCTGGGCCACGCAACACGTTGCATTCCTATAATAAGGGCGCTTTTGGAGTATGGCTTCAATGTTGTCGTGGCTTCAGATGGGGCTGCGCTGCTATTGCTGCAAAAAGAATTTCCTCATTTGGAAGCTGTGGCACTCCCTTCTTACAATATTACGTATCCAAAAAAGGGGGGGCTTTTTAAATGGAAAATTCTTTTAAAATTTCCGCAGATTAAAAAAACCATGGCTGCAGAAAAAAGGTTAGTCAATCAACTTGTGGAGGCAGGAAAGATTCAGGGCATCATTAGCGATAACCGTTTTGGGGTTAGGAGTAAAACCATTCCTTCGGTTTACATTTCGCATCAACTAAATGTTCTAACCGGAAGCACTTCCTTTTTAAGCAGCAAATTGCATCAAAATGTCATTAAAAAGTTTGACGCTTGCTGGGTACCGGACGTCGATGATGTGGTTATGAACCTAAGCGGAAAATTAGGCCACCTTAAAAAAGAACCGTTCCCCATTCAGTACATGGGGGTTTTGAGCCGCCTGGAGAAAAAAGAACTTCCCAAAACGATAGACGTTCTGTTATTACTTTCTGGACCAGAGCCTCAGCGCACCTTGTTTGAGGAAAAATTGAAAAATATTTTTAAAGGAAGTGAAAAAAATATTTTATTGGTCCGTGGTTTGGTTGAAAAAACACAGAAATGGATGAATTTTGAAAATATCCAAATGGTGAATTTTATGCAAAGCGCAGAACTGCAAGAGACCATCAATAAAAGTGAAATAGTTGTTTCCCGGTCTGGATATACCACAATTATGGATTTGGCATTACTCGAGAAAAAAGTATTTTTCGTGCCCACACCGGGTCAATATGAGCAGGAATATCTGGCAAAGCGCCTAAAGAGTTTAGGGATAGCCCCTTCATGCAAACAAGAAAATTTTAAACTGAAAAAACTAAATAAGGTGGCAGTTTATAAGGGATTGAAAACTTTATCTCAGCAACCAGTAAATTTTTCAGAATTATTTTCCCTTTTCGAGCGTAAATGAAAACTCTGAGCCAATAGCCAGTTGGCTTTCCACATAAATTTTTTCATTGTGGGCTTCCACAATATGCTTTACTATGGAAAGTCCAAGTCCACTGCCCCCTTCTTTTCGGGAGCCACTTTTATCAACACGGTAAAAACGTTCAAAGATACGGGGAAGGTTTTCTTTTGAAATGCCTTCGCCATTGTCTGTTACGCGTATTAAAAATTTATTTTTTGAGAGACTTTCAACACCCACTTCTGTAGTTCCGTCCTGTTTGCCATATTTCAGAGAATTTACAATAAGGTTGGTAAGCACCTGTTCAATTCGCTCTTTGTCTGCATGCACGATTATTTCATCAAAATATTCCTTGTCAAAAACAAGTGAAATGTTCTTCTTTGCGGCTTTCATCTCAAGCAGGTCAAACACATTCTGTACCATAGTGAGAATATTAAAATTTTCTTTATTGAGAATTAGCCCGCCCACTTCAAGTTTGGTAATCATATCCAAATCCTTGATAATATAAATGAGTCTTTCCACCCCTTTATTGGCCCGTTGCAGATATTTTTTACGCACTTTTTTGTCTTTCATTGCCCCATCTAAAAGGGTAAGGATATAACCTTGAACGGTGAAGAGGGGGGTTTTAAGTTCGTGCGATATATTTCCCATGAACTCCTTCCGATAGTTTTCGCGAATATTTAAGGTTTCTATCTCTAGTTTTTTGTCTTGGGCAAATCGTTCCACTTCACGCGTTAGCACTTCCATATCAGTTGTAATGGAGGGCTTTGTAAAGTTATTTTCATCTAAAAGGCGAACGTCTTCGTATATTTTTTTTATTCGGGTATAAATAAATTTTTCTACACGATATTGAAGTATGAAAAACGAAAGTATAAAGGAAAAAAGGAAAAAAAGTAGCAGCCAAAGGAATACAATCTCTAAAACTGCGTATAAAAAAATGGCCATTGCGAGTGTTGAGAAGACCGCAATGAGCAAGGATGTGGAGGCTGCAAAATTATATTTTTTGGAAAATTTCATCTGCATTAATATTTTTTTAAGGTCAGATGGAACATCTTACTTGCACCTTTAAATAAATAATGCACACGTTAAACTTAGATGTTTCATTTCCGCTAAACTACAAACTTATAGCCAACTCCTTTTACTGTTTTAAATTTATCGTCGCCTATTTTTTCACGAAGTTTTCTAATATGAACATCTATGGTGCGCCCACCTACGATAACTTCATTGCCCCAGATGGAGTCAAGAATGTCCTCGCGTTTAAAAACTTTGCCGGGTTTAGATGCTAAAAGGGCCAATAGCTCAAATTCCTTTCTAGGCAGGACCATTTCTTTTTTACCCAGTATAATTTTATATTCCTCGCGGTTTATCGTCAGGTTTCCGAGTTTTATTTTTTCATCTTCTTCTTCCTCCTTAAATCTACGTAACAATGCTTTTACCTTACTCACCAACACTTTTGGCTTTATGGGCTTTGTTATGTAATCATCCGCACCCGCTTCAAAACCTGCCATTTGGGAGTAATCCTCACCTCTAGCGGTTAAAAAAGTAATTACGGTTTCGGCTAGTTCAGGGATGTTTCTTATTTTTTCACACGCTTCAATACCATCCATTTTTGGCATCATTACATCCATGATAATTAGCTGGGGCCTTACATTTTTTGCTTGTTCTATTGCTTCTAGCCCGTTTTCGGCAGTTTCGACTGTATAGCCTTCGGAAGTAAGATTGTATCTAATTATTTCAAGAATATCCGGTTCATCATCAACCAACAAAATTGTAATATCCCTTTTTTTCATCTTTATAGCTGTTTATTAAAGTGAAATACCGGCTATAAATATCTTGAGGCGTGCCTCACTGATTGCGAGTATTTCATATTTTTAACGTTCCAAAGATACCATTATTTAACCTGAGCTCAAGTTTAGCACGTTTATTGTTAACCATTAAATAACGTTATGGTAACATCTCGAATTAGGTGTTTATAATACGAAGTTATCATTTCGTTAAAATAAGAATTTCATTTAATATCAATCTTTTAAACCTAAAACATTTATTTATCTTTGCACAATAATTTTAAAAAAACTCTAATGAAAAAAATTACATTACTTGCGGCTCTTTTTATTGGCGCCGTTTCTTTTGCCCAAGTTGCGGGAACCAGTTTTGAAGAGCCAGCACTTTTTCCTGGCCAATATACAGACACAGGAGACCCAAACACAGCACATGATTTAGTAAACAATACAGATGAACCACTAGTAGATTACACAAATACCGGTGCCGAATTGGGCTTTGATGCTTCTTACGCTCCTTACGACACGCCTGGGGAAGGTTTGACTGACGGTGATTTTGTGGGCGTTACTGATTTTGCCCCAACTCCTTCCGATCCTTATACTGATGGCACTCAAGGCTACCAAATAAGTGATGTGGACGGCAACTACACTTTAACTTTCGATGCAGTAGACCTAACCGGAGTAGCCAATCCAGCAATCAGCTTGGATTATTTTATTTCTGAAACCGGATATGAAGGTGACGGAACTTCAAACGAATCTGGTTCTGACAGATTACGCATCTATTTGAGGGATTTAACCAACAGTACCGAGATTGATATTCTTAATACTGAAGGAAACGATATCAACGATCTTGGCATTGAAGGTGCTTGGATTACGGGAAATGCAGTTTTAACCTCAAACACAAACGTTCAGTTGGTTATAGAAGCTAGAACAAATGCAAGTGCAGAAGCTTTCTTTTTTGACAATATTATTTTTTCAGGAACTTTGGGAACAAACACACAATCTGAAACTCAATTTGCAGTATATCCAAACCCTGCAAGCAAAGGGTATGTGAATATTATTTCAAAAGTTGCCGGCGCCAAGAATGTATCTATTTTTGATGTACTTGGCAAGCAGGTTGTTAAAACTACACTTATTGGTGATAGATTAGACATTTCAAAATTGAACAGTGGTGTTTACATTGTAAAAATAGAACAAGGAAAAACTTCAACTACCAAAAAATTGGTCGTTAGGTAATCCACTTCAAAAATATATTTTAAAAGCTCCTGTTTCGGCAGGAGCTTTTTTATTTGCCTATTTTTGGAAAAAATTGCCTAGTACAAAGACATGCTTGAAAACGAAATTTTTAAAATTAAAACCGCAACGGAATTTCAGCGCCTTGCTATTGAAGTATTTCGCTTTCAGTATGAAAATGTCCGTGTTTATCGTAATTTCTGTAATCTTTTGAACATTAAAGTTTCCGATGTAAAAACCATTAAAGACATTCCGTTTCTTCCCATTCAATTTTTTAAAAGCCATAAAATAATTGCTGAAAATATTTCCGAAGAAACAATTTTTACCAGCAGTGGCACCTCAGGTAGCATCACCAGCAAACATCACATTGCCAATTTAAAAATATACGAAACAAGCTTCTTGAAGGCTTTTGAAATGCAATACGGCAATCCTTCAAATTTTGTGATTTTGGCCTTGCTTCCATCATATTTGGAGCGCGAAGGCTCTTCCTTAATTTTTATGGTTGAAAAGCTCATTGAAAAAAACAATAATCCCCACAGCGGTTTTTATTTATATGAAATGGATGCGCTTATTGAAAAGTTGGATGCTTTGGAAAAGAGCGGCCAAAAAACATTACTTATTGGAGTTTCCTATGCCCTACTCGATTTAATCGAAAAAAGAAAATTCCAGCTAAAAAATACAATTGTCATGGAAACCGGCGGAATGAAAGGCCGCCGAAAGGAAATGATAAAGGAGGAACTTCACGAAATTTTAAAAAAAGGTTTTGGCGTAGCCAAAATACACAGTGAATATGGTATGACCGAATTGCTTTCCCAAGCCTATTCCGTTGGGGATGGAATTTTTAATTGCCCTCCTTGGATGAAAATCTTAAC
>Ga0209344_10003426_pt1 | contig 15673 bp, 17 predicted proteins | sample Cruoilmetagenom6_FD_187293 | JGI IMG/M metagenome (GOLD analysis project Ga0209344, IMG submission 187293) | Oil polluted marine microbial communities from Coal Oil Point, Santa Barbara, California, USA - Santa Barbara Oil Seep Sample 6 (SPAdes)... | ecosystem: Environmental > Aquatic > Marine...
TTTGTGTAATGAACAACATAAAAAGTGTCGAAAAAGTAGCATGGCCGAGTATCTCTTAATTTCAGCCCTAAAAGCTAGAGATTGTAACTTGTTGATTTCTTATGGGCAAGTCATGCGTTTGCCCTGTGCAAGACTATAAGTGTAACCTAAATTGAGCGATTCTTTTTGATAAAATAAAGCAACTTGTTGTAACTCCATAAATTTTTCTAAGTTAACTCTTAACCCAATGGGTTAAAAAGAATCTGTCAAATATCTTATAATATTAAATGGATACCTGATTGCTTGTATGCAGAATCGCTCAATTCAGGTGTAAGTACAATAGAAATGCTTCTATCTCATGCAGTTTTCTCTACATCTCGTGGGATTGCCACTGTTTTCACACATACGATAGCATTCCGATCCGTTACAGGTATCAAAGCATCGTCTTGGATTTGGGGAGTTTTTGCATGTACTGTGGCAATTTCCAGAACCATTAGAACCGCTATTACTATAACTATTAGAACCGCCAGAATCATAGCATATATCAAGGCATCGGCTTGGATTCGGAGTATTTTTGCATTTATTATAGCAGCTATTGCCATTGCTGGAGTCGCCAGAACTATAGCAAGTTTCCATACATCGGCTTGGATTCATTTTGTTAACACATCTATTATAGCAATCCGACTTTTGGCAATTATTATAACATCCATTCCAGTTTGTACTGTTTTGACAAATGCGGCTGCAACTTTGTGCATTTGATATTGAAGCAGAAAGTATTACAAATAAGAACGGTAAGAAAGTAATAGGAAAAAGTGTTTTGCTCATAATAGTGTCTCCGTTGAAAAAAAAGAATAAGTTGACTGCTCCTACATTGACTTGAAAATAAAATATATAAACCTAATAAAGTCAATACAAAGTACACACCATATGAATTCGACTTCTGTATCAATGCTATAGCCCAAACCCGGTCTTGTAAGAATCCGAATAAGGCAATAAAATTGCTATAAATAATAAACAAGAGAGTTTCAGATGTCTTTCCTGTATGATGCACTTCAAGCCTCTTGGGATTTGCTCAATCAATCCGCAGTCTACATGCTGTTTGGTCTGCTGATAGGTGGGCTGCTGAAAGAGTATCTTTCCCCTACTTATGTAGCCAACCATCTTGGTTCTGGGCGGTTTAGTTCGGTGTTCAAGGCGGCCTTGCTCGGTATTCCTATCCCGCTCTGTTCCTGTGGTGTACTGCCTGCGGCCGCTACCTTAAAAAAACAAGGGGCCAATAATGGGGCTGTGACGGCCTTTTTGATCTCCACTCCAGAATCAGGGATTGACTCGATTTCCATCACCTGGGCCTTACTTGATCCGATCATGACTGTTGCCCGCCCGGTTGCAGCTTTTATCTCTGCGGCAATTGCTGGCATAGCTGAAAATCTCTTTTCTTTTCCTAGCTCAACTTCCCAGGAAGACCAGAATAAATCTTTAAAAAAACACTCCTGTGGTTGTGGCTGTGATCAAGAGGATAACCAAGAGAAGAAAGGACAGGCAAGCCAAGATGGCAGGGATGCGCAGAATTTTTTGAGCAAATTTCCAGGCAAGCTCAAGTCAGGGATAAGATATGCAATTTTTGATATCTGGGAAGAACTGGCAGGTTGGTTCACTGTTGGTATCCTGCTGGCCGGAGTCATCACGGTTCTTCTACCAGATGCCTTTATCCGTTCGTATCTTGGCGGCGGTCTCAGCTCCATGCTCCTGATGCTGGTTATCGGTATTCCCCTTTATATCTGCGCTACTGCCTCCACACCCATTGCAGCGGCCTTTCTCCTTAAAGGGGTTAGTCCTGGAGCAGCCTTGGTGTTCTTGTTGGTTGGGCCGGCCACCAATGTTACTTCCCTGTCTGTGCTGATCGGTTTATTGGGAAAAAGGGCTGTGATTATTTATCTTACCTCAATAGCCTTGGTCAGTGTGACCTGCGGTTTACTCCTTGATGTAGTGTACAGTATGCTCGGTATCTCTGTTCTTGCTGCTGTGGCAAAGCATGGCGAAATGATGCCCAAAGAACTGACTATTCCTGCCAGTATCGTTCTGATGATCTTTTCCATTGGTCCGCTTACAAACAGCCTGCTGCGCCGCTTGGGAAGAAAGAGACAAAAAAAGGAGGATTGTTGCTCCAGTAGCTCCTGTGGTTGTGGCGGCGGTGATCAGTCAATACAGCCCCTGCAATCACTGGGTGATCTTCGCAAGAAAAAAGAAGCAAATTTTCAGGAATAAGCCCTCCCCCATTTTTCCTTTTCTGCTGTATACTTTCAGAATATTGCTGTGTCTGCACCCTCTTTTTGAACCAACATGGGAAAAAATGCACTGTGCAAATAATGAAAATTGATTATACTTCTCGGTTATCATAACAATGATGTCATATATGACACGAGATACAAGTGTTTGGAGTTTATAAAAGATTGGACAAGATATATTACAGGAATTACAGGAGAATGTTATGTCAAATGAGGTTGTAGAGCTGGCAAGCGAGAGCATGGAGGAGAGGATTGGGGCGTTAAAACGGGAACTGACCACGATCCGAACCGGTCGTGCTTCTCGGAACCTGCTGGACGGTATTAAAGTAACTGCCTATGGTTCCACCTTACCGGTTGATCAGGTCGGGACAATCACTATTCCAGAAAGCCGAATGATTGTGATTCAGCCTTGGGACCCACAAATGCTGGCTGTTCTGGAAAAGGCTATCATGGCCTCGGACATCGGTCTGACACCGGCCAATGATGGCAAGGTCATTCGTCTCAATATTCCCCAGTTGACGGAAGAACGGCGTAAGGAGCTGGTCAAGAAGGTCAAAAAAATCGCTGAGGAGTACAAGGTCGGGATACGTAATGATCGGCGTGAGGCCAATGATACCTTGAAAACGCAGAAAAACGACAAGGAAATTTCCGAGGATGATATGTTTCACACGCAGGAAGAGGTGCAAAAGGTAACAGATAAATTTATCGCCCAGATTGACGATATAGCTACTGGTAAAGAAAAAGAGGTTATGGAGGTGTAGAGCCTCATTAAAGACTATGCAAGCAATTCTATATCCAGATCCGCTTCCTCAGCATGTGGCCATTATCATGGACGGTAATGGTCGCTGGGCCGAACAACGCCGCCGTCCCCGACTTTTTGGTCATAAGGCTGGAGCGGATTCTGTGCATGAGGTCGTGGAAACAGCCCGTGAGGTCGGGATCAGGCATCTTACCCTGTATGCCTTTTCCACCGAGAATTGGCAACGTCCTGGCTTGGAAGTGAAGGGGCTTATGAACCTGCTCAAGAACTACCTTCGGTCTGAGCTGGATACAATGAAGAAAAACGGCATCCGCTTGGAATGCTTTGGTCAAAAAGACCGTCTTCCAGATGATGTTCGCAAGATGCTGAACAGGGTCATCATTGAGACAAAAGGTTTCTCTAAACTGCGCCTCAACCTCTGTCTCAGCTATGGTTCTCGTGCTGAAATGATCAAGGCCATGCAGGAGATCAGTCAGAAATGCGCAACTGGTGAGCTAAAGCCAGAGGATATTGATGACCAGCTTTTTAGCAACCATCTTTATTCCACAGGACAGCCAGACCCGGACTTGCTCATCAGGACCAGTGGCGAGCAACGACTCTCCAACTTTCTTCTTTGGCAGCTTTCCTATGCCGAGTTGTACTTTACAGATATTAAATGGCCGGATTTTCGTAAAAATCAGTTTCTTGCAGCCTTGGAGGAATACGCTGGCCGGCAGCGGCGCTTTGGAAAAACCGGAGCGCAAACAGAGGCCGTCAGTACAGCCTGATAACACAGATGACACATCCTTGGCCTAAAAGATTTTTCTCAAAGAGATCGTTATGAAACAACGTTTACTACCAGGGATATTCATGGTTTTCTTGTGGATATTGCTGTTGTTTGTGGCCCCTCCTGTAGTGTTTTGGTGTGTTCTCACCATTGGCGCAGCGATTGCCCTGCATGAATTTTTCCGCATGATTGATAAGACACCGGGAACAGACATTCTCCGCCTGTCCGTGTTGACCTGTCTGCTCCCGATTTTGGCCTCTGCTGCTGGCAGCCCATCTGAGGTGCTGATTGGTAGCTATTTATCCCTGTTAGGCTTGGTTGCGTTGACTATTTTTTGTTATACCCGTTTTGTTGATCCCTTGGCTTTTCTCATGCAGTCAGGCTTTGCTGTTTTTTATATCAGCCTTTGTTCTGCCTTCTTGGTTTTACTTCGCCATGTTGAGAACGGGAGTTGCTGGTTGTTGGTCCTGACAGCTATTACTGCTGGCTCTGACACAGGGGCATATTATACTGGTCGAGCTTTTGGCAAAAAGAAACTCTGTCCAAGTATCAGTCCAGGCAAGACAGTAAACGGAGCCATTGGAGGCATTTTGACTGGAGTGCTTGTTGCCACCCTGTTAGGAACCTTTCTCTTGCCAGAGGTTAGCTGTCTTGGTTTGGCCTTGGTTGCTGCCCTGCTCGCTCTTGTGGGTATTGCCGGTGATCTGGCAGAGTCCATTATTAAGCGAGGAACTGGAATTAAGGATTCCGGCACCTTGCTCGGTGGACACGGTGGGTTGTTGGACCGGATTGATAGCCTGCTGTTGACCGCGCCTCTGCTGTATCTGCTGATTATTTCAGGAGTTCTTTAATGAAAACCCTTAAATCCATTTCCCTGCTCGGATCGACCGGTTCTATTGGAAAAAATGTCCTTAACGTGGTCCGTTCCTTCCCAGATCGTTTCCAAATCCTTGGGCTGTCAGCGGGGAGAAATATTAAAGAACTTGCAGCGCAGGTACAAGAATTTCAGCCTGCATGTATCTCTGTTGCTGATCAGGAGGTAGCCTCTCAACTCATTGCGCTGTTACCAACGCAGCACCAGGAAAAAGTCTTTTGGGGAGAAGAGGGTAATAAAAAGGTGGCCACTGTTCCGGCAGCAGACATGGTTGTGTCCGCAGTGGTGGGAGCTGTTGGTCTTTTGCCCACCTTGGCAGCAATTGCTGAGGGGAAAGATATCGGGCTGGCCAACAAGGAAACTCTGGTCATGGCTGGACGACTGGTTATGGAGGCTGCAAAAAGGCATAAGGTCGCTTTACTGCCTATTGATTCTGAGCATTCTGCTATATTTCAGGCATTAGAGGCAGGACGCCGCAGTGATGTGGGCATGATCATTTTGACCGCCTCTGGTGGGCCGTTTCGGACCTTGGGGCAAGAGGAGCTGCAACACGTCACCCCAGATCAGGCCCTGGCCCATCCCAACTGGGATATGGGGCGCAAGATCTCAATTGATTCGGCAACTATGATGAATAAAGGACTAGAGGTTATTGAGGCGTGTTGGCTCTTTGATGTGCCTGCGGAAAAGATACGAGTGGTTGTCCATCCTGAATCCATTGTTCACTCGTTAGTAGAGTATATTGACGGCTCTGTGGTGGCCCAGTTAGGTATTCCGGATATGCGCATTCCCATTGCCTATGCCTTATCTTACCCAGAACGCATGCCCTTGAATCTCTCCCGGCTCAGTCTGTCTGACTGCGGTAATCTCAGTTTTGAAAAGCCGGATTTTGCTCGTTTCCCTGCCCTTGGGCTTGCCTTTCAGGTGATGCAACAGGGGGGAGTAAAACCAGCAGTGCTGAATGCGGCTAATGAAGTTGCTGTTGCTGCCTTTCTTGATGAGCAGATCAGTTTTACAGATATCACTGCCACGGTTGCTGAAACTTTGGATTGCTTTGCTCCAGGAAATGACCTTGATTTAGAGGCTATTATAGCAGCTGATAGGAAGGCGCGGAAAATTGCCAAGAAAAAGATTAGCCAGCAACGGGCGGCTCACTGTTCATAAAGAAAAAATCGTGTAATATTATGGAAAGGCATCTGATGGCAACCAAAGTACTCCTTGTTGACGATGAAGAGGAGTTTGCCCACTTACTTGCCCGTCGTCTTGAGACCAGAGGAATAAAAGTCGTTACTGTAAGCTGTGGTGAAGAGGCTGTATCCTTGGTGGACAAGCGAGTTTTTGATGTGGCTGTTATTGATCTCTCTATGCCAGGCATTGACGGTATTGAAACCTTGAAACAGATTAAGGCCAAAAAGTCAGATATTGAGGTGCTAATGCTGACCGGACATGCCACAGTTGCTGGCGGCATTGAGGCCATGAAACAGGGAGCCACTGATTTTTTACAAAAACCCGTGGAAATAGAAGAACTGCTGGAAAAGATCAAAACAGCAAGACAATCGCATCTCGCTGTTGTACACCAGAAGGCAGATGCTGAAATGCAGGAAATTCTCAAGCGAAAGAGTTGGTAGCGGTGAGTAGCAACTCTTTTTTTCAGAGGGAGCAAGTATGCTGGAACAAACAAGGGATATACATGAAATACGGGAAATGGTCATCCCTTTTGCGCGTTGTCCCCAACTGTATGATGATCAAACCCTAAACGATGCCATAGCCTTGTTTGCCTTAAAACCGTCTGAGGCAAATGCGCTGGAACTTCCTCTCTTACTTGTACTTGATCGACAAAACAATCTGGTGGGGCAGCTTTCACGGATTGATATCCTGCGAGGATTAGTACCAAGTCTCTTGGGTATGGATATAGGAAGGGGGGAGGAAAAGGGATTATCCTCTTCCTGGAATCATACGGCTCATACAGAAGACCCCCATCTGACCTATCTTTATGAAGACCACGCCCTTGCCGAATGTGGAGGCAATCGAGCCAGTCTGGTCCGTTCCCTGATGCGTCCTGTTGACTTCACTCTACCAGCCAATATGCATATTCTGGAGGCAATCGTGCTGTTACACCGTCATAATGCCTCCTGCGTTCCGGTGATTGAACATGGGGCAGTCATCGGGATTCTTCGTTTTAAAGAACTTTTTCACGCTATGTGCAATACGTGGTGTACGCTCCCGCAAAAATAAATACTCCAATAAAACCGAAAGATGCAGGCTGAAAATCCTCAGATACTTTCTCTGTCTCCAAAGAGAGAACGATTGAACTGGAAACGATTGCTCTTTATCGTGACCGGAATCACTCTCTTTGCCGTTGTCTACTTCTTCCCACCTTGGCCAGATGCTGTTGACCCCACAGGAGCGCATTTTATCTTGACCAGAGAGGGTAAGGGGGCCTTGGCTATTTTTTTGCTGGCCGCAACCTGGTGGATCTTTGAAGTGGTACCCATTGGTGTCACCAGTCTGACCATCGGGGTTTTGCAGGCCCTGTTTATGATCCGTGATCCTAGCACTGCTTTTCGGGATTTTATGGACCCCTCAGTGCTTTTTATCTTTGGTTCCATCATAATTGGGCTGGTGTTTACCAAAACCGGTTTGACCAGAAGAATGGCCTATAAGATGCTCTCCATTGTTGGGGAACGGACCAGCATGATCTATCTAGGCTGTTTTATCATGACCGGTGTGTTGACCCATTTTATGGCGCATACTGCTGTTGCTGCCACCATGTTTCCCCTGCTCATGGCTATTCATTCTTTGTATGCTGATGAAGAAAAAACCACCCGCTTTGGCAAGGGGCTGTTTATTGGCATGGCCTATGTGGCAGGTGCAGGCAGTATCGTTACTCTGCTGGGTGCGGCCAGAGGAGCTGTGGCCTTGGGATTTTACAAGGATATCATGAATGTTGATATCAGCTTTTTTGAATTGAGCTGGTACATGTTCCCTATTGGCTGGCTCATGATCTTCATACTCTGGGGCTTTTTTCTCCTCTTTTTTAAACCAGAACATGCCAGAATTCCAGGTTTAAAGGAAAAGGCAGGTAGAATGTACAAGGATTTGGGCTGTTGGAGTCAAAAGGAGCTGCTTGCTGCTGGTATCGTGTGTGGAACTATCATGGTCATTGCCTTGAAAAATTTTATTCCTGCCTTGGCTGGTCTTCATAAAACCGGCATCCTGCTCAGTTCCACCATTGCCTTTTTTCTTTTCAATATTCTTGATATTGATGATCTTGAAGAAATCCCCTGGAATATTATTCTTCTCTTTGCCGGGGCCATGTCCATTGGCTTCTGCCTCTGGGAGACCGGGGCAGCCCGCTGGCTGGCTGTGAATTGGCTGGTTCTTTTTCAATCATCACCGCCTTTAGTCTTTATTCTTGGCATGGCCTTTTTTGTGATGATGATGACCAATTTTATTATGAACGTGGCAGCCATTGCTATTTCCCTGCCCGTGGCCTTGGTTATTGCCCCGTACCTTGGAGTCAGCGGCGAGGTGATTCTCTTTTCCTCCCTTGTGGTTGCTGGTATGCCCTTTCTTCTTCTGGTTGGTGCGGCTCCCAACGCCATTGCCTATACTTCCAGACAATTCACTACGGGCGAATTTTTTCTCTGGGGCATTCCTGCCAGCCTCCTCTTGATGCTGGTGGTCTGGCTGGCAGTGGCTGTGATCTGGCCACTCATGGGGATGGAGGTTTTTGTGCCTGTGGTGGGCGGTTGATCAGGGCTGAAGAAAAATTTTGATAAGAGGTTTACGGTGTGAGAGGTCATATATAACGCTGTATTCAAACACCCTGCCTTCGGTTTTTTCCCGTTTCAGACTGAACCATTTGCAGCCCGCAAACCTGCAATTAGCGGTTTTTCTGCTCTTCGTTTTTCCATTGATTTTTCAGTATGATATTATATTTTACTGAGCAGGAGGCTGTCGGCCTGTCTAAGATAATTGGGGTCTGTCTCGAATTTACTCACCCTGTTGCCTGCAGCTTGATTGTAATTTTTATCTAGATTTTTCTTCTTATAATAATATATCATATATTATCATCAATTGCTCAACAATACTTCGCCAAAATAGATAATGAGCTATTGTTAATTTTATTATACAACATATACTTAACCATCAACGAACACCTATCTATGTCTAAAAAATGTATTATCACGGGAATCACCGGGCAGGACGGCTCCTATCTAGCGCAACTTTTATTGGAAAAAGGCTATAAAGTATATGGCGGCTACCGCAGCTCAAGTTTCACCAAATTTTGGCGAATAGAATATTTAGGGATACATAAGCACCCTAATTTACACTTGGTCGAGTATGATCTGTGTGACTTATCAAGTTGTATTCGTTTACTGGACATAAGCGAAGCCGATGAAGTGTACAATCTGGCTGCGCAGAGCTTTGTAGGAGTATCATTCGAGCAACCCCATGCCACGACTGAAGTAACGGGTGTAGGAGTGCTGAACATGCTGGAAGCCATAAAAATCGTTAACCCGAAAATACGATTTTACCAAGCATCCAGTTCTGAACTGTTCGGAAAAGTACAAATCATACCGCAAAATGAAGAAACACCGTTTTATCCTCGAAGCCCTTATGGCGTGGCAAAACTGTACGCTCACTGGATGACCATTAACTACCGGGAGTCGTATGACATATTCGCTGCATGCGGCATCTTGTTTAATCACGAATCTCCACTAAGGGGAGAAAGGTTTGTAACGCGGAAAATCACAGATGCCATCGCCAAAATCAGCTTGGGCATGCAGAACTGTTTGGAACTCGGCAATTTGGATGCCAAAAGAGATTGGGGCTATGCTAAAGATTATGTGGCGGGCATGTATTTAATGCTGCAAGCCGATAAGCCGGATACCTTTGTACTTGCCACCAATCGTGCCGAAACTGTGCGGAACTTCATCAACATGTCTTGCAAAGTGGTCGGTATCGATATTCAATGGAAAGGGAAAAATAAAAATGAAGTAGGAATCAATAGCTCTACCGGTAAAACCATTGTCAGAATCAACCCTAAATTTTACCGACCGGCTGAGGTGGATTATCTGCAAGGGAATCCTGAAAAAGCGAAAACCAAGCTTAATTGGGAACCAGTCACAACGCTGGAAACTTTATGTCGAATAATGTGCGAAGCTGATATAAAACGTAACAAAATGCTGTCTGAATGAACAGTCGAAAGATCACGCTTTGATTATGAAAAGCATCTTAATTGAATTTCTTAATGGAGAATGTAATGCAAGGTAAACAAATCGACATTATGGTTCCTGTTGCCCGCAAGGACTTGGATATGCTGGCACCGGGCCTGAAACGGGCTGTTAAATATATTGATAATAATATTAGAAATATCTACGTAGTTTGGCAGGGGCCGGAAAACCAAGGCGATCCTGACCCGGTGATTGAATTCAAAGGGCCGAACCAGCCCAAAGTGATTTTTATTGACGAGCGAACCTACGATTTCAGCCTGCAACAGGTCAAGGAAGTGCTGGCCGATCACGGTTCCACTCACAACCACGGCAACTGGTACTTCCAGCAACTGCTGAAGATGACCTGCTTCCGGAACATCCCGGATATACTTCCCAGAGTACTCATTCATGACTGCGATATCGCCTTTAATGCCCCCATTGATTTTCTGGACGAAAAAGGCCGGAGCGTGCTGAGTATCGGCTACCCCTTCCGATGGGTGGAAAACGTTGCTTCCTTTGATGAATACGGCCCGATGGAGAGCATTAAACACAGTCACATCGACATGGGTCGCCGTCTGCTGCCGGGCTGGGACATCGCCGATCCCTTCAGCGGCATGCACCACCACCAACTGGTTGAGCAGGAACTCATGGAATCTCTGTTGCGGGATGCCGAGCAGAAACACGGCTTGCCCTTCTGGGAGGCATTTTTGCGCAATGTTGATCCCATGCGTTGGAACGGTGCCTGCGAATACGTACTCTACTACCATTATGTACAGGGAAAATTTTCGGATCGGGTCAAACTGCGCCACATATCCGGTGTCGATCTAATACACGATGCCGACGAACCGCTGGACGACAGCTTTGACCACATCGCAGGCCGTAACGATATCCCCGTTCTCGGTCGCCACGGCTTTACATCCTTGAAGATACGCCTACAGACCATGGATTATATTCCGCCGAAGCTGCGGGAAAAATTTTTAGACCCGAGTGTTGAACGAATGGCCTTTCGTCTGGAATTGAGGCACGGCATCCTGCGTGTCGATCCCTGGTAGGAGGTCATTATGCAACCTAAAAAACTTCCCAATTCATTTTCTCAGGCAGGGGAAGATCGCATCATCAACTTCCTGTTTGAAGATTACGGAAAAAGCAGAATATCCTATCTGGACCTTGGCAGCAACTATCCCGACCACAGTAACAACACTTTCCTGTTCTATCGAAACGGAAGCCGGGGGGTCTGCATAGAAGCAGATGCTGCGCTGGTGGACGACTTTAGGGCCATGCGACCAGAAGACAAGGTTATCAACGCCGGGGTTGCCGTCACTGATGCCTCAGAAGCGACTTTTTATATCTTCGACGTTCCCTTTATCAGTACTTTTAATAAAGAAGAGGCCGATTACCGCGAGACCTTTGGCAATCATAAAGTGGTTAAAGAGGTTCAAGTGCCGCTGGTCACCATAAATTCACTTATCAAAGAGCATTTTGACATCTATCCGGATTTTCTATCCATTGATATCGAATCTATGGACTATGAGGTACTCAAAAGCTTAGACAGTGATAAATATCCGATCCCGGTAATTTGTGTTGAAACCTGTGAATATACAGAACACCACATCCGCCCTAAAGATCATCGGTTTAACGATCTGATGGAACCCAAGGGCTACGAGGTGTATGCCGACACGTATATTAATACCATCTTTGTTAATAAAGATTGGTTTTACAACTCAAAGCCGGTATATCAACATTCTGATATAATTTAAAATCATCAAAAAACCTGTTCGATGACCAACCGAATAGCTAAGGCAAAAAACAAACAGCCCATCACCCGGCTGGCCAAGTTAAGCTGTAAAGTAAGACCGCCGTTACTGCGAAATTTTTTGGTAACCTTGGCGGCAAAGTAGACCAATAACATTCCTCCCAAACACCCCACGACGTTAACAGTGATACCCAATATCAGTAACTGCAGCGTAGGATGCATGCCCTCTGAGGAAATAAACTGAGGTAAAAACGCCAGATAAAAAATAGCGATTTTGGGATTCAGCAGCTCGGTGAAAAAACCCTGCCAGAATATAGCCCTGCTATCCTTAATTTGGATATTTTTGTTTTCAGTATTAAAGGTAAATGAGCCACCGCTACTGCGAAAGGCCAATACCCCTATATAGATCAGATAGGTTACCCCCAGCCATTTCACCACAGTTAAGGCTGTAGTAGATCTGGTAAATATGGCAGTTAAGCCGACCAGGGCGGCAACCAAGTGAACAATGCTTCCGGTTATAAGTCCTAATAAAGAGATGATGCCGAATTTTCTGCCTTGGGCAATACTTCTAGCCAACAGGTAGGCCATGCTAGGGCCGGGTACGAACGTCATAATAATGCAGGTACCAACAAACATCAAATATGTATCAAGGCTCAATTTTATGCTCCCGAGAGAAGGGTCATGGATAAGGATTCCTCTTAGTTTAAGTAACTTCTCAATAAGTGCTGGTAAGTTTATTTTTTATCGATATTTTATACAGATACAGCTTGATCAGAATGTTGAAAAATCACTATATCGGGAAATGGCTCAAAATACAACTGTACAAATAGGGGACTCTTATTATTTTACAAGAGATAATCAGAATTGACAAGCTATGCGTGCAGCTTTGTTGAAAAAAATAAAGCATATAGATGCAGGTAGAAAAAATGCTGGAAAATATATCAGACCTGCTCAAACAGATAGCCCTAGGTGAAGATTCTATTCTTGAGCTGAAGCATGTTTCATTTAAGGGCGACAGGGTCAGCGGCCCTCATCGCAACGGAATGGCTGATGAACTGGCTGCAATGGCCAATACCCATACCGGAATTATTCTCTTGGGTGTTGATGATAAGACTCGGGAAATTGAGGGGATCGTATCGGAACAGCTTGATCTTGTCGAAGATTGGCTTCGTGCTATCTGTAACGATCTGATTGAACCACCTCTGGACTGTCTTATCCGCAAGCTTTCTTTGCCTGTTCAGGAGGAAAAAGAAAAGGTCATCATTCGGGTTGATGTGCCGAGAAGTCTTTTTGTTCATCAAAGCCCTGGCGGTTATTTTTGTCGTATCGGCAGTTCTAAACGACAGATGAAACCGGATATATTGGCCCGACTTTTTCAGCAACGCAGTCAGGCCCGATTGATCCGTTTTGATGAACAGACAGTGCCAATGGCCCGAGTTAATGAGTTAAGCCCACCTCTCTGGAATCGTTTCAGAACTGTTCTCTCTCCGCCAGATGATCAAGAATTTCTGCGCAAGATGAAGTTGATTTCACAAGGAGATAACGATGTTCTTTCTCCCACAGTTAGCGGCGTTTTGATGGCCTGCGAAACACCGGACGCCTTCATGCCGAGTGCATTTATTCAGGCGGTCTGTTATCGCGGCACTGAAAGAAACAGCCAATACCAGCTTGATGCTCAGGATATCAGCGGCCCCTTGGACATCCAGATACGGGATGCCTGCCGGTTTGTTGAGCGCAATATGCGTGTGTATGCCATCAAATCCCCGAACCGGATTGAGACCCCGCAGTTTTCTTTGAACGCTGTTTTTGAAGCAGTGGTGAATGCGGTTGCCCACCGTGATTACTCTATCTATGGTTCAAAGATTCGCCTTCACCTCTTTGCCGACCGTCTTGAAATCTTTTCTCCAGGCACCATTCCCAACACTATGACCATTGACAGTCTTTCTGAACGGCAATCTGCCCGCAATGAATTACTGACCTCTTTGCTGGCCCGCTGTCCCATGAATTTCAATGCTGTTGGAAGTCAACGAAGTTCTATCATGGATAAGCGGGGTGAAGGGGTTCCGATCATTATCACAGAAAGTGAGCAACTCTCCGGTGTCCGACCAAAATATCTGCTTCTTGATGATGCCGAACTCAAGTTGACCATTTTTGCGGCACCGCCTCCTGTGGAGCAGGGCTGATTCTTGTTGCTGTGTAAGGTGCGCCTCGCACACCATGTATTTTAAACCGACTGGGTAGGAATCTCTATGGGACGTAGTATTTTAAAAAAAGATAAAAAGTACACCTTTTCTGATTATTTTGAGTTCAGTTACTCTACAAAGGATGTCCTTGAGGAATTTGGTTACACCTACTGCTTTGAAGAGTTAGTTCTGCCAAAGACATCACAGAATCTCAGCCAAGCGAATGCACTCCGGGAGACCTACACAAAAAAACTTCCGTATATCTCACTGACATCTGAGGCAGCTAAACGTGAATTTTACATTTCCCCTCTGCTGCTGGAATTGCTCAACTATATTCCAACTGCTATTGATGTTGAATATCCATTAGATGCGGGAAAAAATCTCAGCGGTACAGTTGATTACCTCCTGCAATCCACACATCATGAAACGGTTATTCTTGAGGCAAAAAAAGGCGACTTGGAAAAAGGTTTTACTCAGTTGGCAGTAGAGCTTATTGCTCTGGATAAATTGCTCAAGCCTGAGCAGTCCCTGATTTACGGAGCCGTTACTCTTGGCGACGTATGGCGCTTTGGTGTGTTGGACCGCTCAACCGGAACGATAAAAAAAGATATGAACGCCTATTCCCTGCTCCCGGATGTGCATAAGGTACTTTCCGTATTGGTTGGTATCTTAGAGTGCAATATTTCTCAAGAGTTACCAAAAAATTAGATCATTAGGTAAATTCACCATGAAAAAATGCTCTGTCTGGCTGGAAAAGATCCTGCCCCCGCCTCGGGGTAATTTTCTGATTCGGGCAGATATTGACAAGGGCTATCGCCGTTTTTCTAGGGGACTCTCTTTGCTCCTGATAATATTGGTCTTAGTACCCATGACCTTTATTGCCATTGTGTCCGAGTATCAGCACATCACCACCTTTTTTCTCTGCGCCCTTGTTGCAGTGCTGGTAGTCTTTCAGTTAAGTGAGTCCATTACTGATCATCTGCGCGAGGCTGGTTTAAAACGTGAGCAGTTTTTAGCCCGGGTTGAGCAGCCCAATAAGTTGGCTTCCATTGGCAGACTGGCTGCAGGGGTGGCTCATGAGATCAACAATCCTTTGGCGATTATTAATCAGCAGGCTGGGTTAATAAAAGATATCCAAGAGATGTCGCCTGATTTTCCTCATAAAGATATGGTTGAGGAGTCTCTTGCAGGTATTCAGAACAGTGTGCAACGCTGCAAGGTCATTACTCATCGCCTGCTCGGTTTTGCCCATCAAACCAAGGTGAAGATAGAACAGGTTGATATCAATGCCCTGCTGTATGAGGCAGTTGGTTTCCTTGCCAAAGAGGCGTCCTACAATCAGATCAGCATAAATTTTGTCTTGGATGAGCAGATTCAACGTCCTTGGAGTGATCGGGGTGAACTCTTACAGATCTTTCTGAATATCATTGGCAATGCCATAGATGCCATAAAAGAAAGCGGCGGCACTGTCACTGTAACCAGTCAGCAGCTTGATTCTGCTACGCTTCGTATCTGTATTGCCGATAATGGCCCTGGCATGGCAGCCGAGGTACAGCAGCATATTTTTGATCCCTTTTTTACAACAAAGGACACTGGGAGTGGAACCGGGTTGGGCCTGTCCATTGTCTACGGCTTAACCAGAAAGCTGGGTGGCACGGTAAATGTGGTTTCTGTGTTGAGCAAAGGGACAGAATTTGAGATTGATCTGCCGGTTCATCAGGAAGAGGCGTAAAAGAGGAGGAAACGCAATATATGCAAGATATGCTAAATATACAAGGGATCAGGTTGTTGATTATTGATGATGAGGTGGAATTTGCCGCAACCCTGTGTCGGCGTTTACAGTTACGCAACATTGAT